>Ga0307510_10009503_pt1 | contig 11582 bp, 9 predicted proteins | sample 12_EM_MG_FD_207224 | JGI IMG/M metagenome (GOLD analysis project Ga0307510, IMG submission 207224) | Populus trichocarpa ectomycorrhiza microbial communities from riparian zone in the Pacific Northwest, United States - 12_EM | ecosystem: Host-associated > Plants > Roots > Unclassified | place... | reverse complement strand
AAAATCACGATAGAACAAAACACTATCTACCCAGCTCTATGGCTACGAGACTTCCAGGAAGGTCATAAAACAGGTTTTTACCGGAGAGGCAGGAGTTCAACACCTGCCGAGGGTGCCTGTGAAGAAGGGGCCAAAGAAAGGAAGAGCCCGGATATGTGCTAGCAAGCCATTCATTTTTCTCCCGCTGACTGCCTTACCTTTTGACCTTCATCAACATCTCTTAAGGCCCTTCTCAATAGACACTTTCAGCAGATCCCTGTTTTCAGTTCAAATTCGAGTTCGAAAAATGATGAACACGCTTGGAAGGGTTTCAAACATTCCCAAGTAGTGCTCTACCACAAAATAGATTAGTTCAATGCCAAAATAGACACGATCATCAAGAAATCATAGATAGCATACCCGTACCAAGTACAGTATGACACTTCGAAGCTGACTCAACTTACAGCTAGTGTTGCTTGGACATTTGTCCGGGTATCCTTCCACTTGTGCCTATCATTTTTCGAACTCGAATCCAAACTAAAAACAGAGATCAGACTAATTTTTGAGAAATAAGGGTGGGGTATAGGAAGAGACACGAATAGAAGCGGGGGGAGGTAAGCAATACTTCAAAATCTAGTAGCGAAATAATAGGGCTATTTGGTGTCACACCCTCCCGGCTTTTCCTCTATTAGTAACATCAAGAACACTCTAAGTTGTATAATTATACAGGCAGAGACATGAGTTAGTGCAGGCACAACCCAGCTAAGGGGGGGGGGGGGGTGGAAGCTTCGGATTGCCCTCGCTACGCGGTGCGGGCTGACACGAGCCTGCTCCAAGAAAAGCCCAGGGGCTGCCCCCCACATGTTCTCAGTGCGGCCCGGATATTCTCTCAAGTCTGATCCCATCTATATTATCACCTCACTTCTGTCTCTGTAATTGGCTCAGCACTGGGAAGCGGCTTCCTCAATTAACCCTTCCAACTTAATAATGTGCAAGGGCCCCATGCAGGGAAAAAAGGCCCGAAAATGATTTTGTCGGCGCGTTCTTGTCTTTTGAGGGATTTACCAGGCTCGGGAAAGGGTGTCAAGAACTTTTCAACAGAGACATCACGTCAAGTTGGCGAGATATTTGCTAATCCTAGTGAGATGTAGTCATATTCCCCTCCAAGCAGAGCAGTCACCTCGAAATATCGGTAAGCTAAATGTGGCCTTTTGTTAAATATAGGGCTGATCAAGTGATATAAAGGGGCAGTCATATTATGTCACTCGGGGGTTTCCCCTGCAACTTGCAGGTTTGGCTTCATTGTCGTGACTACTCACGCAGAGCCGGCTTAGACATTGCTAGTCCTGATCAGAACTTTTTGGGGGCCTTTCCACTAACTTCACGATTAGCAAGCTTACGGCCCTGCCGATGCTCGATCTGACTGTGGCAGTCCTGGACCCTATCCCATCCTGAAGCGCAGATGGGCATAAACAGGGCAACCAATTTCTTGAAAACTAACAAGTAATTGTGTAACCCAAGCGAACGCACCTTAACCGTGCTAGGGCCTGTGGGCACCTGCTGGCAGCGGAGGCCCTCGGAGGTCCCGCTCAAGGGCTCACAGAGGACAGTTGCTCGACGCAAGAACCGCTATCTTTCCTCGGGAGGAGGGGAGGCGTCTACGGGTGGAAATAGCTATCTCAGCCCTAACAGCATCAGAGACACAGGCCCTCACACCATATCAAATTCGGAAGAGTTTTAAATTACCTATCAGCAGAGATAAAGAACGAAGGCGGGGCCTGTGCGGACGTTCTATGCGGCCTCGGTGCATTCTACAATCTTAGATGTGCAGACGGGACCAGTGCCTCAGATACGGGTAGGATAATCAGCTCAAACCCCTTCTGCTCAATATGACAGCTATGCCGCCCAGAGGAAGTCTTTCGGCTCCCGACATTAAAGTCCCGCGTCATAGAAACTCACTCGCACTTCCTAATACGTTAAGAGAAAAATAAGTCTTATCACTCGCTAATAATCCCAGTGGCGAAATGCATCGACAGCCCAGGCTCAGAGCATCCAATAACATGTAAAGCCGCCACGCTCTGCAGGAACGCCCCGCATCGATTGCCGTCCCGTCCTTCCCATTTAAGGCCCCCGATTATCCAACCCGGAAACAGCAAACCACCCGTCACTAATGCAATTCGAGGAACCACAAGGACTGGCAAAAAAGTAAAATAGAGGAGGAAAAAACGAGCTAAATAAAAACCAGAATTTGCGGATAGCACCCGACCGCATCTGCGGCCCTTCTGCAATGATGCTCCAACCGTACCCGCAGCTGCGGACGTCGACGCATTCCCCGGAATTGGAATTGACGATCTTCGGCGGATTAGAGTACCGCTCCAACCACCTAGACACAAATCTCGAATCTGACATGAAGTTCAATTGGGGATCCTGCTTTAGCGCTGATAGCCAGATCGGGACCGTGTTTCATTGCAGAAGTGATGATTCGCGGGTTTTCGACCTTTCACTGGTCGGGGTGCTCCGTGACCGTCCTGGACCAAATTTTCAGTTTCCCAAAGTTCTCTGTCCCAGACCCTGTGGTCACCAGGTCGGTCCATCGGGAGCCGTCCGGGAAGACCTGACCAACCTCCCGCTTAATTCCCCTTTTTTAATGCAAACTTTAGTGACAGGTTATGTTCCTCATTCTATCTTTGCACTTCCGGGAAAGTCCCGCGTCGACCTCCGCCAGCAACTGATCCTCTCCATTACTCCATAGAAACTTTGCCAAGTTGTTCCTTGCCTAAGCAACTGATTGGCCTTATCTCTATTTGCCCATTAACAGACATTGCGATATGACTTCAGAGTTCAAAACAGCACCACATCTCACCCCGAAAGAAATAACCCAGTCCACCAATGAAAACTGAATCTAACCTACAGCTGAATGGAGGTAATGGGAGAGGGGAATACTCTAGGTTCCGAAGGAAAATACTCCCGAAGATCTTGAGAGATAGAACAAGGGAGGGAAAAAAACGATCCATATCCACTCTATTCGAACACGGCACTTTATCTACTGATATTTGCCTACCGCTCTAAGCGTTCGGCAGTGATGTTGGTAGTCGATCAAATAAGGTTTGTAGCCAAAGATGTCTCTTAGCCGCCCGCAACTTAGGTTCGGGAAGCAGCATCGAAGAAAAGCAAATAAAACACATTCAACATATCGGCAAATTCACTAAAGAGCATTACGGAAACCCACAGGTGTGATCGAAATGGAGTCTATATATATGCTGTGACATGTAAGTCGCTGAATCGGAGCGGGCGAGCGCACTACATGTGCAGTGGACCAGGATAAAATATAGTGTACCTTGCTGCCGAAGTCTTCACCGACCACTATCAGAAATCACAATCCTACCGCCGAAAGCTACAGGGAACCCCGAAACATCAGCTATAACCAGACGCCTTTACACAGCCCTTGAAACACTACCGGCTCTTTCAGAGCCAGTCTTGAAATTGTTTGGAATGAAGGGTGAAAAAATATGCACTTGCTCACGCTCAATATGCACTCTACCCGATGATTCCAAGTGTGCCCTACCCCTCTAAGGGGCACGTACATGTACGGTAGGCTGCTAGCCAAGGGCCTGATTCCTCGATTCCGTGCCTGAAGTGGCCCCGAGACGGCCAAGACTAGGCGGAAGCAGTAAAACGATGAGTTCATCACGAAATCGGAGCTCTAGAGCCGAAACCGGAGCTGTAATAATACTCGTTATCCTCCCTGCATATTGTATACTACCATTGTGACCTGTTCTCTAGGAGATGAGAGACCAAGGCTCACCAATTGACAATCTACTGTCATAGGTTCGCGGCAAACTGCGAGTGACGTCTGGTGCTAGAAGATCTGTTTTTTGATTGAGTGTTTTTAGCGCTAAACCTTCCAGGACTTTTATTGTTTCATTTGTTTCATTTGTTTCATTTTTTCCCCTTCCCGCTGAAACCTCGTGTTGTAATAAGAATTAGGAACATCCTTTTTGTTTTGTGATCGTCAATTCTGCTTTGGTCCTCCTACCGTGGGGAAGCAGGTTCCCGGTGGGGCTCGAAGAAGCTCGTAGGATAGAGCCCCTGGTTTAAAGCCTCCTGTGATTTGGTCGGACCAGCATGCCAGCTGCCACACGCCACATTTTTTTTCTTTCTCCCGCTAGGCAGGTGTCCTCGCCGTCGGTACTTGTGCTCGAGTACTCGAGTACTTGTACCCGAGCGCAAGCATTCTTCCTGGCTCAAGCCATTGGTGCCGTGGGGACGGTCGCTGGTCCCATGATCCAATCAATCCATCCACGAACACGCACAGGCGGGGATTGTTGGCCAGTGTGCGGAAATGTAACCCAAGTCCACCTTCGGGCCCAGGCACCAACTTCATGACCCGGTGGCTGTTGCTCTGTGTCTAATATCGCGCTATCCTAATACCAATGCGGTAGCACTCTCCATTTGAGCACAGTCCTCGTAGGACCTGGATTAATGTAGTTCAGCACAAAATACTAGCGAGAACAGCCCAACGCCATTGGTTGAAGGGCTGTTCGAAAGGAACCGTCTTCCAGGCACGGGCCCAATCGCAGGCAAGCAGTTATGACAGCGACTATGAATGTTCTTGGGAATTCTATTGCTATTTTATCTGCAGCCGCCGTAATTCTAGAGAACAGATGTTGTCGCTTTTTTTTTCTAAAAGGGGGTGCTTCTGGCCTTTCCACAGTCAAGATCAGATAATTTTGCTTGGGCACGGCCTTAACGCTAGCTTCGGGAATTATTATTTTTTTAGAAAAAAATAAAAAACGGCCTGTCCAAAAAAACAGCATCTTCCAAAGTTGCGACGACCATAGAAAAAACAAGGAGAGCAAGCAGCTCACTATGCCCTGAGCCCCGCATAAGGTACCTGTTTGATTCCCAGTTTAAAAGGCCATTTTACAATTCCTTTGAGTGTTGCAGTGCAATACCCCTTCCCATTGCCTCCACTGTGTGTCGAGCGTCACTTGTCACTAAAGTGCACGCACCAAGTGCCCAAACACAGGAACTAAACGAAGGTATGGCCAATTGTCTGTGCGCATCAGTGCGCCCGCACAAGATTCGAAGTCGAAGATTGGGGTGCTTGTACTCGTAGCAGGCAAGAGGCACCCGAAAACGGGGGTCGTGGGTCTTGAGTTTGTATGGCTCAGATACGCACGGATTTCGGCCATCCATTTTGCGAATCCCTGTTTTCGGGTACCCATTGCCTGGCCCGAGTACTGTACTAGTACTCAAGCAAGTCGTATAAATGAACTGATAGGCCACAATCTGGATATCTTTTGTGTTAGAACCTCTCTGATATCGAATACTTCTTGCCTGCCACCAGTACCGGCCGGGGTGAGAACGAACTGTCTCAGACAAAATGCCAGGTCAAGCTGCGTTGATTGGTGACCGGACCTCGGCTCCGCTTCAATGTTGTATGGCTTGCCAAGCATAACAATTACTCGTAGAGGTCGCGAATTTGTGTGGGCGCTCGGACACGCACGGGGTTTTTTGCTCTCGGGTACTTCTTGCCTGCTACGAGTAGATATACCACTTGTGGGCTGGCCTCATCTTGAATCTGAACCCTGCCTTGGGAAGCAGGAAGATCGGTGTGACCGGATCTCACAAGACCGACAGGAGCGGGAAGCAATAAGGGGATGACCGGGGAAAACTCTCAAGGAAAAACCCGAAGCTGGCCGGGGTGCCTTCGGTTCGAGCTTTGGGTTAGATGGTGTTGGATCACTTTGCACGAGGTTTGCTGCAGAGCTAGCTGGATAACCTGCTAAGCCGCCTCATGTTATCACCCTGCACCTGGGGAGGGGCATTAGAAACCGGAAGACTATTTCTGCTGATCCCATACAATCCTCTGCGGAGACAAGTGCTACGTTTCCAGTTCTTGGTGCCCCCCCCGAGTACTCCTGGTCCGGAGAATTAATATATGATAAGTGCAAAAGGGCAACCAGAAAAAAAAAGAAGCTCCCCCTCTAGACATTATCGACGCGTGAGAAATCCCGCAAGGTAGCGAGAATATTCCAATGTGGAATAAATGGAATGAAATGTACAATTAGCACCTTACATCCACAGAGTTTTGCTTTTTCGCAGAAGCGAATTTAGGGCTATCTCTATCATATCCAGTCTCAAGATCCAAACAATCTGAATTAAGAGATGACAAGCAAAAAACCCGCTCATAATGTGCTTAACCGGGGCCCAACTTTTGGATGAAGATAGATATACTTTGCGCTCCTGTATTTCCACCCCCAGTTTCCATCTAACCACCTGCCAAACCGGTATGCCACATGAGGGATATGTTGCGGAAGCCGCACGAGTGATTTCCTATGACAATATTGTGAACCTGACCCACACCCCTCGCGAGCTTTCGAGCGAGAACTTTCAAGTGATTTGAGCTATGATATTATTATAATGAAACTACCAACGAAGGTTTTTCCTGACCTAATAGCTATCAGATGCAAATCCTGAATGTCATGTGTTCGGGTTTTCCCGAGGTAAGCGCGATTGTGCGAGTGGGTCCCATGACTAGTGATGCATAATATGGGTCCATCGTGGGCGGAATAGAGTCTAACCCCCTCTCACTGTGATGGCAATTTTTCAATTGATTTTTAATATTTTCTTTTTCTTTCGGAAAGGGTGGGGTTTCTTTGTCAGATCCTTACGGAATCACTCTGAAACTGTTACTTGCTGAATGGTTGTTCTCGGCGGCCGTGAGCTGCGCTGTACTTGTACAGTGCCGCTCGACCGGCTCCCAGAGCGGGAGCCCCGAAACGCCTCTTGCTTGAAGGCTCATCGTGGACGCCTGCCCTGTGAGTGGCCGATCAGAATAGCCAGAACCCAAACCAAGCTACCTCAACTAATCCCGGTAGGGCCAGTTGCCACTCGACGCTCTAACTCTAAGCACGAACTCAAGCGATCCACCGAACATACCGGTACTATGAACCGCAGCCGGGCCGAACTATCAGCCGTGGCAGCTTACAAGGAGGTTCCGGTGGCTCGGGCTAAGCACATCCCAGGCCCAACACTCAGCTAAAGTACTCGCACATGCTATTCGCCTCAGGAGCGTCAGCCGGTTGGCCTATCGCTCCTTGGTGAACGCAGCTAAGTTGACGTGCGTTCCTACTCAGTTCGTTAGTTATGGTATCTCGTAGAGGCTAACACTAGTAAGCACAGAATTGGTAAGCCCCATTAGCAGAAGCGAGGATATCTTTGGCATCTTTGATGAAAAGAAAAGAAAAGAGGGACCCCCGGGAGAGCCCTTAACTGATGACTGACAGGCTGTCATGTGTATGAAGTAGTCGGCCAGCACTTTAGAGAATGGCTGGATATTGTAATAGTGATGCTCCTCCCCCCGCCGCGAGCATGGGTATTTCTTCGCAGATCTTCGTGCGGACCTCCCATCATAGACCCAGCGAGTCCATGGCCCGCTTCCTTTTTTTTTTCCCTCTGACAAAGGCTGGTGCAAGTTTAAATACGACTGCTTGTAGGGCTGGTTCAAATAAATCCAGCTATTTTACCCTAGAGCGCAGCAGGTCATTTATCGTCCAACCGCACCACATACATATCATGCAATGATATACTCTTCTGGTTCCGCTCTAACCCAGGAAAAAGGATTGAAGTGATCACCACAAGGAACCTAAGCCCCGTAATAAGGAAATAGGCATATTGGTTTTAATAACTCCTCTCAGCTGGCCACGTCAACGGGGGAAATGCGCGGAGTCGAGCCAAAAGCAATGCCCGAAGCCGGAGGTTATCAAATATGGGGCGGATTAGTCGCAGATGAGAAAATCTTGCTGGGCTGTCAGCCTCCGTACTATATGCTAGATGTTCTAATAAGTGTTGATACTCTAGGGAAGTGCTAATAACGTGAAAACTACGTAATAATGACCACTACACGGTATTATCGTGCTAAACTGTGTCTTTCTGGGTGATCTCCCGGTAGTGTATCCGCTACGCACCCGGTGCCATCGGTCTCTAAGGTTGCTAAATGAGAGGCTATGTCCTGCATACGGGTCCCTACAGCTGGTAGCCACGCACGTAAGCCCTGACCCCCCGGTAAATATATAGGATATTTGGCTCATTGGGTTGAAAAGGTATTTTTTCGTGTAAATCAGTTTGTAAGATTGCTCCCGTGGGTCATACAGACCTATAACACGGATGTCAAGGGGCCAAACCAGAGCTCACCTTACTACTCTGTTTTCCCTGTGCCAAGAGATGACCCTCTAGCTGTTGAATACCACTTGGGGTCCGTAGTGAAACTCTTTAAGCACTCAAGCAGCCATGTCAATAGTTGTCGATATTTAAAGTACCCTACCATATCAACTTAGCGAGCAACGCTTGCTCAAGTTGCGAAACGCTGCACAAAATGCTCTCATTGGGTCAGGCAAAGCCGCTGGTGCTTTAATCTGTTTTTCTGGGTGTACCGATCGTATGGTTCTGCTCCACATATTTCTCAGCAACGTTTTGTGGACTTTCAATTAGATATAGTAGCCTGCACCTTGCTGAAGGATCTGCAAGATGGTTTAGTGTCCTTTAAACCTCTCTTATCTTTAGTATAGAGGAAGGTTTTTTGGATCGCTTGATAAATTGGAGTCTCAGTTGCTGCATAAGCTCTCATCGAGAGGATAACCGGATCACAAGAGATCACTCACCAGCATGGTTATTGGTGATGTCTTGTACACTATTCACCTGGTGGTTGGCTAGCGATTCATAAAAATATTCGCATAACATCCTTGATGCGGTGGTGTGGAGTATAGATCAGCCTGGAGCGCTCAAAATTTCCCTTTTTCGCCTGGTTTCTGCGATCGACAGAACGGAGATGAAACCAGTGCAGTTGGGGTCCTCATCTTGGGTCCCCTGTCCCCTGGACTAGCATTAGGTGCCCGTTATTTCGTTGTCATTCTCAGCAAGGGTTTCTCAATGAATGGCGCTTCTCGGCTCTCTAGAACTGCCCTGTCGCGGCTAATATTTTCCTGGCCGCCGAAAGGAATTAGCCTACGTTAAAAATATTACTAAATTTCTTATAGATGCTACCTACTTCAAACATGGGCTCTGGCAGGGATTTCCCCAGTTCTTTCGATGGGATGCATAAAAGTTTAATTGTGAAACGCCTAGGTCTATTCCTTTGGGGTGGTGACGGAATCGCCACTGTATTGTTTACGCCCGTATGATATGAGATGTCATTAATTATTATCATGACTATTTATAGAGACCGTTGCACGGGGCACAAGATAGCGATGAGTGCTTGAATGCTCGAGAGTGGTATCGCGAGCTAGGGATATTAAGCGGGCGGATGATTCTGATGGCTCATTGGCTCCAGGGGATTGGGGAGCCAATGCACGCAGTATTATTTGAGTTCGACTATGCCGATCCAGAAGGCATAGACTAAGCTTGTCTATTGCAGAACAAAGGCCTCAGACTGCCAAGAACCAATGTTCAATGAAGTGAAACGTATGGAAGCATGTCAGAGGAGTCCAACCGCCACCGGCGTCGAAGGCGCGTGCTCTGCGATCCGCTAGGACTTTTTTGTCATTCGTGTTGAATGAAACTTCCCATATGGATGGTACTTGTAGTTGATTGACCATCGCAGATCAATTTAGGGTCCATGCTAGGTCCCAGAGGTTGCGGAGGGACCTGGGGGGATCACTGACCCCCCTGTAGTGAGAGTATCTAGCCGTGACGGGAGCTTATGTCCGGAGAATTTAGCGTGAAGACATAGCAGTCTCTCTCATCAAAAATAACACTTCGTAATAGACACTGGGCCTGGGAACCAATGGGGAAATGGTACCAGGGGTTTGACAATTGCAATCACGCATGGGGGATCGCTCTGATAAAATCCGTAACGAATGGAGGATAATCCTGTTGCATGAATTGTTCTGGCAGATTTTAAATCTCACACACCCAGCTGAACTGATACCTACCATACTCTATTGGTATGGGCCGGATACAAATGTGCCCTAACGGTTAGCTTTTCAAGACAGTATGCTCTGTGGAAGAGCACCGGCTCAAAGTTCTAGACTAGGGTTCAATCATTTGGCAAGCACACGTATCTCTGTGGCAATTCTGAATTCCCGCGGGTGCCGGGGTTTGGAGAAGTAAGCTCTTCACCAACGAAACTCATTGTCAACCTGGAATTGACTCGTGTTGTGCCTAGTGAGCGGTTTGCCTATTGTGGAAGAGGTGGGTGGGTTCGGGGATAGTTGTATGTTTTCAGGAGAGATGTTCACTTTGAGAAATGGCGCAGTAGGGCATTTGGTATCAACTTAGCATTCCCATGCTTGTTGGCCATGTTCAGCATCTCGAGAAAGAGTTCGCCCATTGTCTTCCTCGGTCCACCAAGGGTAGCGTTACTTGGGTAATCCTAGTGGTAAGTTAAAAAGCAAAACTGGAGGCGCAGAGCAGGAGACTTTCCAGGTTCTAAGAATGCGAGGACAGAGTGAGCCCTCTTGGGGAGGAATGGCCGTATGGTCTACGGCGCCTGCACCTGCCCCAGCGGTGCAAATAGTCCGGGATAGATCAGCTTGAGCTATTCGAATATGGTGCCGGTAGAGATGCAAAGTTATACTGGAGTATATGTAACGGTGGGTAGTCTTGGCTGAAGTAGTGCCTCTGGATTAACTTATGAAGCTATCCGATATTCATAGTTGGGTGATGATACCGGCAGGAATTATGTCTGACATTCTCTTTAAGCATGCGCACTATGGAAGGGGCATCCCGAGTCTCGCGAAGCCAATGGTATATATCAAAGTGACCGAAGAACGAAAACATTATTGATAGGCTTGAGGGAGGCTCTAGGCAGATGCTCTTTAGTGCTCCTATCCAGGCTTCTCCGCTCTGCATTGCAGATCTAAGTTAACTCCTCGGTTGGCCTGACGTAGGGGCTGTCTACTCGAGCAGATGCAAATTTATATAGGTATCAGCGGTGCAGCGCGCAGCGGCATCGCAGAGTAGACTGAACGGGGTTCGCTAAAAACGACCGAAAAAAAACCCCAAGAGTGAATCTAATGTCCGCAAGTAGCGAATTATGAGGTTGTCCCTGTATAGGTCCTTGTATGCTCTAGGACATCGGCTGCGGTTCACCCCCAGGGGTATTGATCTGACAGATGTAATAAAACCCAACATAACTTCAGTGGTCCAAAAAGCTCCCCACTTATCGCATGGTTTCCATATAGGAATTGTATAATCATTTCAATGTCCTATTCTTGTAAGTAATAATAACCTCGTATCTGAACCAGTAAGGCAGCTGTTGTATAGTCTGCCAAGTACATTTCACTCTTTACTCAGGATGGTTTTGAAAACCATAAAATAGTTTGCTGCTGCATTTGCACTCTGGTCATCGGGAAGGCGTTTGGTAGAGCACAAAAGAGGGCGCCCAAACAAGCCCTGCCCCCCCAAATCTAATAGCTTGAGCTTGGGAAATGGGACGATGGGCCTTGAACTACCGGCATCTGTGTCCACATTTGTCAACCACCGGGGCTCGCAAGACCACAACTCGGTCAAAGCCCGGGATGTTGCCTTTTGGGAAGATTGGGTGATAACGGCGAAATGGGGGCTCTGACTCTGTAGCTGACCTGAGGCGTGAGTGGCTT
>Ga0307510_10009502_pt1 | contig 11582 bp, 9 predicted proteins | sample 12_EM_MG_FD_207224 | JGI IMG/M metagenome (GOLD analysis project Ga0307510, IMG submission 207224) | Populus trichocarpa ectomycorrhiza microbial communities from riparian zone in the Pacific Northwest, United States - 12_EM | ecosystem: Host-associated > Plants > Roots > Unclassified | place... | reverse complement strand
AAATAATTTTTTACCTACTTCTTGGCCACCGCGACCCTGGAGAGAGGAAGGGGGGGGGGGGGGTAAGAACCAACGATCTTTTGCCACGTCGGCAGCCATGGCGACGACCGCTAACCGCTTCTTCCATATCTATTTTTTTCTGGTCGACTTCCAGGCATACGTATCACGGACGCTCGGGGGTCTTTCTCGTATCCATCATATCAACGATGTGGCGTCGAGATATATTATGTGGGGTACCTTCTGGCCACCCCAAGGCAGAAAGCGAGGCCTGTCTCACACCCATTTCCGCGGAGAGGTTATAAGTGGAGGGGGGGCGTGTAAGCGCCCCCGCCACCAACTCCCAATACTCCCAAGACCTTGGGTGCATCCAGTAACCACATGGGGCAACGTGCACATGTGACAGGCCGTAACGTCATTGGGGCTGTGCACTCAAACCATTACGAGTAACCCGGGCCGGGACCATTCCAGTTTCACCACCCCACGGCCGTGAGCGGGGCCTGAAGGTTTCAGGATCACCCTTTAATTGTATAGGACTGGACGAGTCATGTGTTTTCCCATACTGTAATTGTTTCAAAAACCACTCGAAAAAGCAAAATCACGAGCGGGCTATTGAGTCGGAGATCACATCAACGAAAAAGAAGCTTGTCTCACACACACCTGCCACTTCGATGGCGCTCCGTGGTTTGGTCCACAAGCAAGAGATAGGAAAAAGGATTCCCATTAGCCGATTTGAACGACTGACCTCGTCATTTGTAAGCGGGTTACTAGTGACGCGCTCTACCAACTGAGCTAAACGGGAATGCGTAGAGCTGGAATTTGCAAACCATATGGCCCCACATCGCCTTTGGTCTGGCGAAGATCGCTAAACCCACTATGCCAGTCTTCGACCAAACGTCCCACTTTTGGGAGTTACCTTGTCAATCGAGTTCTCGTTCTCTGTTAATTCAAGTCCCGCCGTCGATACGTTCGTGTTCGTACATGGCATTGTCAGGTTTGCACCGTGACCTTAATGGTTTCCATTTCCAAGACCCTGGAAAACTAGACGCCGCAACACCCCGCTCCGCCCCGCAATTTCATCTCAAAGTCAGAGACATAAATTACCATTTACTCGGGATCGCACACCATAGGTTGTCCGTTTCCCCAGTCGTCACTCTTGCTCTCTGATTTGTCGCGACGATGACGGCAATGGCCATTTATATGATAAGAGTTCAGCGGACCTATTCCGACCTCTTCATCATCTGCGTATACCCCACAGTTGCCTGCCACCATCCGACGAAACCGAGACCCAGGAATCCATGCATACATCCCCAGACGATTTCTGGGGTGACCTTGTACCTGTTGTGTCACGGAGATGGATTAGCTCGGTTGTTGTGTGCAGGATAATAACGACAGCACTGACGCTTCGAAGGTGGGTCCCAATGAGAACGGGATAAAGCGGGGAGCTTGGAAGAGCACGGTCGATATGACGCTGTGATACACGCAGAGACCGATAGCAAGTGCCCGCTTTCCAGGAAGGAATTCTGGGATAATAATCACGTTTGTCGCTGTACGTATGCCACGTATTTACAAAGGCGAGTACTCACCTGGCAGAGGATAGCAGAGCAACGTGATGACGCAGACACTCAGCACCAAACTCGCGTACATCTTCCAAACCGCACATTTTTTAGTTGCGCCATTAGACCCAGATAACTATCACGCACCTTCAGCACCACGAGCGCGGTGTTGTTTAGCTGGAGGAAGGGAAGAGACGCGGGGGTCCAGATCCCTTGGACAGCCAACGGAGCCTCCAAAGCGAGGTGGAGTAAAAATACAGAGGAGCTGACACGTCAGTATGTGGGTGAGCCAGTTACGACGATGCACGCTACGACTAGGGGCCCAACGCACAGAGGACTTTGGCCAGGTTGGGACATGGCGTCGCTATCGCAGTCGGTGGACTGGTGAGAGTTCGATTTCGATGTCAATGATGGGACGGACAAAGGGAAAAAATATTTTCCACACAATTGAGGACCACGGGACCAGGAACCGACTACAAATGGGGAACGCCGGATCTGAGATCTGCATTCTCCTGATGCTGGCACGAGATCCGATCGTTATCTTAAGATCTTATCGTCGGGAACAAAGAAAGATAAATTCCATTCCAGTCCAGCAGTCCAGTCCAATTCCTCGTATGATGATACCCAACACTGGTGCTAGACTCAATGCATCACTTCGGCGGTGATTGAATTATTGCTCCGCTGAGAGGAAATTTCGACACCCTCTGGATCTCTCTTATGATCAACAATTTGCTAAACCCGCTCTAGGAGAGCTTCTTGTACCGATCCTCGCATTCAAACTGCCTTTCGAAACCGCTGAGAGAAGCACCTCACTCCGCTATGCGGGTGGTAAACTGCGTCAACAACTCCCTAAGGGCCCACGGGGTGTCCCAACGAGCTCCTTGCTCCGGTTGAACAGCCTAAAATAAATTTAGTACTCAGAAGCGGCTCAATCTCCTCAGATGGCCTGTGGTCCATGATGACTGCTACCCTGCCTTTCGGGGTCTCATTGAATGGCCGTAAGTGGGGTGACATGGATGCCAGTGAGAGGCTTTATCCCGCATGTCGGCTCGGTTGAAAGCCTCGAACCTTTTCTTCGCTTGCGGATAGATCACTAAGCGAGGGGGTCAAGCATCATGAAATGCAGCACTACGTGATCCTATCACTCAAGTTAAGGACCGCGCTTGATACTGCTGAAGAGGGCAGGGAAGGGGACCGTGTGGACGAAAAGTTGGTCATATTGCCAGTAATAAGTTGCCGCGACAGCAGTCCGTATCGACAATCCCTTTGTGTTCATTTCTCACACGACGGGAAAAGGACGAGTCAGAGAGGTGATTGCCTGCGTCACACCATTCAGGAAACATGGCAATGGCCGGGTAACAAGCGGTGAATGTGCTGGCCGTACAGATTCCTGTGTTCGGAGGTACAAACCTACTTGAAGACTGTTTCGAGCGATAGAGGAATTTGCACCGTGAACGCTACGACAGTGACAGTTTGCGATACCCGATTGACGGTAGGTATGAGCAAGAAGAATCGGGGATGATGAGAGACGTTGTCCACACCTGACATGCGTATCCGTGTCAGAGAGAAACGAACGACCCGGACACTGTCGGCGCCAGCAACTGGAAGGAGATGACATGTCCTCCCGTTATTTGCGGCTGAAAAAAAATGTCGGGTGTGAGATGTCGAAAACACAGGTTATCACAAAAATACGAAACTACCCCTGCCACATGGTAAGTTGGATGAAAAGGGTACTTTCCAAGGTAACCACCACCATAAGATAATAATGAGGCCATTTAACTGTGGTCCTCGGCGTGTTGTGATGCAGGATATCGCCTCGAGGCATTGGCAAAGTGTGTGTCATAGAGCATAGAAACATGTCTCAATGGAAAATGTCCCATCCACTAGATATATGGAGAGTTCGGACGAACTTGCAGTCATATGCTAAGAGTTTTTAGCCGACCCTAATTAGAGAACAAGACCGAGAAAGTTGGGCAGTTGAGTGGCCCAACGTGAAGGCTAGTAGATTGTTGGGGTTGACACCTAGCCCAGCTGTAAACCTAGTTGTGCGTGAATATTTTTTCTTCTTTGCAAAAATGGGAGAAGGGGGGTGGGGGTGGAATAACGTCCAGTCGGGAAAGGTCTTATCAGACTGAAGACAGGCAGCAAAACTGACAATGGGAACACGACCGGGAACCGGTGTTGCTCAGAGTCTCGGAATCGGTTAGAACAATAAATCAGTCAGTCGGCGTTCCACAAAGAAAAATTCTATCAGGAAAAATCGTACTAGGTTGCTTAATACGTCGTCATGACGCTACAAACAAATATTCTCTTCTTCGCTAGGTCAACACCTAATCGTCACACCACAAGGCGGGGCGTGTCGCCTGCGCCACTTGCCACTCGCACCCAGACGTGTCGCTGTAAGTAAGATCAGGACGTTATTCCGGTGTGTCTTCTTCCCTATCATCACCATCATACATGTTCATACCTCGACGCCATGGGCCAAGCTCGCCAAAATCAACGTCGCGATTTAGATCAATATTTTCCACGCCTTCCCGCCACATATCCTCGCTCATAAAACCACGTAAACGTTGTACCTCGGAACGGAGCAACGCAATCTCGTCGTCACGTCTTGCAATCCTGTCGTTAAGAAGGCGGATGTAATCATTTCCGCACCGCAGGAGTTGTAATTTGCTGATACCCCGATTTGGACCCTCTGCATTGCCTCTAGGTGGGCCGCGGGGAGGCATGGCACCTGGTAGGACAGGGTCATCTGGATATCCGTCCTCACTAGGCAGTGGAATTGGGGGGAGCAACGTCCGTAGATCGTCGAATGTTGTCTTCAGCGAATCACGACGTTTCTGCTCTGCGGCCTTATGTGACGTCTTACGAAGGGCAGGTGATGGTAAGGACGCTGATGCGAGAGCATTGGAAGTAGACACATTCCCGGCTAATACCCAAAGACATCAGTGCTCCACGGAGGAGGTAATGATACCAGACGTACCTGGTAGAATAGGTTTAAGACTTGGGCTGACGAGGGAGACGCCGTTGCCTTTTTTGGATGTAGGGGCTGAAGAAGAAAGTTCTTTCCCACGGCTTGCCGGCTTGCCCTTACCGTCAATTTTTACGGCGTGAGTCGGGGGCGAGAGTCCACTGTTCATGCCAAGCCCACCCAAATTCATAATGCTAGCAGGTGTGACGGGGGTAATATGTTGCGTACGTCCCATGGCACCTGTGGTCGATGAGTTCACGACGGGCATATTCACGTGGCTGCATAATGCGTTGAGCTCGGACTGGGATGCCGGAAGTCCAGGTGGTGGCATTGATAAGTCTACAGGTGATGGAGTGTCGCCAGGTATATCGGTGCCGGTGCTATTCTTGCGTCCCCTTGCGCGTGACGAGCGCAGAAGCGGGGTCGAAGATGCGGATTTTGTGCTGCGCGGAACACGCTTCGTGGAGTTCGGGGTGGATGGAACCCGCGGTGTTGGTGATGGACGCTGTCGCGCAACTTTCGCCTGGTCTTCCATTGGTGGTGACGCAGTACGCTTGCTACGTCGAGGCTGCTGAGAGGCGTCGGGCTTATATGCGTCCATCCAAGGACTAAGAGGCGAAAGATCAAAGTCTAAATCACCAGGGGAAGGTAGAGGGATTGGCGGCGTTGTATCGAAGACGATGTTGGCCGGTGCGGTGTGAGCATCATGTGAGGCCGATATATGATGTGGTGGGAGGTGCATATCGGGAGGAAGCTGTGACTGGCTGTTGGATCTAAAGTGCGAGGTATCGACATATCCGAGGGTAATGGGGGAGAGATAGTCTGTTGTTGGGCTGGATTGAGCGTGCAGCTCGGCGGAGTTGACTGAGGTATGATTGGTTTCGGTTTCTAGTGGAGTGAATGAGAGGCTGCACTCACCAGGTGTGGGGAGACCAACGAAAGGATTTTGAGGTTTCCGAGGCTCGCTTGAGCCCTCGATCGACGTCACTGTCCCTCGGCCATTGAGGAATTCGAGCTGAAAATATCGGCGATGAAAGAGTTGAGGCGATGCAAACGCGCTGGAGAGGCGAGTATCATTCGACTTACTTGTTGCTGAAGTATTTGGTTCTGTAACTGTAGTTGCTGCAGCTGATTAAGCTTGAGACGCTGCTCCAGTACGAGTTGAGTGTTATACTGGCCCTGGCCGATCGAGCTGGTTTGTTGGCCTTGTAAGCCGATCATTTGAGATACGAGGTCGAGGTTGAGGGGGACATCGGATATGACAGAGTTGGGAGGGGACATGGTCGACGGTGAGGGAGAGGGCAGAGCGCCACTGTACATAGATGGGTGGTGAGATTCATTCCCGCGCTGGGCGCCAAGCTCGGAAATGAAGATATTGTTGTAAAAGCCCTTCTGCTGTTGTTGCGCATCTTGTGGATCCATGGGACACAACCACGGAGGCAAAAGAAGACGGAAGTAAGGAAAAGAAAAGAAAGCTGGGATGAGGGGGTGAACGAAAGGTCCGCTCGACCAAGAGACCCTGCCATTGCATTTTCATCTCAAATATAAAAAGGTAAAACCAGCGGTCCGAAAATAACCGACAAAAAATTAATTTTTTTTTTAACTCTGCCAAGTAGTACCACTCCACACTCAACACTCCACGATCTCCTTCTTTACCTTGTCAATAACACCATAAATGTTGAGTACTTGAGCCCTCGGGCATCCTCTCGCGGTTGGCGAGTACGTTTTACGTGATCTGGGCTCGCTCTCTCACCATCGCCGTCCAATGGCATAACCCACAGACACATAAGTTACCAAACATCCAATAACGTAAGTCAATCAATTTCAGCGTGCCTCAGGTACATCCTCCACCTGGGGGCCTACACCCAGTCGGCACATTGCGAACCTCCCTATAAGATGCAATATGAGCCATCAGAAAGTCGGAGGCGAATCTACACAGTCACACGAACTTAATCCGAATCTCGGTCATTGTCATTGATTGATTTACTGATGATGAGAGGCAGAACAGCAGATCCTCAGATCTGGCACTCGCGAGCAATCACTTCCGGGAATCGGTCGTTGGCATGATGGAACAGAATTGGGGCCACAGAGAACATCAGAACCCCAGTTCAGCGATCTGCGATCCCATTTTCGACAAGAGAAAAGACAGCGAAAACCGTCCTCCGTATTTTCGTCAACTGCACGACATTCAAAATACCATGCCGATCACGAGGGTGATATGGCAAAGTAGTATGTCGGAAGCAAAGAGTCGGCAGGCTTGTGATTGAGTCCAGATGGGTGTACACGTCTGACCATCTATCCAAAGATCGCATTCTACCATGTCGAGATTTACAGTTCTTTCCCCTCTATCGAAAAGTCCAGATGAATACCACAACATCCAGATGCGCTCCCAGTGACGGTACCCACCCTATGCTCCCCTCGAAATCACAACTCCAAATCTTAAGTGAATGAAGTACAATTGGCTTACATTTCCATTCGTAAGATTCGCATGTTTCTCCCAGTTGCATGGTCCAGGCTAGGTCAGTGCCCGATCCTTTAAGCAGCCCCAATGGACCGTGACGTGGGGCACAGTCAGTCATTAGTACCTGACATATTGCTGCCATGGCAGAACTTAGGCACCGACCTAAGTCAGAAACGGAAAGCCCTTGAGAGACACCAGGCACAGCGGTACTCCAAGGACGCCAGCAAAAAGATAGGTCAAAGGCCAGGCTTTTCATGAACCTACCCAAGATGCTAATCTAAAACGCGAGTATGACCGAAAAAGTTCAGCAGGAGCTTGCATAGAAAGGGTCGCTAGTCGACACAAGACATAAAGAAGTTAATTTGTTAGATAGCCGAAGCGTTGCGTGAATGATGGGAAGGAAATTGGTCAGCTTCTTCGCTATTTTGTTTTTGAATCAGCCCCAAGGCGGTCCGCAGGGTCTGACGCTGAAGTGGCAAAAGCAGGCATCTCTCCATGTACAAGGGAGAATCATGTCAGTGAGTCTCGAAGTGATGCAGTATTGACTTCGGAGGTGACTCGTTTAGCGATCATTCCGACATCAGCAAAAGTTTCAAACGGAGGTAGTGTAGTTGATGCCTTGTAAGCCCTTGTATAGGTCAACCCACGCCCTGTATAGTCATAACTTTGCCTTGGAAGGGGCCATCTTTGCCTTGGAAGCCCCTTACCTACTTTTTGCACTTTTGCTGATGGACCTTCGACGACTCGGAGAGCATCAGCAATAGATAGTAATTAAGACACCGACATACCGTAAGGCTTCCCCTTGAAACGTGGGTGCGAGTCGTGTATGACGTCGGAGTAACAACCTCGAACCAACCCCAACACCTCAGGCTCTGACAGAATGCATTTTCCCTTCAATTGAACAAAGCCAGACAATGTCACAAATTTGGGAGGCATAGCAGGCTCTAGTGCCAGAGTGTGTGTAGTGAGTGCTGTGACAGAGCTTGCTGAAAAAATATCCTAATTAACAACTGAACCGCCGGGATGCCGAATCGCCGATGCATCAATCGGAGAGCGATGATAGGCGCATGTGAGTGGATCGGCCATGTGTGCTAAATGTGGTCTTTTTGCATGCTAGGAATGATATTGGTCAAGATAGGTCGCAAGGTAGACGAAGGATATGAAGACTGTTGATAAGCCCTCGTCGGGTGTTAAACAAAGAAGTCAGAAAAAAAAAACTTTACAGCATAGGTCCCAGCCTGACGTGTCCTCTGGACATGCACGCATGCACCTGATTCGAGTCAGTTCAACCAAGTCGGGACCCTGGCAGCTATCACGGCGCACGGGCACGACGTCTGGCTGGAATGTTTCTTGCCCGTGATCAAATGCCCACGGCGTGTTGCCTCCGGTTCTCTCCATTTACAGTACGCGTCGCGCGACCCCTTAGGCTGACAAGTCGGTTGAGGCCAGCGTGGTCTCCGCCAGCGCATAGGACTGTGACGGTGCAAAAATCTCTAGAAGTGAGTTATAGTGGCGCCCTGCCATCACTCCGGACACCTCACCCGTATTGAGCACCAAGGCACTCCGACAGAACTTCCCGAGCCCTGTCGCAATTTTTTGGAGGCATTGATCAGTAAATGATGCAATTGCACAATCACTGGCAGTGAAGGCGAGAACACCGTCGATGGTGATGTAACAAGCAAGCGTGGACGGTGTTAATCTCGGCAGCTAATTAGAGATATATTTGTAGGTTCCCTAATCCCGAAGAAAATCAAAGTACTATACGTGGAGATTGAGGAATGAGACATGCTTAAGCGTCCATCGCATCGCAGATCGGGCTGATGCCATACGAAATGATCGGTTGTCATTTCTACGGAAACGGGATCAGCACTGGCAATCACTCGTGAATAACGATTTACCGCGGCCCATCAGCCGTCTTGCCCCGAGAAGAGCTGTGAAGGCTCATTGCAATGATCCTAAGAAGACGCCACGACTTTTTGCCTTGCAAACACTAGCGCTTGCACTTCAGGCCCATCTCCAAAATTCTCCGCACGCATCGGCCGACTTTCATCACGAACGAGCCCGTGGACAAGACGCCTTCTGAAACAAATGGTCATTTGCGTCATTCTTTCGTGATAACGCGTGATAGAAATAAAGGGTGGGCACACTCCCAGGAGAGGAATCGCCGGTGCTGACGTCGGTTTCGCCGAGTCATTCGGCAGAGTTATTTGAACCTGACTTTTTGACTTGTGTCGGAGACGGTCTTGGAACGGTCCATCTGGATTGGCAGAAGCCGAATTGACCGCTAGACCCTCCTCTCATTGCCCAAAAATATACCAAGGGATCATGGTCGTGGTATGATGAACAATATTAATACAACGTGTCAAGTCGCCTATTACGGGACGGACGATTTTTCGGTGACAGAGCACTAACGGGAATGAGGCAACTCAGTGGAAGCCATCACATTGATATCTCCCTAAGAAGGGTGAAGAATGTAGGTGGCTTCGTATCGCAAGTTGAAAGAAAGCACTATTATGGCAAAGAGTGGCCTTACATCATTCGTGAACCACGGGATCACGAGTATGTCTACAGCGATGGTCGGATATTGACGAAGTGACGACGTCTGAGCGTCATGAGATAGCGGGGCAAGCCATAATGACGTGTGTTCGACGACGACGTCGTCGTCGTCTGGCCAGGATCCCCCGTGACTGATACTGATATAGCTCTGCCATGTTTTAGGGCAGTTGTCGCGGAGGAATCCCTTCCTAATCGCACGACGGCATTCGCTTTTAGCGTTGGATCAGGAAGTACCTGTCCATGGTTACACAGTAAACCCGTGACCTCAGACCGAAGAAATGGCACGCTGACAAGGAGGCCATCTTACACCCACCGAGGCTGAACTTCGGACAATCACAATGAATACAGTTACATTCGAGGTTTCTATCTTTGGCTAGTTGACAGCGGGGGGAACCCCCTTAGGAACAATCTCCCCCGAGCGGACCTAGAGAGGGGATCATATCAGGAGGATTTTGTAGGGAGTTCCAATTACGCGAACCTCCTTGCCAGTCTTCTGTATAACGGCGAGGACATCATCATAAGGAAGGGATCCTTTAACGAGGACTTCCTGCTTCTCTAAGCTAACATCATAGGACGAGACTGACTCAGAGTGAGCCATGTTCAAACAGAGGAGAGTATGGTACTTACTGCCGGGCCCATTATCCTGGGCCTTCTTTAGTGCGCGTGTAACGGCCCCAGAGCATCCGCCGCAGGTCATCTATAATTGGGTATTAAGGGATGTGAGAATGGCATGGGTTATCGACACTACCTTGACATCGAATTTGTAGGTGTTCTCGACGTCGGCCTGAGTAAGCATCAGAAATCTAGGCACGGCGATAATAGCAGGTGAGAGGAACCATTTGAGTGTCTATATATGTATGTGGGATCTGAGGAGAAATGTGAGTACGTATTGAACAAAATTACCTGTCACTTACCGGTCGATTCGTTGGGACGGAGATGGTGGTTGGAAGGAGAGATGCGCTGAGGTTACCACCGATGGCCAGCACAGCTCATATGTCAGACAGTTGAGGGTCACGTGAGCAACATCACTCCGTCGCTAAACCCAATAGCGAAAAGCTTCCTCACTCGTCTACCGCGGTCATATCGACAAACTTAGCATCTGTAGCTATCCTTTCCTCTCATCGGATCGATATATCTCCGTTTGGATCCCAATGATTGGACAGACGAGGGCAGGTTCCGCGCGATTGAACGCCTACCATGGGACGAAACGTCAGCTCGTGGGATCAAGTGCGGGTCAAGTCGCACCTGCATGGCGGACATCAAACGGGACAGGCGGCGCCGCTGCTATCAATGGAAGCGTGTCACCTCTGTCGAAGAAGGCCTCGCAACGGGGCAGTAAGATATTGCTTAGCAGTTTGCCTATGGACGTGGCAGAGGCTGAGATCGAGGTGGGTGTGTTCAACTACTTCCCTCCATGCACAACACCCTCATTGCTTGTAGGAGCTATTCAAGAGAACGGTTGGACCTATAAAGGACATGTTCATAATCTATAATAACCAAGGGAGACCGAAGGGAATGGCCGTAGTTACTTTTCACCGTCCAACGGACGCTGGGGTGGCACGAACCAAGTACGATGGCAAGGTGATTGACGGAAGTGCGTCCTTTCAATCCCATTATTTTCACCTGCTACTGACTAGGAATTGTCGTTACTAGAACACAAACTTAAGATCGAATTGGTGACGGACAACGACGGAGTCTCACAACAGCCGGTCAAAGAGCAACACAATAGTCCTCCCTCTTTATTATCCCGTATTTCTGGCCTTCACACACAAGCGGCCTCGATTAAGATGCCAGTAGCTGCAGCTGCTACACATCCTCCGTATGTCTCGTATTGGAGCTCCATGTCACCAGTGTACGCCGTGAAGCGGCGAGGCTTATATCACCTATCACAATTCAGACAGCAACCAGTGAAAAAAAGGGCGCCGATCTTCATCGCTGTTTCGGGTCCTCGAAAGCGTACCAAGAAAGGCCCCAAGCGTGTCAAAAAATCTATCGCTCAGCTGGACCAAGAGATGGAGGAGTACCGGGCAACCGCTACGGG
>Ga0307510_10009501_pt1 | contig 11585 bp, 5 predicted proteins | sample 12_EM_MG_FD_207224 | JGI IMG/M metagenome (GOLD analysis project Ga0307510, IMG submission 207224) | Populus trichocarpa ectomycorrhiza microbial communities from riparian zone in the Pacific Northwest, United States - 12_EM | ecosystem: Host-associated > Plants > Roots > Unclassified | place... | reverse complement strand
TTGAAGTAGTTTAGATAGGTCCTTTTTTTTCTTTTTTCTTTTTTTACCATATTGCTTAGATAGGTGTTTGGGTGTGTTAGAGAATATAAAATGAAGGGCAGCAGGTTAAAGGGTCTCGTTATGGTTTTGGGATGTGATGGTTTGCTTCCTATGCTCTTAAGTCTCCAGTATTATATGCCATAAGTTTTCTCTTTGATTTTTTAGACAAAACACCATACATGTGTAAGAAATAAAGAGGTATGGTTTGTTTTGGTAAGCCTGTGTTGCATGAGAGTGTGTTGCTTGACAGTCCAACTTTTATCGAACTCCACTAGGCTTTAGGCATGGTTTAAGATATAACAAGCAAAAGCATAAGGCAATATAACTGGAAAATATCACTATCATTTTTTAAGTTTATTTTGTCCTAGTTTCCAACACATAAGAAAATAAAAATAAAATAAAAATAAAAGGGGATTTTTTTTTATTAATTTGACATGGCCAAGTCCTTCAAAAATATTTTTTAGAAAAATTCATTTTATCATGTTTAGCATTGTATAATAAAAGTATTTGTGTTTTTTTTTGGCATTTTTACAAAAAAAAAGGAAAAATAAAAAATAATTTATCATTTTTATGTATTTTTGAACTTTATAACAAGTTTATAAAGTTCATTGAAACTTGGCCCAAATTAAAAGGCCTATTGGGCTGATATACCTAAAATCTTTAAAAAAAACCCTGAACTTGGTTTTCCCAAAACCCATTATAAAAACTGTTTTTCTATTCAATTTTAAGATTTAAGGTAAATGGACTCATAGCGACTTGTTGCCTTGTGTATTAAGTGGGTAGCAAATTCCCTCGATTTTTCATACAATAATTTTTTTTAAGTTTAATATTCATTTACGCAAGTCATGAGTATTAAAGTTTTAGTGTGTAATATTCAACAATGTCAAAATTGAGGATATTATTTTTCATTCTAATATTCGTTAATGTCATAGTTAGGAATATCGAGTATTCTCTGTGTAATATTCACTAAGGCTAGAATTGAGAGTATTATTTTTAGTCCAATATTCATTGACATCAAAGTTAATGATATTAAGCTTTTTCAGTATAATATTCACCAAAGCCAGAATTGAAAATATTATTTTCAATTCAATATTAACTAACACCAAAGTCAGAAGATTGAGGTATCATAGGATAGGTGAACCTCATCGAGGCTCCTTTCATAGACTTTAGGACAACTAGGTTTGAACCACCAATAAAGGTTTAACTCACCGTAATAAACTTGTTATCATCATGTAGATAAACCACTAGTAGATTAAGCACAATAGACTATTAGAAATTTAAGATAAGACCAATAATGCAACTTTTCTTAAGTAAGATACTTTAGGGGGTGATATCTTTTCTCTAGCATAACTAGTCCTTTACCATAGATCTTTGTTGACCAATTGAGGTTTTTAGTTACTATAATACTAAGTAGCGACTCCTTTACAAATATTAGACCTTCCTCCCCTCTCAAAACATTAAAAAAAAAAAAACTCTTTTCCTGTATATTTAAGGAAAAAGAACATGTCACTGCGATATAGGTGTAGCAGATTGAATTAGTTAAAACTAATTAGTCGTCTAAACTGGAGTTTTAATTAGAATTTAACAAAAACAATTATGTCCCCGTAACCTATAATACTCTTCCAATAGATTATATTCTCAAGTTTAACATCCCAACAAACTCTCTTCCTTCTCTTATATAAACCTAATCTTTAAAAGATATTCCTTAATTTTTCAATTTACACTCTCGTTTTTTTTTTTTTGCATTCTTTTCCTTTCCCCATTCTTTTTTTTTCTTCTATAAATAATAAGTTGTAGATCTATATTTTCTATTTCTTTTATTTCATAAAAATACTATCTAGATTAGTTATATACTAGATCTTTCTTTTATGTGTTTCTAGGTGGATCTAGATTATATATCTATATTTTCATATGTGTATTATTTGTCTTCTTATTATTATAGGTTTGGTTCCCTACTTATTAGAGTTTTTAATCATTTTGAATAAAAAATCAGTGATAGTTCTAGTTGATTTTAAGATTTTGATATATTTAGGCATGTGTTAATATTTCTTAACCGAGACTTAGTAGTGTGACATGTTTTCAACTAGTTAATATTGATTTAAACTCATTTTGGAACATATACAAATGTACAAAAAAAAAAAACTAAAATAGAAGGGAATCAGGAACAACGCTAAATATTGTTCACACACTCGCAATACATTATGACTTCTTTTATTTATTTATTTTTCATTTTGGTCTCTTAACTCTTTTTTCATCTATTGAGTCTTTTAATTGAAAAATTAATAGCCTGTTGCTTTATATTTGTTGGTTAGGGATAAAATTGAAAGAAAAGAGAACCAACTTAGAAAAAATGTCGAAAATAGATGGTGTGATTAAAGTTGATTAGAAAAGTACAATTTAGTCCAATTTCTAAAATTATATCTTTTTGGTCATTTATCTTTTTCTAAATTCAATTTCAATACAAAACTTCATTTTTATTATTTTTCAATTCTGGTTTGTGAAGGAGAGAGTAAGTTTCACTGGATTCTAGCATAGAGAGAGAAAGTCATTATTTTTGCATATCTAGCCATTAAATTGATTGATCTTAGTTTCTATGGGTTCTATTTGATGAAAGTAACTTGATGATGGTTGCTTAAAACCTCAATAATACCTAAAAAGTAGATCAAAGTTGAGAAAGAAATATTTAATCCGGTTTGATTTCATGTTTTAGGACCATTTCTTAGGGTTTCTTAGGTAGAGAAATTGGTTTCTATGTGTTTTTAGGGTGTTTGTTAGGTTTTTTCTTTTTGTTAAAAAGGGTTACAAAATGAGTTTTTAGGGGAAAAATGGGCATGCTTTTATTTTCTAGCCAATACAGCGATGGTCGTAATTTGGGCATATAAATAACATGTTGTCTGAGATGATGTGTCATCTGATTATTATTTTTTAAAAGAAAGAGGTAGATGATAGGTCATCCACCCCTCAAAAAGACAAAAAACAATTATCAGACACATACACACAGACCTAGGCTTTTTTTTTCATTTTTCTTATTCTTTTTTTTGTGTAAAATAAATTTAAGAAAAAAATTTATTAGACCTGGTTTGATCTTTGGCATGGATCACAATTTTGACAAGTTAAGACACAACATTTGAGGTCTTTTTTCATTTTTCATTTTGTTGTTTGATGCATTTTCCCTCAATTTAAAAAAAAAACAATTTAACCAATTGTTATCATTTATTTATTTTTATTTAACTTAAAATAAGAAAATGCAGTTTCATCCCTATTTATCATTTAGCTTAAAAAGTTATGCCTAATTGAGATTATGTTCATGTCCTGGGTTGTAAAATTTGTCAATTATTCCAAGTTGACTAAAGTCAATATAATATGACATGTTTTTTTAAAATTTCATTCTCAATTCTTTAATTTACTAGTACATTTAATCCAATTTATTGTCAATTAAGACTCAGCCCAACCAATAAGAGAATATGAGAAGGAAAAAAGATAGATTTTATTTTTTTATTTTTAAAGTACTAATATCAAAAATAAAAAAAATATTTTAATATATTTTTAAATAAAAAATATTTTTTAAAAAAACTTTACACCACTTTACTAAACATAAACTAATTTCTTTTGAAAAATAGTTTTCTTGGAAAGTGGATTCCTAGAAAGTAAATTATTTTTTGATGTTTGGTAGTGTCATGAAAAATAAGTTGAAAAATATTTTCCGGTGTTTGATTATGTTATGGAAAAAGAGCTGGAAAATAATTTATTAATTATTTTTCAAGTTTATTAAAATAATGAGAAACTAATCTTACAAATTAAAAAGTTGAATGAGAATGAAATTGAAATAAAATCTAATTTCATAAATAGTCTCAAATAAAATAAATAACAATCAAAATAATAGTGATCAATTCTAATAGACAAAAAGGTTGAAAGATGATGAAATTAAAATAATAATAATTACATTTTCATAAATTATTTCAAATTAAATAAATAACAATAAAAAGAATGAGGATCAAATTTGATAGATAAAAAATTTTAATTAAAAAAATAATAAGAGAAAAAAAATAACAATCATAAAAATAAAGACCGAAGTTAATATAAAAATCAAATTAAATCAAATTCTAATGGATAAAATTGAAAAACAATTCAAAATAAAATATATAGTAATTAAAAGTTTGAGAACTAAATTTGATATAATTAACAAATAATATGATATTTTTAAATTTTTCATAACTTCTAAAAAATATTTTTTATTTAAAAAAAAAAACTTTCTAAAAATCAAGTTAAATTTATCATTAACTAAAATGTATTTTTTATATTTGATGAATTTTTCTAATAATAAATAAATAAATATAAAAAAAAATTAAAAAATCATTTTCCATTAAACAAACTTACATAAGCTGCCATTCATCTTTGCCTTTTCTATACTAAAAAGACATAAAAGAGAAGGACGAGGAAGGCGACCAGGCTGGAAAAAGAGGAGCGAGGCAACAACGAAGAAGAAGGGGTTGTAGAGAGAAGTCCATAAAAATCGGTGGTGATTTTCTATTTTTTTCTTTTGAGATTAGGGTTTTAAATTGAATTCTTGTTTTGTTTTAATGATTTGTCCTTTCCTAAGAAAAATACAGAAGAGAGAGGGACAAGGGAGGCGACCATGCTGTAAAAAGAGGGGCGAGACAGCACCAAAGAAGAAAAAAGGCTGCTTAGAGAAGTCCACAAATCAGTGGTGATTATCGGTCTTTCCCTTTTGAAATCAAGGTTGCAAATTGAATTTTTTTTGTTTTAATGATTTTAATTTTTTGTTTTGGAATAAGGGTGTGGGGAGAGAGTGTGTGTGTGGAGTTTTCAGCGGCTTTGACTAAATTAGGAATTACAAATTATGGATCAAAATCATGTAAGACCTGACATGATTTTTTTTATTGATTATTTTATAAATATCTTGCTTTAATTTTATGACTTATCCAACAATTGAATTTTACAAGAGTTTATCTTTAGTGATTTCTCTGATCACAACATTGGCAACTACCCTAAAGAGGGTTAATTTCCCAAAAACAATTGTTGAGAGCTTTAGCTATTGGGCCCTCCATTGAACCTTGACAATGTTTTTTTCCCCCTCGTCTTTCTTTTATTAATTATTTTCCAGCCTTTGCTAATTGATTTCTTTACCTTTCATTGATGTAGAGGTTGTTGGAGTGCATTGGTGATAAAAATGTGGAATCTTGATGTCTGGGTTGGTGTAGTGAGGATTTCGAGAGAGGGAACCTCTATTGAGTGAAACTTTGGGAAGTGATAATGGAGGAGGAAGAGGAGGAGGAGGATCATTCAGCTCTGATGGGCTTTTGGTAGGGTTAGTTAGATAATTGTATTGTGCTAGTGATGGAGTGGAGGGCTGCTGGTGGTGGTAGTGATGGAATAGGAGCAGTGGTATAAGAGAAGGTGAGTTAGGTGTGGTGGGACTTAGAGTAGTTTTTGTGTATTGGTGAAAGAAACCACAATAGAAGAGTGAATGAATGTGATTGTGTTTTGAGTTTTGAATTATGGGTTTTAATGGGAAAGATGTGTTATCTTCTTGAAGAGAGTTTGTGTTGTGTCAAGTTTTCAAGTACTTTCACTGGCTTTTTTTTATCATAAAATTAGAGTTTGATAATATTTTCTTTTAATGTCTTGATGTTTGTCAAATTAATAATTGATAACTACTATCTTGATTTGATATATCCTTGCTCATGTTTAGATGATGATACATTGATACCAATTTTCTTTTAAAGCCCTGATTTTTGCATATAAGACTTCTTTTTCTATTTGCACATTTAAATTGTTTCGATGTATTATTTACACTTTATTATCATAAATTGGTTTATTAGTTAACAAAAAATTAAAAGAGGTCAGTAATATATTGTGTATTATGAGAGCTTTAATGTGGGCTCAAATTGTTTTACTATTTTAATTTCTCATCTTGCATTTCATAAAGATTTCTTCTGCTCCTCTTTCTCAAACTTCTTTTTTCAGCTCATATCATAATTTTAATTTTGTTTTCCTTCTTTTTGTAAACCAGATTGATGGAAGAGAGAGGATGAACACAGAGATGCAGAATGATGTGTAAAAGAAGCACTTTGGGCTTCTCGATCTATGATTTTTCATTTCATCTACTTTTTTTTTTTTTTTAGTAAAACCAGATCGATGGAAGAGAAAAAGGATGAGCACAGAGTTGTAGAGAGAATAACATTCAGAATTAGCACTTTGGGCTTCTGGATCTGCAGTTTTTAGTTCGATTTTGATGACAGAGGAATGTTTTGACCAGATAATTTTCTTCTCATTATTTGATGTTGCTCTGTCTGATGTCTTTTTTCTTTGGATGCTGTCTTTTTACTTTCACCTCAGATCGTGTTTTGTTGCATTTTGTTGTTCTTTACACCTATTGTTTGATTATACCTGTTACTGCACTTGTGCTCATTATTTTTTCTATCCATGTGCCACTTTTGCCCTCTTTTCATCATTTGATTTTGCTGTGAATAGATTGTGATCCATAAGCTTAGGTTTTTTTCATTTGTTGGAGGGAGAAAAAGGGTGAGGTTTGTTGAGAATGAATGAGAGGAAGAGAAGGAGAGCGTGCCAGAAGATGAATTAGGTGAGTAAGTGAAGTGGAAGGGAGATAGACTATGCCAAGTGTTTATGTTGGTTCCAGATGGTTGGTGCTTTGGCTGATGCTGATGACATTTCTATGTCTGGTATAGTCTATTTTTTGTGGGTCTTCTCACGGAATTGGCATATGTCTCTCTCTCTCTCTCTTTTCTCTGTGTCCTTTTCTCTAGCCATTGTTGCCTGTTTTGGTTCTTATTTGGCAATCTCTGCATTTTTACTGGTTTTTCCTTTCTATTGCGCTTTAGTTTTTCCCTGCTTGGTCTATGGATTTTTTTACTGTTTTCATTGTGGTGTGCAAGTTGTTTTACCCTTCTTTCTAGGGTCTATGGTCTGTTTGAGGGGGTTTTGAATCCTTTTTTACCCTCTACTCATCTATGTTCTCTGCCAGCTTCGAGTCATTCTCTATTGCTGAGCTTCTTATTCACCATGAATGTCGTCTGCCCCTTTTCCTGGATAAAACAAAGGAGGAGGAAAGCCCAGGATTTTACATGTATTGTTGATCTCGTATTGTGATCTTGAATATCTCTGATTTTATGTTCTCCTTTCACCTCAATTTTGTATGTATTGTTGATATTGAGAATGTATTACGATCTTGAATATCAATGATTTTGTGTTCTCTATTTACCTCAATTTCGTGGTTTTTTGTTACCCAGTTGTAGGAGTTCATTTTGAATGAACCGGAGGGTTATGAAATCGACGAGATTAAGAATCAAGTTTTTTGTAGACTTGGAGGATTCCCCCCCCCCCCCCCCCGTCAATCAATTACTCACATAACCGGTTCACTGTAAGTCTAACTTCTGGGTCTAACTGCAACACATCCCTACCCACCTGCTTGATCATTGAAAACACTCAGTTATGACCTGAATGATGGCTTACAAATTACAACACGAGTGATATGTACTTTATTCATGAAAATTTAAATTGACATAAAATGAGAGATTTCCTGGTTTGGATAAGTCCATGATCACTTGAGCTTTTTATTGAAATCAGTGAGCTGAAGAAGGTTAATCCTAGGAATGCTATCTCTTTCCTCTTTCTTTTTTCGAAGTGTTGTTTCCCCAATCCCCTGTACCAGTTAATCAACATTATATTATGGTTGGTGTTTATTTTTTTTTCATATAAATAAATAAATAATTATTTAAGAAAAAACAAAATTATGAAACCAAAGTCCATTATTTGAATTGTGATTTTGCATGTTAACTTGGATTGAATTATTTCAATTTGTTTTTTATAGGGTTGGGTTGTCGTGATTTTGAGCAAATATCTCGGTATTGGATTGATGCCTGGTTTTGCGAACATATTTTTTTTTTATCATTTAAATAAATAAAAAATAGTTAAAAAAAATTATGATGCGAACCTTGTGATCATGTAGTTACGCAATGCAAAATATGTTTGATAGGAGTGTGACATAATGAAAATTTGTTTTAAAACACCAACACTATTGAAATAAGAACTTCCATCCTATGAATATCAATTCTGAAATGATCACAAATGAGAAGTATATGGAAGATGTTATAAAGTTAATCAATATGCAATAAGTCAATTCAGTTTGTTAGAAGTGAAAATCTCTCATACCAGTGAATAAAAATTTAATAATAGAATTATACTTCTTAAAATAAAAACCCTAATGAATCTATCATTATGGCTTAAATTAGTTCACTTAATAAAATGATTCAAAATCTTTTATAATTCAAAATCTATACTAAATAAACTTAAAAGTATAGGCCAAAACAAACCTTGAGTTATAGGTAAAAACTAATTAATAATTAAACCCAAACAAATTTTGGACTTTAGCTGATTAATCAAATCCAAGAACATGAATTAATAATAAAAAATTAAGTATTAAAATTTTGTCAAAGAGAACCAAAATAAATAAAATCAAAGTATTTATAGAGTTATGGCTACCACACATATCATAGGAACAAAGAGAGAAGTTGCTGCCACCTGTGTTTCCTTTTAGCCTAGGAGAATTAATTGTAGAGTTTAATTAATGTCGTAGTTGGAAGGAAAAGTTAGTGCCCAAATATTTCCTCTTCATGCTGAAATTATATGCCTGTGGTAGCTAAGGAAACTATTTTAATTTGCTGCCAAATATTACTTGTAATGGAACGAGAAATTGCAGCCACTTTCAAGCCCATGTTGTAGATGGATTGGGTCATCTTGTATTTAAATCAAACGGACTAGAACCTTCTCTTAATAATCCAAGGGATCTTCACTAGTCAAAACCTTTGTAACAATTTTATTCATTGATTTTTTCAAAACTTTTGTCTCAGACCTTATAATTAGCATAAATGAAATATCTAATGGATCTTTGATGGTCTTTGTGGATTGATTCGTATCAAGTTATTAAATTTAATAGAGTTTATAACCCGAGTAATGAATTTGACAGGTTAATTTAAGTTGATTAAGAATCGATCTTCATAATTTATTTTGATTTATTTTCTTTGAGGTTATCACTATTTCAAATAAATATCCTTGCATTGAGTTGTTGTTCGATTATGGAAGCAACGTTTTTTTTGTTATCATATTATTAAATAAAAAATAGTTTTTAAAAAACTAGTAAACTTGATTTAGTTCATGAACTAGCCGTGAATCTCGGATCGGTCTAATGTTTCGGTTGATCTAATGTTTCACTGTTTTAATTTTTTTTTTTCAAATACCATCTTAATTTTTTTTTCAAGTCAGTCTATGTTTTTTGCCGATCATCATAATTGACTTTGGATATGACAAGTTGACTTTGTCAATTAAGGACAACTCTGCTATAATTTATTTTGAAACTCGAGGTCGGTAAAAAATCAGATTAAAAAATTTTAAAATTGACTTGTTGGCTGCAAAAAAGTTTTTCATAACCTAAATATTTTTATTTTATGTTAAAAATATTTTGGTGACCACCTATCTAGTTATGCATAGATTGTGTTGATTAATGAATATGACAAGGGAAAAATAAAAGAATCATGATCTGAAAATAGAAACATGGAACGTCTCCAATCCTAGAAAAGAAACTTGCGGGAAATAATGAAAATAAAATCAATATAAGTGAAGCAAAATGAAAAAAAGAAAAAAAAGGAGAAGAGAAAGGAAAAAGGAAATGTACTTTTATTTATTTGGTTTTTTTTTTTCCTTTCCTCTTTCTATCACTACAAGATTTCACAATTTTACCGACGGAAATATTCCGTCGGTGTGATTATGAGTTCGTCGGTAATTTATTTACCGACGTCTTCACCGACGAAATATATCCGTCGACTTTTCTTTCGTCGGTAATTCCACATTCCATCGCTATATCAGTCGGAAACACAAAAAAACCATTTGCTGATGGTTTTACAGACGTAATCTGCGCGCAAAAAAAAAGTTTCCCGCTTGAAATATACCGACGGATTTTATCCCGTCGGTGATAGCGTGATTTACCGACGGACATACATCGTCGGTAAATTTATCGGTGAGTGTTTGAAATACCGACCGAAGATATCCGTCTGTAAATACGTCGGTAATTGTGACAGCTACTGTCAAATGCCGATGAATTCATTCTGTCGGTAAAGCTGTCGGTGAGTATATGAAATACCGATCGAATATATCCGTCTGTAAATTCATCGGTGAATATGGAAGCTACTGTCAAATGCCGAGGGATTCATTCCGTCGGTAAAACCTTTTGTAATATATTTTTTTTAAAATTTGTTTTTTAAAAATTATTTAGAATACATAATATAAAATTATATAAATTAATGGTAATAAAAACCAATTATGCAAATAAAATTTCTATTAAACATCAAAAACAAAAAAATAAAGTTAAATAATATTCATTACAAACTGAATGTGTTTAAAAAAAAATATTACATGAAATTTTAAAGGTAAATAATATTTATTATAAATTAATATAAAGGTGGAGCTGGAGGAGGAGGACGCTGGTGGTTATACGGCCAAAAAGGATTAGGCGCACAGGTTCCACTCTGTGATGCCATGTTCATGACCATTTTGCGAAGCTGTTTATGATCCATTTTTTGTTGTGCATACTCCGCTCTTTGTTGTGCATGAGCCGCTTTGAGTTGTGTGTACTCCACTGATAGGTGGTCGTATTTTTCAGTGAGCTGAGCCGTGTGTTGCTGCAAGGCCACAAACTCCTTAGATTGGGTGCTCGATATTGATTGGGAGCTCTCAACAGTTGAAAAACTACGGGCCGACCATAAGTTGTCGGCCGTAGTGTTGGAGAGCCCGTAAATCCAATTTTTATTAGGTCCACCAAACGATCCAACCTCCATCCACAAATCCACATCAAATTCTGGATGGGTCAAAGGATCGTCCCCGTATCTCTCCCTCAACCGATTATTATAGGTCTCCTGAAAATAAAAAAAGTAATCATCATATTCAATTCAATAAACATAATAACTTACAAAATAAAATGGTTGAACAAACACCCACGAAATGTTGAGCACGGAGCCGCCGGTGTGCGTTGTCACCGAGTCATGAATTGGCCGATTTCGGTTGCCAGCACCGGACTGTGAGCGTCGTGTGAACCGCTCAGACGTCACGTGCTCAAGATAGTGCGGCCATAAATCTTCCGGGATGTATATCGGTTTGAAATCCCTCTAAACAACAACATAGTTCCAGCCTTGGAAACCCTTATCTCTCGCGGTTTTTTTTGCCTTTTTTTGTGCTTCATACCAAAAATCACGCAACCTACTTCACGCAACCAAAAATTACATTTCGAAACATAAATTTTTGTCTAAAAAAAATCTTGTATTATTTTCGATGTTACCTAGTTGTCGCGTGATTTTCCTACACCCTCCTCACAACAGTGTCATGTTCACTGTCCCAGCAGAATTTGTTCTGTGTATAAATAATTAATTTTAAATAAAAATAATAATTTATTTACAATTATATTAATAATTTATTAGAAATAAGCTGAAAATTATAAATTAACACCAACCTCA
>Ga0307510_10009500_pt1 | contig 11585 bp, 5 predicted proteins | sample 12_EM_MG_FD_207224 | JGI IMG/M metagenome (GOLD analysis project Ga0307510, IMG submission 207224) | Populus trichocarpa ectomycorrhiza microbial communities from riparian zone in the Pacific Northwest, United States - 12_EM | ecosystem: Host-associated > Plants > Roots > Unclassified | place... | reverse complement strand
ATAATGTATTATTTCTACTAATTATTTTTATCAACTTAACTATCAATGCCGCCAATATTAATTATTGGCAATGTTGATGACACTTTTCTGTTTAAAAATATACACTAATATTATTATTACATCATTAATCTTCCGACACCATCACTCATTCATCATTTTCACTATTTTTTTCACCCTCATCACTCTTCTTTCTGTACTATCTTCTGTACGTAGTAGTGGCATTAATGTTTTAATTAAAATATATTATTGTTTTTATTATACTATTATTACTGCGCGCCACCATTTCCTTCTCTTCTCTATCATCGTCATCATATCACCTTTTTATTTTAATCATTATTTATTATTTATTCTAAAAATAAACTATTAAAGATTTTAAATCTTATTCTGATCTTTTGTTAGTATTCTAAGTAAGTATGGTATTAGAATTAAAGTATTTTTTTAATTTTTGTCTCGACTTGTCTTCTTCTTCTTCTTCTTCTTCTTCTTCTTACAACTATTGGCATTCCACGAGGTTAAGCGGAAAAATATTTAAGGCGATAATTCGAATGTGAATCAAGTATTTGTGGCACCAATCAATTTATTATTTTAGTCCATGCTAATTTCACAGGAAAAGAAGACAGAGATGATGAGGTGGCAGACATGAAGTGAGAAGGAGAAATGGGTAGGGCCCACTAACAGTTGGACCAGGGCGCATCTTTGAGTCCGATAGCACTTTCTGTGTATTCTTAACATAATAAGCACTTAGGTGGTCCACGAACCACATGTTAAATTCAATGTCCAATCGTGGACCACCTCCTAAATTCAATGTCCAAATCAATGTCAAATGAAGCATCAAATAAGTTCATACTTATTACAAGATAATAATAAAATACAATATGTTATGATTGTAATTAAGTTTGGTATGTTATCATAATCTTTTTTACAACCATCTCATCATGAATAGATTTATATATTATTCATAGAAAATATAGTATAGACAGAATAGTGAACTTGTTAAAATTAACTAAAGAATCAAATAAGTTATGTTATAATTAGATTAAAAAGATCAAATATTTTATAATTATAATTTGATTTGTCTCTATAAATTTTGTTGTATTCACTATATAAGGAAAGTGAAAAGTGTGAACATATTGATATTGGTTATTTTCCATGTACTGGTGTAATTAAATACAATAGTTTCTATATATAGTACAATAAAGATCATTATTTGTTGTATTCATTTGAATGCAAATTCAAAAATCAAATCCTATGATTTATGACTCCTTTACTTGTGTATGATTTGTGGTGACAACTTGCAATATTGACTTGAGATATAGTTGTCCCAGGATTTTCAATTATTGTATAATTTTTTATTACATATGCTTCAATATCCCCTTACCCTCGTGCAATTGAAAGGGAAGCTTATTAAACTAAAAGATTGACATGTAACAGAGTAAATTGAGCAACATTCATTGCTTTAGTAAGTAGGTCAACCAACTAATCTTGGATGATAAAAAGGAGATCTCAAATTTCTTTTGAAATACTTGATCAAACACATAATGAAAATCAATTTCATTATGCTTGGTTTGAGCATGGAACACTAGATTGGAAGAGAGATATGTGGCATCGATATTATCATACCATAACAAATTGAAGCCATCGAGTTTTGGCTATTGTAATAGAAAGATATTTGTATTTAAACTCGGTGATACTACATGCTACCGTTTATTGTTGTTTACAACTCCACATAATCAAGTTATGGTCATGAAAAACAAAATACACACCAATATTTCTGCGATCATCAGCCCAATCAACATCATTAAATCCACAAAAAGATTGATCAGTTTGTCTAGTAAATAAAAAACCAAATGATTTTATTTGTTTAAGATCCCTCAGGTTGATATGTGAACTTGCTTCCATGATGAACATTGTAAACAATATCTAGATGAGTAAATCCAAGGTAATGTAAAGCTCTAACAATGTTTTTATAGAGCCAAGGGCCTAAAATCAGAACCTTTGATTTTGGAAAGATGACAAGTGTTGGACATGGTTTCACTTTATCAAGGTATACCTTACGTAAAAAATATGCAATAAACTTTCTTTGAGTGATAAATAAATCATGGCCATTATGAAGAGTTTCTACACTAAGAGAAAAAAAAAAGGTCCTAAATCTTTCATTAGAAAAACTATATTAATAACTTTGATGTCTAAGCTAATAACAATTATATTTTCCACATAAACAAGGATGAATATATAGATCGTGTCTTGGTGAAAATTATAGAGAGATGTGTAAGCTTTAGAGCCCTTAAAACCAAGTTGGTGTAATTGATCTATAAGTCTAGAAAACAAAACCCTTTGGGCTTGTTAAAGATCCAAGAGGCTTATTTTCAATTTGCACACATGTTATGAATAATAAGAATGAATAAATCCATGTGGTTATTGCATATAAACATTTTCTTGAAAGGAACTATGAAGAAATATGTTTTGAATATCTAATTAATGGGGTGACCAATAATTTAAGAATGCAAGAGAAATAACTAGGTGAATTATGCTCGGTTTAACCATCGAATTGAATGTCTCTATATAATCAATACCCTTTTATTGATGGAAGCCTTTTGCAACAAACCAATTCTTATAACATTCAATGCTCTTATCTTCATGCTTTTTTAACCCGATAGACCCATATGTTTCCAACAAACTTGTGATCTTGTTGTGGTGGAATTAAGTCCCAAGTATCATCTGAATAAGGGCATTGAACTCAATATGCATTGTATCATTCCCATAAGAATATTTAGAAGCTTTCGTGAAACAGCTAGGTTCAGTAAAAATAGGATTCACCTTAGTAAGAAGTACCCATGAAAAGTATATTTAACATGCCCAACATGCGGTGTCTTTGGCTTGAGGCTGTCAGTCTGAAACCTAGTGGTCATGTGCTGGAAAGGAGTTGTTATGTCAAGTAATCTAGGGACAACTATCAGCAATCACTAAATTTCGAGTAGCATGCAAGTCTAGAGTACTTGCATTATCTTATATTGTTGTGTTGCTGTTGAGTTAATTGGTAACTAATCAAATACAAGTGGTATAGGAAAAGATTGACATATTTCATTACTTGCAGAAAAGGTTAGTGAATGTGTATATAGAAGACTCAAGGCTAAGGCTAAGGAGTTTGTTTTAGACCGGGAAGAATATGAGGAAGATGTAGATGTTTTATATGAAAAGAAAGATTCATTAAAGATGTGTCGAGATACATATATTTTTTCTATAGATAAGTCAAGATATTTGTAACCCTGATGTGAGAGACTATAACCAATAAAAAAACAAGTTTTTAAGCTAAAATCTATTTTATGATGATTATATGGTTGTAGTTTAGGCCAATAAGCACAACAAAAAACATGCATGAAATCATAATTTGTTTTTTTTTGTTGGCCTTTTCAAATGGGGATTGATTGTTTAAATTTTTCAGGCAATCAATTAATTATATAGGTTGCTATTTGAAAGACATCTTTTCGATACTAGTATGTAAGATTTGAGTGAGCTAATAAGACAAGATCTATTTCAACAATTTAATGATGATGTCTTTTAATTAAACCTATTTGTTCATGAGTATAAGGGAATGCAACTCGATGTTTAATGCCATAAGATTTGAAATAATTATTAAGACATTAAAATTCACCATCCCAATCAGTTTGAATAATTTTAATTTTGGTATTAAAGTGCTTCTCAACATATATTTGAAATTAAAGAAAAATATTTTCAACTTATGATTTTTTTTAAGTGGAAAAAGTCAAATAAATCTTATGCAAACATCTAGAAAACACACATAATATCTTGAATTATAACTAGAAATAACATAACTGGGTCCCCATTCATCTAAAAAAATAAGCTCTAAAGGCTTGGTGGCATGATGAATAGATTTAAAAATAGGTAAATTGTGGCCCTTGTTCATTGACAATCAGGACAAACATGGTTCCTTATATTAAATTCAATAGGAATTTTATCTGAATTCAACTCTTGATGAGTAATGTGAGAGGATACATGTCCCAATCTACAATGCCAATTGAAAACAGAGATACAAACACCAATAAAAGCAAAAGAAGTAAGTTGCTGAAATGGCTGTAAAAAGCAATACAACCTATCTTTGTTATAACCTCAATATAGAACATTCCCCAAGTAATTATTAATAAAAAAGTATCATGAACTCAAAATAAACATTATTATCTCAACTAAATTTTTTAACAGAAATGAGATTTTTTATGATTTGTGGCATTACAAGTATGTTGTCAAGATCAAAATATTTTAAAGGTGTAGGTAAAGAAACAATATCGATATTAGTTATATACAAATATGAACCATCATCAACTTGAATTTGATTAGTGTCATCATACTCTTCACCGTAAATATTGAGATTATTAATGTTGTTTGTTAGATAAATTATTGCTCCAGAGTCAACATGCCACTCTTGGTTAGTTGACTATTGATTTTGGTACATGGAAAGGTTGGTTTGTGCATTACTGCGAGGAGGTGGTAGCAGAAAATAAGGGTAAAATGCTTATAATATGTATAAACAGTATGTCTAGTTTTTTTTTCATATAATTGACACTAAGTATCAAAGTTACAAGGTGAAAGGTTACCTCTACCAAAACTAGAAAATAGGCTTCAAAAGCCATGCTCCATGCCATGAGTATTTTCGAAGTTCCCACGACCATGATTTTTAGAGAAAGGTGGCTATCGTACACCAATATTAATCGACACATAAGAGATGGGAACAAACTAGGAATGATGATGGATTTAGGCCTCACAAGTAAGTAATATATAATAGACTTCCTCTAATATAAGTGAGTCATCACATGCGAAAATCATGGTTACAAGGGAATCATATTTAGGCTTTAAACCAACAAGAAGATAGGTGATGATATCATTATAATTTAAGGTTTGTCCAATAATAGCAAGATTGTCTACCAGATGTTTGATGTGCATGAAGTATTCACCAGTTGTCTAGTTGGTTTTGTGGGTTATAGAAAGCTGAGACCATACTTGAATTACTTGAGTGTTTGATTGAGAAGAAAAAACAATAATAAGAGCTAGTAGTACCTCATGAGAAGTGGTGTAGTGGACAATATATACAAGAACCTCATAAGTGAGAGACATTTAAGCAACTAAGAGTCAAATTTTCCTGAGTCTCCCAAGTGTTAAACAAGAGATTAAAAGACTTTATACAATTGTCATTAATGATTTTCTTTTATGGTTGTTTGAGAGTATCATCTAGATAACCAAAAACCTTTTGGCCTTTCAAATATAGAATCATAGTAGCCTTCCAGATAGAATAGTTGGCAACTTGGGACAATTAAGTTAGTAATTTTGAGAGATGAGGTGGGATTGAAAATAAAGAGTTGGTTGAGTTGAACATCAGAAGTGGAATAGTTATTTTTCATGTACTAATATGAATACAACAATTCCTATATATAGTACAATAAAAATCATTATCTACTGTAGATTTTAATGTATTCATTTGATTGGTGATAACTTGCAATATTGACTTGAGATATAGTTATCCCAGGATTTTCAGTTACTACATAATCTTTGGTTACAAATGCTCTAATAAAGATTTATATATAAATATTTTATAATCTCATTAATGTAATAATGTGTAAAGATTATAAATATTAGAGAAGACTTGCTGACCATTTAGATGCTTTCTCGATTATTAAGCTTCATGTTCTTTCTTCTTTTCCTTTCAATAAGGAGAAATTATAACTAGAAATATAATTTCAAGTGGAGACAGGTAATAGCCTGGCAAATCAATAGAATACGAGTGTCTATTATTTTGATCCCTAAGATTATAATAAGATTATATTAAAAATATTAAATATTTTATAATTGTAATTTGATTTGTTACTATAAACTTTTAATGCTTCACTGTATAAGGAGTGTGAAGAGCTATATATAACCATTTCATAATCTCATTATTGTAATCTTATGTGAAGATCTTATATATCGAAAGAGAATTTTTGACCGATTAATATCAAATTGATCATTATGCTACATGTTTTTCATTTCGTCCTTCCAATAAAGAGAAACTAAAACTTGGAATTTAATTTTGAATAGAGACAAGCAGTAGCCTCACAAATTAAATAGAATATGAACGTCTAATATTCTGATCGCCGAGAAAGATTTATTATTTTGAAAGTTTGCTTAAGAAATAAAAGGTAAAAAGAAAGAAAGTAAATAAACTGGAGTTTATAAAAAGTTTGTAAATAAAATGATAAAGGAAAAAACAATTATAAATTGCATAAAAAAGTACTATATTTGAGATTGATCATCTTTTCCAATAACTAGATTGTTTATTTATATTGACATGTTTGGGAGTTTGACTCCTAACTCCTAGATCATTAGTATTATTTGAACCTAGTTGGTTCCACTATTTATGGTTGATTTCAACCTTACTTCTTCTATTTGGATAATGAACAATTAATCTTCTTACATAACATAGTGAGCTTAAACTCATGTGATTAAATGTTTTTTTTTTCTAATTGATCATTACTCCTAAATCCCTTAACCAATTAGTACTTTTTAAACTTGGTTGATTCCATTGTTCATGATCGAATTCTACCTCGCTTCTCTTGTTTTGGATAATGAACAATTAGCTAGTATTTTAATTACATAATTGACAAATAAATATTTATTTTTTATATAAGTAAAATTAATAGTATTAAATATTTTATGTTTGCAATTTGATAATCGTTTAATAGTTTAATAACATCCTTTATATTATATTCTCCAATAAGTTGGTTCACATGATAGATAAAAATAAAAAAATAATGAAAATCAATCAACAAACTAAACTAATCTTGACTATATAATTTGAAGATGCTCTTAAAAGTATAATAAAAAAAGAATTTAATTTATATTTATGTAGAAGATAGTTTGAAAATATCTTGAATATTAAAAAATAAAAGTTGGTGTCAATTGTTAAGAAAAAAAGAAGCAAAAATGTGGGTGCCTAAAGAGAGCTCCCTAGGTAAATTGCATATGCATTAGGGAAGCTAATTATGCAACGACTATAGGGATTACAACTCCAAAAACTGCTATAGAAATGTGGCAGTAATCAATTTTGCCCTTGATGTAAAAGAAGAAAACCGGAAGAACTTCTTTGAGATTGCTACCACTAATTTTTTATATTATTTGTGCGAATTAGAAAAATCAAATATGTGATTTTCATGCTTGCACTTAACAAACAAATTCCAACGACCAAAAGGAACATAACTTTGTCCAATATGAAACTTTAAGTCAATGGCTCAGAGTATTCTCTGCATGCATTTATAATACTGATTTACTATGCCTTTTTTCCAATCAGAAATCATTGCAGTGCTGTTTTTCTCAAGTAAGATTATTACCATGTTCATATATACTTCATACCATCGGCCACAAGAGTGTCCATACATTCTAAAGTCCAGCCTAGCTGCCAATTTAATTTACTGCAGACGATAGACGACCTCAAGAAGCCAAAAGCTAGCTAATCAAATACTAAAATCTGCGACAATATACGTCAACTATCATGACATTTATCAACAGAAAGTACTTAGAGTTGTTATCTTAAAATGACATTATTTAATTAGTTGAAGATTGAAGTTAATTAATAAGGAAATTATTTTCAGAGAGCTTCAACAGCGACAAGTCCCTGTCACTCTTTCGAAGAATCAGCACCATCAATTTACCAAATACGCGTTGTCGGGCTCTTGTTTGTGCCGATCCCTCACTTCTATATAAATGCTATACCAAACCCTTTCTTCCCTACAAAGCCTCTCATATAAATTTAGCTCTCTCTCTCTCTCTCAATTTCTGATCTCACCTATAACTCCCTTTTCACTTGATAAACCTTTAGGCTACACACAAGCTAGAGTGGCAGTATATCTGTGAAAATGTTGTCTGCGAAAGCTAGTCATGACTCCCATGGACAAGACTCTTCCTACTTTCTAGGGTGGCAAGAGTATGAGAAGAATCCATATCACGATGTGCATAATCCATCTGGGATTATTCAGATGGGACTTGCAGAGAATCAGGTAAAAAGGACAGGTTCCAGGGAAATTAAGTATTATGTTTATATATACTTAAAGAAACTTTACATGAGCCATATTTTTCGTGTATACAACATAAGTGCACTTTCCACCAATAAAAAAAAAACATTAGTGAAAAAGAACTATAGCTAATGTTTATGGCATATCCAAGTTTCTTTTTCTCTCCTTGATGCGAAATGGGTGTCCATGTCTTCTTGTATCTCAATTTTAATTACCGCTTAAAGTAAAAAAAGAACCTCTATAATTTTTCAGTGAACTTTATTTTTTGCAGCTTTCTTTTGACCTTATTGAATCTTGGATAGCAAGAAATCCGGATGCGGTTGGGTTGAAGAAGAATGGTGCATCGATATTCAAAGAATTGGCTCTCTTTCAAGACTACCATGGCTTGCCTGCTTTCAAGAATGTAAATTTCGATTACTGCACTTTTTCTTTCTTTCTTTTTCCTTGTATATGTAGATCAACATGGGTTCATAAATCATATGCCAGGATATATATAAATATATGCACATACCTCTGATCTTGTCCCGAACTCATTCGTTTTATTTAGGCAATAGTGAAGTTTATGGCTGAAATAAGAGGAAACAAAGTAAAATTTGATCCCAACAAGCTTGTGCTCACAGCTGGTTCAACTTCTGCTAACGAGACTCTAATGTTTTGCCTTGCTGAGCGAGGCGATGCATTCCTTGTCCCTACGCCATACTATCCAGGGTAATAATTAAATTAGAAGTGAAAAAAACACGAACTATATATACATTTCTTTCTTTTTTTATAACATGATCATGATCATGTTCTGTTCTTATTGATTTTATATAAGGCAGATTTGATAGAGATCTTCGATGGCGGACTGAAGTTGAAATCGTTCCAATACATTGCTCAAGTTCAAACGACTTTCAGATTACCATGCCTGCATTAGAAAAATCTTATCAAGAAGCCCAGAGACTTGACTTGAAAGTTAAGGGGGTATTGATCACGAATCCTTCAAACCCCTTAGGGACAACAATGACCCGCGATGAGCTTAACCACCTCATTAGTTTTTGCATGGCCAAAAATATTCATATAGTAAGTGATGAAATTTATTCAGGCACAGTTTTTGACTGTCCTAAGTTTATAAGCATCACAGAGGCCTTGATGGACCGACACCTGGAAAATACAGATATATGGAGCCGCATTCACGTTGTTTACAGTCTCTCAAAGGATCTGGGCCTACCAGGTTTTCGAGTTGGCATGATTTACTCCAACAATGAAACATTAGTTTCTGCCGCGACCAAAATGTCAAGTTTTGGTTTGATTTCTTCCCAAACTCAGTATCTACTCTCGGGCATGCTTTCTGAAAGCAAATTCACTAACAACTACATGGAGAAAAATAGCAAGAGACTAAGAAAGAGGAAAGAAATGCTTGTTTCTGGCCTTCAATCCGCAGGAATCAAGTGTTTGAAAAGCAATGCCGGCTTGTTCTGCTGGGTGGACATGAGACATCTCTTAAGCTCTCAGACCTTTGAAGCGGAAAAGGAGCTTTGGAAGAAGATTTTATTTGACGTTGGGTTAAACATCCCTCCTGGGTCATCTTGCCATTGCTCGGAGCCTGGCTGGTTCAGAATTTGCTTTGCAAACCTCTCTGAAGGGACTCTCAAAGTTGCAATGAAACGTATCAAGAACTTCGTAGACAACAACTACCAGGAAATGGTCTGTGATCAAAGATCAATCATCTATAAGTGGCTCTCCAAAATATTATCATACAATCATGAAGCTGACCGTTATTAAGTTCACTGATGTGAAAACATAATTTTTCTATATTAATAGCTAGCAAGGATATGAACGAGCAGACATTTTAACGTGTTAAAGTTGATTACTTACAAAATCCGTTAATAAAACCAAGGTAATTACTTCTAGTGTATGGATGGATTGCTTGGTGTTGTTTAGTCCAATATCGCCATCCCTTGCCATGGTCCAATATATCTTGTGGAAAAACATTATCACTCATACATGCATCTTGTTTGTGATATAGAACATTTAAATTTTTCTTTCTTACCCGAAAAGAAGAAGAAGAAGACAGGGAGGACTTAAATTTGGCTGGGTGAGGGGTTGTTGTTTAATTATATGTCTATTGTACCAAAAACAAAAGGTTGGGAGTGGTTGAAATATTGCACGTTTAATTCCTTGCTATATATATGTTATCAAATAATTTATTTTCTAGCTCTCTTAATAAGCAAACGTTGTTTAACAGTACCGACCAAAATCTTCTATACAAAATCAAATAAACCATGTCTTAAAAATTCATTAATATATATACATCTTTATATTGGGATATTTTATCCATCTATCCTTAAGTAGAATTTTTCCAAATGCTTTTTGAATAGTTTTTCACTCTCGTCTTTGATTTTTTTTATATTCCCTTCTCTCATTTTTGGTGAAAATACCCATGTAACTACCACAACAAAAATAATTTTCCAAACCTAAACAAATAAAAATTAATTTTTAATGATTTAAAAGAAACTTGAAAATGCTACAAGAAGCCCAGAGAAACATTAAAAAACCTGTTAAACTTGAACAAATAAATTGAAAAAAAAAATAAAACTAACTTGTAAATCTAAAAATATGAAAAAAAAACCATGTATATAAAGTTTCATGAATAAAAATATATTTATGGCAACAAAATAAATTCTACAAAGCATGAGTGTGATCATAACCCAATTTTAGGGTTCTCCCAAAATTAACTTTTTTTTTAAAATAAAAAAATAAAAGTAATAATAACAAAAAGATTGATAACCTGGCAAGAGCAGACTGAGAAGAGTTTCAAATGTATGGAGAAACCAAGTTGAAATTTTAGACAAATTTGGGATTCTAATTGTATCCAAGATTGAAAGATAATGCAAATTCAAGGTTAAATCAAATAATTATCGGATAAATTTACATAATAATAAAGTTTAAAGATTTAATTATGCTTTTAATAAGTCAATTTGATTTAACCATGAGCCCAATTAAAGGTTTAATTAAATTTTAGAATTAATTTGGGTCAAATTAAAGAATTAATTAAGTACTGCAAAGACTTAATTAGGTTTTTAATGGGTCAAATTAATTTTATTAGGGATTTAATTGGTAAAAAAATTAAGTTTAGAAGCTTCATTCGGGCTTAATTGAGAAGATTGAAATTTTATAGGATAAAATTTTAATTTTTTTCATACTTAATGAGGTTAAATCAAGATCGAAATTGCAAGAAAATCAATGTTTGAGGATCAATTAAGGTCCAAATTGAAATTCAAGACCAATAATCTTTTTCCCCAAAAGAGCGTGGATTTAGAGACCTAATTGAGTAAAGTCAGGGATGAAATTGAAGAAATTAAAAGTTTGATGGTCAATTAGGGATGAAATCGAAAATATTCAAGACTAAGGATCAAATTGAAAAAGACGCTAAACTTGTAGGGTCATTTTAAAATTTGATAGGGATGAAATTGAATTAATTATTAAAATATTGATCGCTGTATTTAAAATATTCATAAAATAATAGTATTTATATGAATTGATCGACCAATT
>Ga0307510_10009499_pt1 | contig 11585 bp, 18 predicted proteins | sample 12_EM_MG_FD_207224 | JGI IMG/M metagenome (GOLD analysis project Ga0307510, IMG submission 207224) | Populus trichocarpa ectomycorrhiza microbial communities from riparian zone in the Pacific Northwest, United States - 12_EM | ecosystem: Host-associated > Plants > Roots > Unclassified | place... | reverse complement strand
TAAAGATCGCCAAGCCCAAAACTAGAAGGTGTTGATAACGTAGAGGGCGTTGGTGATCGCTTTAACATAGCGACAGGTCGTGATGGCGAACTTCCTTCTGGGTAGTAAGGGGGAGTGGGGACTCGTTTGGGAGAGTCAGGAGGGGTAGGTTGTTCTTCTGGACTCATAGATCGTTCCAGGTGTGGATCACTGCGTTCTCGCTTGAGTGGCATCACAACATGTCGTGGCGATTCCCACTGTTTCCCAGTACTGGGTGAGGGTTGTTCTTTTGCCCACGATGGTCCCTCTTTACTAGTGAACTCTTCATGTTTTTCGAATAAGGGAGTTGTGCGAATAGGTGCGGGTTGCGGTAGTCGAGATGAAGACACTTTTGGGGGTAAGGGTTCCGGTGGTGGTGAGAGTTCTTTTCGCTTTCCTAGCTTTGATGGTGATTGGAACTCTTTCCATTCCGGTGGGGTAGGTTGACTTCCTGGTAACGTTCTCGAATCCGGATGACGGGGTAATAAGGGGGTAGTACGGCTGGGTGTCATTGAAACGATGAGGGGGAGAGGGGACATTGGTTTGACTGGAGGTGATGGTTGTGGAGTTTCTCTTGGAAATGGGGGTATGTCCCACAGAAGGGGAATGAGGTCGAGTGAGGACGGAGTGGTTAACTTTCTAATTGGTGGTAACGGAATTTCTTCCGGTGTTGGTGACCTATTCCAAGGGGCTGGGATAATTGGCGTTGTTTCCCTTTGTGGTGGGGATGGAGTGAGTGACGGGGGTAAGAGTATATGGGTTGGATCTGGCGTTTCATCCATTGGTACTGGTGGTTTGTATTGTTCCATTGACGAGTACTCTCTTCGATGTGATCCCCATGGTACGAAAGGGAGTGGTGGTGACGTAACTCGTGGTGGTCGTTCAGGTGGGGGACTGGGAGGGGTAGGAATAAATGGAGGGGCGAACGGTGATGGGTCTACGAGGGGTGGTGTGGTCGGCTTTGGTATAACTGGGGGTAGTGATGTGGTAATTGGAATAGACGGTGGTGACTTCGGGATATGAATGGCAATGGATCCTTCTCCTGCTCCTGAGGGACCTGGGTTGGGTATGAATATGGGTGATGGCGACTTGTCCCTTGTAATCCTTTTACGTCCTTGGAGGAGTGTTCGAAGCCCTTCAAGGAATTTCTGATCCTTTAAGACGTGGTAATGAGGGGAGAGTGTGCCGAATGGAAGGGTGGTTCTTTTCCGAAGGTCCTTTTCTTTCGTAATTAGTAGAAGGATTTCCTTAGTGACCGTATCGTAGAGTCGGCGATGGAAATGGTAAAGGTAGAGGGTGGTATTGCTATCCTTCTTTCTGAACATCCTGGCGACAGTGATGTCCTTGAATCCGTTGTTGAGGAAGGTCCATTTAGTGTTGAGTCGGACCATGGTTTTAATGCATTCTTCACGCTTCTTCTTGAGCGATGTGGAGGAGGTGGTCTGGGGGGATAAGTCCAGCGTCGGTGTAGGTTTCGGACTGATTGCCTTCAACTTCTTCTGTGGGAGTGAGGGGGTCTGGGTTGGTGACATGGAGTGGAATGTCTTCCGTTTCCTGGGGAGTGCTGCTACTGTTGCTAGTAGCGCTAACGGGGATGATGTTGAATGGAGTTGCAGGTCTGGGTTGGTATCAAGGGGGATGGGGTGCGAATGGGAGTCTCTCGTAGTTGACGTGGGTTCTGAGGACAGGGTCATCATTGTCGACTGGGACCATGATGGCTTCGTGGTCGATGTCAATGGCGTCAAGGGTTTCTCTTGGTCTCCAAGTAGTCCAGTGGTACGTGACGTCGAAGTGTCCACGTCGGATAAATGTCCCAAAGAAGTAGAGATGATTGTTGTCGGTGTGCATGCGAACGAGAATAATCCCGTCGTTGGTGCCAAGGGTAAAGATGGTAGAGGTGGCGAATCCTGAGTTGGGGAGTTCATGGTGGATTGCGGACATGGTAGTTGGGGATAAGGAAGGTCGTCTGAGGTTCCAAGGGTTCTTATACTGCTTGGTTGACTTTCAAAGTCCGCTAGTAGATCCGATGCATGGAGATCCTCGGAGTTAACCCAGGAATCATGAGCTGGCGAGTATCCTTTCCAGCGTACGAGGTACTGCTTCTTCTTCCAACGACCGAATAGTCGTTCTTTGAGTATCTGCTCGACTTCCCATTCCGGTTCGCCTTCTAGAATGTCAGGTGGCGGTTCCAGGAAGTTGGGTCCGTGTTGATCGGTTTCTTTGTATGGCGTGAGCAGTGAGGTGTGGAAGACGTTGTGGATTTTCCAATTAGGGGGTAGTTTGATTTTGTATGCGACTTTGGATATTTGGGAGACTACCTCGAAAGGTCCATATCTCCTTGGTGATAACTTGGGTGTGATATTGCTTGGGAGTCGTAGGTTTGTTCCTTCTAACCAGACTTTGGATTTGACGGGGAATGGTGAATATCGTGGGCGTTCTTTGATCCAGGATTCTTGCGCTTTACGTTGTGCCTCTTGGGTGGCTTTCCTGGCTTCTTCGATATCTGAGAGTTGTTGTTCAAGGGATGGGATGTCTGTCTTTCTAGTTGGTTGGTGAATTTGTGGGGTATAGCCGATAAGTAAGTCGAATGGTGTTTTCTTTGTTGTAGCGGAGGGCCAGGAGTTCTTAGTATACTGAGCGAATGGTAACCAAGTGTGCCAGTTGTTTTGCTGGGTGCCACAGAATACGCGTAAGTATTGTTCAAGGGTTTGGTTGGTTCATTCACTGGCTCCATCCGTTTGAGGGTGATAAGCTGTGCTGATGTTTTGATGAATGTTTAAGATGCAGCAGAGTTCCGTTGAGAATTTAGACACAAAGCGGACATCACGGTCCGAGATTATCTTGTGAGGTATGCCATAGTGTGGTATGACGTGGTTCAGGTAGAGTAGGGCGACTCCTTCAGAATCGATGGTTTCGTTGCAAGGGATAAAGACGGATGCTTTTGAACAATCTGTGTCGGTGATTGTAAGGATAGTGTCGTATCCTCCTGAGAGTGGTAGTTTGGTGATGAAATCCATAGCGACGGTTTCAAAAGGTCGAGCGTTTTCGGCTGGGGTGATAGGGAACATAGGGGGATGAGCGGGATGAGTGTTGACTTTGGTCATTTGGCAAGTAGCGCAGCCTTTAATGTACTCAGTTACAAAGATTTTCATTCCGGGCCACCAGTAGTAGGGTGCGATAAGTTGGAGGGTTTTGGTAATTCCGGCGTGTCCAGCGGTTTCGTGGTCGTGAAAAAGGGATGTTACTCCCCTCCTAAGGTCATTGTCTGCCACGACAACAAGTGCCGTTCCATGGTACCAGTGAGTGCCGTCCAGTAGGGATAGATTGTGAGCTGGTGCCCATTTCTTGAGAGTGCTTTGATTTTGATATTGCGCTAGCTTGATTTTTGAGTCTAAATTGTCGCCTATGCTGTCCATGTTGAATACGCGGATTGAAGTATGCTGGTCGCAGAAATATTGGTCCGGCCATACAGTGACGTCTTTGTTGATTTCGTTTGGTCCTTCGTAGTCAGGTCGCCTAGATAATGCGTCTGCTCGATTAGTAGCCCCAGGTTTGTACTCCAGTAAAATATTGTATTGTTTGCGTTCTGGTAAGTAACCAGCAACGCGTGGCCCAATTTTGCGGGGCTCTCTGTAGTACCTAAGATTTGTGTGATCAGTATACACCAAGATGGGGATTGTTGTTCCTTTGAGCAAGTGAGACCAGCAGCGAAGTCCTCTCATGACTCCAAGGAATTCGCAGTCGTAGATGGGATAATTTTGCTCGGTTTGCGTGAATTTTTGGGAGTGGAATCCCACCGGTCGTTGTGGTCCTAGTTTCTGGGTGCCGTCTGGTTTCGTGATAGGGGGTCTCGTTGATAAAGTATTGCTCCTGTTCCGACTTGTGAAGCGTCGGTTTCGAGTTCGAATTGTTTATCTGGGTCTGGTCTGGCGAGGATGGGTGCGCTGGTAATTAGGGTGATTATTTTGTCTTGGGCCTCGATTTGCTTGGGTCCCCATTCGAATGGTACGTCTTTTCCGGTAAGTGCTGTAAGAGGTGCGGCGATGATACTGAAGTTAGGGCAGAACATGCGATGGTATCCAGCTACTCCTAGGAATCCGCGGACTTGTCGTTTGTCTTTGAGTATGCATGGGTAGTCCCTGAGTCCGGCGACTTTGGCTGGGTCGACAGTGGCTCCTTCCTTGGAGATCCGGACACCTAGGAAATCCATTTGCAGTTGCATGAAGACAGATTTCGATAGTTTGAGGTGTAGGCCATGACGTGCAAGTAAGTCGAATAGGAAGTGAATGATTTCGACATGTAATTTGAAGTTTTTGAGGAGGGTTCCTATGCCACAGTCGTCCATATAATTTTGGAGGATTTGTTGTATGTTGCGTACACCTTTCTTCTCAAAGTGTTCGTATAGTTCCTCGAGAATACCGTTCATAAATCGTTGGAAGCTAGCTGGTGAGTTACTCATCCCAAAGAACATTACTTTGGGTTCGAATAGTCCCCGATGTGTTTTGAATGCGGCCTTCCATTGATCGCCTTCCCGTATATGGATGTTATTGTAGCCCCAGCGGATGTCGAACTTGCTGAATAGTTCCATTCCTTGCAAGTTCTCGATGCATTGTTTGAGGTTGGGGAGTGGGGTAACGTCTTTTCGGGTGACTGCGTTGAGAGGGCGATAGTCGATAATATATCTCTTCTCCTTTGAGTCCTTTTTAGGGACCATGAAGGTAGAGAAGCCGTAGGGGGAGTCCGATGGTGTGATGTAGCCTTTTTCCAGATTTTTGTCGATGAATTTGTTCTCTGCTTCCTGCTCATCTCTTGAGAGAGGATAGACTTTGCAGTTGAAGCGGGTAGGGGCGGTGTCCATGAGTACGATTTTGTGATCTCCTTCGCCGCGAGTTGGCAGGAATTTGTTCGCCTCTTCATCTGAGAATAGTGCTGTATGACGTTTGAATTCTTCCGGGAGGGTGACTTCCTCCTTCCCATGTTCCGATGCGTACTTATGGGCCATTTCGACTGATGTGTGGGTGTGGTTGATTTCTACCGGGCCTTCCTTCATTTCTGAAGGAGTTACTCCCGACCATAGAGTGCACCGTTGTGCCTCAAGGATGAGGTCTTCGTTATCTTGTTTCTTCTATTTAAGCCAGGTTTTTGCGCGTTGAAGGGTGCCATAGAGTAAGGTTTTGATCTTGACTTTTGGTCCTTTAAGTTCGCTTTTCTCCCAATCGATGTCTGGTTTGAACTTTCTGAACCATGGGTAACCAAAGAGCATTCAATCGCGGCCTAGATTGGTGACAAAGAATCTAGTTCGTTCTTTCTTGTTTCCCTGAGTAACAAGTAAGTCGCAAGCTCTAGTGATGGTCCCAGCTCTGTTTAGAGTTCCGTCGACGTTGTAGACTGGTCATGAAAATGGGATTCTTTTGGTGCCTAAGCGAAGTTTTTCGACAGTGGTTTGGTCGATAAAATTTTCTGTTGCTCCAGTATCCAGTAGGATTGTTTCTTCTGCCATCCCTCGATAGTGTGTGATTGGAACTTTAAGTTGTATTGAATTTGATTTATTTACGAACACACTATCGAGTCAGAAAGCCCTAACTAAGGCAGCTAGTTGAGGGCCGCGGGAAAATCCTTTGACATGAGTTTCTCGACGAATCCTAGTCTGGTTTCTTCGCTGAAGGAGTCCATGTTATCCCTTAGATAATCAGCAAAAGTGTCGGGATCTGAAATATCTGGCATAATAGGTGCGGCGTTGACTCTAGTTGGCTCCCTGGAGTTGTTGGAGCGACCGCTGAAGTTACTGCAGTCAGCCTGTTTCTTGTGACAGACGTTAGCTCGGTGTCCTTGTTTTTCACAGTAGAAGCATGAGTTGCTTCGCATGAGTTCCGCTTTCTTTGCTTCGGAATGTTGTTGTCCACTGGTGGTGGCATTGATGTTTTGGGTGACTGTAGCATCAACGTCCATATGGTATCCTCCTTGAGAGGTGGTGCGTCGGTCATTTCTATTATTCCTCCAGTTGTTGTTTCTTCCGAAACCGCCTCTTCCTGGGCTGTTGGTCTGCCTAGGGGCGAGTTTAAATGCTTGGAAGAGTCCTTGACATCGTTGGGTGAACTCGGCTGCTGCCTTCCATTTGAGATGGGATTGGCGAGCCTGTTCTTCCCACTGTTTAAAGGTCCAGGGGACATCTGCGGTAGGGTCGAAGTTGGGGGAATTAATGATGGCGCTAGTGAGTTCTTTGTTTATAGCGTGCTTGAGGGTTTCGATAGTTCCCTTGTCGTCTAGGGGAACTCCAGCCTCGAATGCTAGTTGCTTGAATTTAGCAAAGAAGTCATCGAGACTATCTTCCTGCTTGAGTTTGCATAACTTCTGGTAGGATTCTTCTTTTTGGTTTTGATTGGTGAAGGCATTCCTAAACCTTTCGATGAAGTCTTTCCAGAGGTCTTTGTCTGTTTCTTGGACTCCGTCGTTTGCTGCTTTCTCAAGGATATGCATTTGTTCTTCCTTCCAGGCGTCCACTTTGTCACCGTCCATGTAGCTGAGAAGGGTGACGACGTGGGATAGGGGTTTCTTCATGGTGTCGTTATGCTGGTTAAGTAGTCTCCAGAGGTCGAAGTTGTTTATAAACTTCCTGCTTGTATTCCTGTCTCCAGTAAATATGAAAGGAGGTTTTCCTTTGAGTGAGCCGTTAGAGGGAGTGATGATGTGAATTCTCTGCGCCTCGGCCTGTGCTTGGCCAGTAGCGACGTTAGTGTCTTCCTGTTGTCCTTCCATGATGGTTGGATGATCTGGGGTGTTGGGGCGGGTAGGAAGCTGCTGAAGTGCGGTGGTAACTGCTGCGAGAGTGAGAGGGATGCTGGCCTCTTGTCTTTCAGGTGTGTAGTTGGGATGCTGAGGGTCGATGACGAGCCACCAGCCAAGATCTGGGTTGTTTCTGATAATTCCTCCCTGGTTAGTAATCCAGGTATCGTTGTGTCGGTGAAGTTGGACCCAAAGATAGGTGTCGTTTGCTTGAATAAATTCAACAGAGATGGTCTGTCCTCTTGGGGTGTCAAAGTAATATCCGGTGTTAGGATTGTTTATTCCATGGTCTTCGAAGTATGCGTCTTTTGTGACGTGTGCTGGGAGATCGTCCTGTTGTCTTCTGACGATGCATGTAAACTTGTCGTTGAGTGTTCCGTATTGAATGGTCGCCACGATGGTAACAGCTCTGTGTTTCAAGAGCTCATAGGAAAGCCTAACTTGTGTTAAGGTCCAAGGGCCTTAAAGACGCGATGTGCGTGGATTGGTTTGGCGACGACTGGGATTGCTCAGTGGGGTCTCCTCCTAAGGCAATGGATCACGTGAGTAGCTCGGTACCGGTTGGCTACGCAGTATATGAGTAAAGTCCCCGATGATAAGGGCGACTCCTGAGGTAGATAATAGAGATGAGAGGAAGAGCTTCAAGGCTTTGAAGTGACTGAGTTAATCAGGCAAGAGACTCTGAGAGTCCTAGGTGGAAGCTACAAGTCTTGGATTGAAAACCAAGTTAGGCTTAAGGCCTAACTGCTAAAAGTACGGGCGCTTATATACAGATGAGAAGTAACGGGTCACAGGAGTCACAAAGAAATATGGAAATATTTAATAAGGTGAATCATGATGTGGCAGTTCTAAGTATAGCTCCATCATGAGCTGGCGGTCTAAGAATAGCGTATCATGAGCTGGCAATCCATAAAGGGATAAATGGTGATGCTGCGGAGTGCTGCGGACTGCGGAGTGATGGCATGTGATAGTTGACTGCGGATTAGTCATGTGGTCTATCAGGTGACTTGTCAGGTGATTTGGTGACGGTCCGAGCAGCGCGTGAGGGAACGAGTGGGGAGCGAGTGACCGAGAGCGCAAAAATAAATGGTGGAAAATAGCGGAAAATTGGGGTAAGAGTTCAGGATCGTAACATGCATCCTAGGATCATACCAAGATTGATATCCAGCTGAGAGATATTTCTGTGGGGCCATGCTCCTCTAGCTGGATTCACCCATTGGACCATTGTATTGTATACAGCATGGGGCCATGGTGACAATGGGTGGCACAAGTACAATAACCACCAAGATGCCTTGTACTAGTATATGTATTGCCTTATACAGCACTTCTATATCTCTCAGGACAGTGCTACACTCTATATACAGGTCAGGAAGAGATGTTTTGTCAGGTGGATGGGATAATGCCCAGGCTGGGGCTAACACTGGTGGATAATGGTCACTTACCAGTACTTATCTCTTTCTAGTCCTTTCTGCATTCCACACCTATCAACACCACCTGGGATATATCTTGTTACACTATACAATATACCAACATATATCCCTATGCAGGCTAGTATTGCAAATATAGCAATTGACCCCAATATCTCAGAGTGCATAGGACTGATACCATACTATATAGAACATAGTATAGCATACACAAGTGCACCATTCACTGTAGACAGCCTGCATGGCCTCAATAGAATATCTGTCACCCTTATTTTTGCATCTGTTTGGTACCCCAATAGTTAGTTACTCTCTTTTATACCCAGCATTTTACTGCTGCCACTCCCTCAGTCTGTGTCCACTTTTGTGCCCTTACTGAGGTGAGCTCCTAGTTACAAACTATAGCCTTGATTCACTGTGCTCACTGTATGTAGTCTATCATTTGCACAGGTGAATATAATCCTAGTCTGTGTGCACTTTTGTGCCCTTACTAAGTCTATTGTTTGCACAGCTCCCATGTCACTCTTTTTCTGCATTCCCATTCACTTATTCACTTCTGCACCAGCTACACCCTTTTCACATAACCTCTTGGTTTACAACAGCTAGGAACCAGTGTCAGAGGAGAAATAGAGATGTTAGGACACCAGCTTTGTGGCATTGCTTTTGGCACACCTTTTGAATGCCTAATCCTCTCTAGGGCAGGCATGGAGATGGCAAGCAGTCAAGGCAAAGACCAGCAGGCCAGGATATATTCTACAGAGTTTAGAGGATTACTGGCCACACTGGTATAAAATGCTGGGGTGCCATGGGCCAAGGTTCTATATTCTATGCCCAGATTGATGTTCTTCTTGTCTCTTATATTATGTCTGCTATTATTTTCATCTATGCCCAGTTCCTGAAGGTTGTTGTGCTAAATACTGAACTTGAGCTCAATCCAAGCAACTGGAAGTGGAGGCATTGCCTCAACTTCCCTGTCAACAAGCTCAACAGGTTCTGATTTTTATTAAAGCTATACAAGTAGGTGTGCTATGCCACCAGAGCTGTTGTTGGGGCCTAAGGTAAACTTTCTGTTGGACATGCAATCTGCTCACATGTTAAGTGACAAAGAAGGCAATCCAACTTGATCCCTTATGGCTAGGTAGCTCAGTGGTAGAGCACCTGCAATATAACTAGTATGCCTGGGTTCAATCCTCAGTCTGGCCAATTTCTTAGGCTACAGGTTTATAGGTTCTAGGTGACAAACCCAGAGGCTATTACCATAACCTTGGGCTGCAGCAGTTTGCACTTCTTGCAATACTTTCCATGGAACAGAACTTTCCCAATACCATTCCTATAGACTATAAGTCTGACCTTCCTGCCATCTCTATCAACCTCAATTACCATACCACCAACCAAGAGAAACTTCTCATATTCCCAATAGATCCCTGTCTTGCCAACACAAGGACAGTAACTTCTACATCAGAAAGACCCCTCATTTGCTTTTTTGCTACTTTTAGTGCTTTTGTTGCTTTTTTCAATTAAAAAAAGTAGAAAAAGCATGAAAAAGCACAAAAAAGCAAATGAGGGGTCTTCCTGATGTAGTTGGACAAGTGTGCATTGGGGTGATTTCTACAAGAATATGGAGGACCTGTTGGACATAGGAGATTCAATCATATACTTGGCACATTGCAGTCCACAATAGGATGCATTCTGTTTTTTTCTTTTGACATTGACACTTCTCATACTGACATATGTCTTAGCATTCCACATGTTCACTTTAGCTTGTAATTACTGCATTTCACCATTCTTGCATTTATTATCTTTATTGGTAATTGCTCCTCAGATACATACTGTATACTATATACTTTTGGTCCATAGCACCTTAGTTTTCATTGTTCTCAGACTGAGGTTAGTATTATTCTTGCTTGTTGCTCACTACCTGTATTTACTCTAGGCCCAGCACTTGTTTATTGCTTATACTATAGGTACTTACACTTGCAATATAGTCTTTATTGTTCTTAGACTGAGTGATTGTTGATCCCCTACAAGAAATGAGTTGACACTATGTGACTTCATTTGGCATTATACAGCTTACCAAGGCTCTGATCAGATAGTGTCGATGGAAGCCAACATTTGGCAAAAGTCTTGTTGCTATCTGATGTCATATGATCTTGGGTTAATGGTGATTCCTGGTCATTTCACACCTGTTGTTGTCAGAAGATACTGATATTTTTTGATCCTATGTGACTACAAAACACCCTTTCCTTCCTTTCCATATCCCCAGGTCCTTCATCATATCTATGGCCCACTGCATCCACTGCATCCACAAGTCTACTGCCTCTGCAAGTCCACCATGTCTACCACATCTGCTGCATCTGCAAGTCCACTGTGTCTGCCACAATGCTGCATCCAACATGTCAACCACATTCCATGGAAGGGGGCTACTTCAATGATTTCTTACTGTTCTGTAATTATATCGTCAGTATCACAATAGGAGTGGATTGATTCCATTATATACAAGATGTTTTACTTGGTCTTTGTATACCTGGTAAAAGATTGCATAAGCCTAAGAGCACCTCTTATAGTGGAATGAATACTACCTGTAACTTTTCCTTCTCCTGTTGAATGGAATCCCAGAATGTATTGAAGTCTTGCATTGTCTCCTTTGGATTTGATTCTTTCCAGTCACATACTGCCTCCCACCTGAGTAGTGTGATAATTGAAGGAGTTCCAGGTCCACAATTGGTAACTCAGAGGACTTACTTAGGGGAAATAATGTTGGGAGGAGCCCACGATCCCCTCCCTCCTTTCGAAGCTTTCCCAGAAGTCTTCTTTGCAACAGGCTGGGATATGGCACCATGTGGTGTTTTGACAGTGTTAGCATCCTTGGGGGTATTTTGCTGCCTGCAGATGCTGATGGAATTGGGATTGTCAGTAAAGGAGCTGACCTGAGAAAGTAGGATACCTATTGATAGCCTCTATGATGCGTCTGAATTTTCCATCAAGAAGGCCCTATTGCACTAAATGAAAGTAAAGTTTGGGGAAAGCAAGCAGTGAATGCAAAGGAGCATGAGTGGTGAACATTCTGTGTAATGGATGCTTAGTTGGGCACTAGGATGCACACACTAAGGGTCCACTACACAACATACAAAAGTACTTAAAGGATTGTAACAACAGATGCTAATTAGAGTATGTACTGTATCTGAATTAACCAAAATACCAGGTAGGAGCACTAGCATGCTGTGCACTGGCAGTGCATTTAGAGGGTCTGACCATCCCACAGGTTACAGTATAGGCCATCCCACCAAGGTTTACCCCATCCAAAAATCACTGAAAAGTCCACTACACATCATAAAAATCACTGAAGAGTCAGAATTATTATAC
>Ga0307510_10009498_pt1 | contig 11587 bp, 14 predicted proteins | sample 12_EM_MG_FD_207224 | JGI IMG/M metagenome (GOLD analysis project Ga0307510, IMG submission 207224) | Populus trichocarpa ectomycorrhiza microbial communities from riparian zone in the Pacific Northwest, United States - 12_EM | ecosystem: Host-associated > Plants > Roots > Unclassified | place... | reverse complement strand
GGGAAGATGGCTTAACGTCAACCCCTAGGCAGAAGCCATCGTGGGGGAAGAGAGGTGGGTGGGGGAAAGTGACGATGATTTCTCGTGGTGTTGAGATTTCAATCGCTGGAGGTGTTGTTGCAATGGTCCGTGCTCCTATCCCTTGGTTGGAACCATGCGCCTTATATAGGCATCTTCCCACAACCCTAACCTTGGTGAGTCATCACCTTGTGCTCCATAAACCTCTATGACTTGTAGTGAGTCATAGAGCAAAATCCATCGATGACTCGTATGAGTCGTCGCACAACATTTACATTTTAACTAATCCAAACTCATAAACCAAGTCATGTGCTCAAATGAGTCACATGCGTGAAACCCATGACTCATAATGTGAGTCATGTGCGAAAGTCATTACCTCGTACGACGTCACAATCGTGAGTCATGAAACACTTAACCAATCATAATATAACGATAACTCGCAAGTGCAGAGTTATGCGCGAACTATGAGTCAAGTGACGTCATAGCGTGAAATCTAACATACCTTATGACTCATAAATATGAGTCATGTGAAAACCCCCTTGCTTAGTCACAATTTGTGACAGGGGAGACCAAGTGGACTTAGTGGTTGCGTGTGTTGGTGGAGTAGGCGTTTATTAGCCTGAAGAAATGGAAGCTGGGCCTGAAGAGAGGCTCCTGGGAGGAGACGTCGAGGGCGAGGACATCATCTACCCCACAGAACCTTGGGAGTACCGAAAGGAGGAAAGCAAACATATATGAACATTGGCCGCCACGTGGAGCTTCCTAACAGTGGGGCAAAATAACTTAAAGCCATGGAAGGAGGGCACGTGAGCCTTGCTGACAGGCAGCTCCTGCAGGAGGGCTAACGAATGGTATGTCCCCACTTCGTTCAACGACCCAAATAAGGACAGCAAAACATCCCAGCTCCCAAGGCAGTTATGTTGAACAATAGGAAGTTTGGGGTTCGGGGGCGGCCCTTTCCCAGCGGAGGAGGTACGATTATTCATTGCCGGGACGAGCCCGACTGTTGACAGGGGCCGGGGAAGGGCTTTGGTCCTCCAGGGCGCGAGGGCCGCCAAATCATTGAGTAGTACCAGGACGGGGAGGTCCTGCCGGTGGTGGTTCCCTAGGACTTACGAGGTCCACCTGAATGGGACCCGCCCTTGCCGGGGGAGTAGAGGGTGTTGGGCCACCATTGACTGCCATATCCATGTGGTCTTGACCAAGCAGGACTGGGGAGGTGGGTCTGGTCGAGCCAGTTCGGCCAGGTCAAGCCAGACATTGCTTGAATGTGGCAGTGTGTTCAGTACAGCGGTTGCAGCAATGGGGGGGGCGAGGTCGGACAACAGGATGGGACTGGCTCGTTGTTTCCGCCCCGGGGGCAGGTTGGATTATGACATCAGTAAGCCACGCAAGTATTGTGAAGCCTACAAATGGGGCACGTCAGGTGGGCAGCGGGGCATCGCTGATTGGCGTGTCTACATCTCCACCAGTTTCTACACTGGGAGGTTCGATTGGCCGAGAACGCAACCTTGGCCTTGCATTGCTGTGAGAGGATGAAGACACCCGAGGTGAGGGCCGACACGTGCTCCGGGTCGACCGTGACAACCACCGAAGTGGCCTGCCTGGTGCCCTGAGAATCTCAGTCAGGGTTAAGGTACGTGCCTGAGTGACCCAGAGTCGCTTTGTCGTTGAGGATTGCATGCGTGATATATTGGAAGACTTCCTCTTCATCTTGGGGGAGGAAACCTAGTGGTAGGCCGTGAATGGCTAGTTGTACCGCTGTAGAGGCAAGGACTAACATGCACCCCAGGTTTTCGCCTACAGGGAAAGATTGGTTGAGGGCCCTGGTGAGGGAGACAAAGTATGGGGCGTATGACGCAGCAGGAGTTGCTTTGTCAGTGATGGTCAGGGAGATGGCACCTCATAGGTTGACGGTAGCAGAGAAACCGAGCGGGAGGAGCCAGTTGGATTCACGGAGGACGCAGGCAGCTATGTCGGGGAAGGTTGCCGCAATGGCTGGAGCATCTGGGTGAGGCACAGGGGACTGGCAAGGACCAAAATTGCAACGTTGGGTACCTGGATGGGTGGGAGGCCCCTGATTACTACGAGGGGGGACCTCACTCGCAACGTGTTGGGTGGAGTGCTGCTTGCTGGCTTTCTTTTTGTCCTTAACACCCTGGCTGGAGCCAGAGGCAGCTTGACCATAGGAGGAGGAGGGGTTGTTGTCTGGGTGGTGGTGGCCGGGAGTGAAGGAGTTCATGTCATATGCGCCTCTACCGTATTCTCCTGCCTTGTAGCTGTGGGGGCACTGCCTAGCGTACCTTTCGGGGTCGCCGCAAGCCTTGCCAAGCTTGGTATTGTAGAATGGTATGAGGAATTTAGGGTCCTCAGCCGCGGTGAGGACAGGTGTGGGTGGTGCTCGGGCAGTTTCTTTCCCCTTCCTGGAGCGGGCGGGGCCTCCGGCGATAAAAAGAGGGGTGGCCACATGAGTGGGGGCAGGGACTAGGGCGGGAGCAGGGATGGCCGCTGATACACGATATGACAGGTTGCGAATGGATGCCTAGAGGTCAGCCAGCAATTAGGGGGAATTTTGATCTTCAGGGGGGGGGAGGTTGGCAAGTAGGGAGGAGACATCATGGAGCCCCCCCCTGATGGCCTTATTTGCCTGGGAAATAGTTGCGAGCCTCTGGGTAACCAGACTCAGCTCATGTGAGATACAAATTTGGTTATGTCCGTAAGGGAGTTTATAAGAACGGCTACACCAGGGTAGATGTTGATGCTTATTGGCAAGCACAATTCTTGCTAGCCTTAACATAATTTACGCGGATGTGGCTCACCATAGGAATCCGGCTCACCCATTGCAACCCTTGGAAAATCAAATCTACTTTTGATTATCACAACAAATAAATCAGATACTGCCCTGAGAATCAAGCCACAGGTACTTTGAAATATAGAGAATCTGAAAATCTAGTTTCTATTTCCTGGCGATAAAGTGTTATTCTGATATAGTGGTTTAAAGATTGCCTATTTCATAAATAAAGTGTGGTTTTTCATAGGCATAAAAGAAATTGAAAACCTTGGCAGAATTACATAATTAAATAGATAGAAGGATAGTATAAGTCTTAGATATTCAGAACAACCAGGTTTTAATTTTCTTCATAATCATTTTTGAAAGCCACAGTGATTAAAAAACAGGTAGAAAATACATACAAATTACATACAAATTGCATCAATTTTACCATGTAATATCTACATACATAGTTGGCCTATAAACTCAATATCTTGGAATCCCCTTAACTATCATATCCTAAGATAGTATATAAATTTTTATGGTAAATAAAAACGGTTTACATACTTTGTGCATTGATCATTATCTAACTATCAAATAGTTAGAATAAATTCTTATCGCATAGTTATTTTGCTATAATAACTTACTATGTAAACCGACACTGAGTTATTAGATTAAGTTATAAGTTCTAGGGAGTCTAGCAGCACTGTTTAGAGCTAGGTCCAACAGTAGCTGTTGATCAGATTCTATATTACTTGCCTTTAGTTACAATCAATAATACTCTTTCTACTACTTATTATAATTAATATACACTTCCAAATATGCCCCATACTGTCCACTCTGGTCCACTCAACCTGATCTTATTGGTAATTGACTTGTAGTTAGCCCAACAATTTGATTTCAACTAGTTTATGATTAATATACAGTTTAGTTAAAGAGCAAGCATTTTTAAGAACCGGTATGAAATATAGAAGGCTATATTTATCTGACTTCAAACTTCATATACTAACTTCCGATATCATCATAAAGGTTATTCCAAGATATTGAGTTCATAGGCCAACTACGTATGTAGATATCACATGGTAAAATTGATGTAATTTGTATGTAATTTGCACGTATTTTCTACCTTTTTTTTAATCACGGTGGTTTTCAAAAACTATTATGAAGAAAATTAAAACCTGGTTATTCTGAATATCTAAGACTTATACTATCCTTCTATCTATTTTATTATGTAATTCTTCCAGGGTTTTCAATATTTTTATGCTTATCAAAAACCACACTTTAGATATGAAATAGGCAATCTTTAAACCACCCTATCAGAATAACACTTTATCAGCAGGAAATCAAAACTAGATTTTCAGATTCTCTATATTTCAAAGTACCTGTGACTTGAGTCTCAGGGCAGTATCTCTTTATTTGTTGTGATAATCAAATGTAGATTTGATTTTCCAATGATTGCTATGGGTGAGCCGGATCCGTTATAGGATTTAAACAATCATATGGTACGTGTAACAATCCTATTGTTGAGCAGGTATGCAACAGGCAACGACAGTCGTCGCCCATGTAATCAAGTCTCGCTTTTCTCCACCAGGGCGTAGGGAAGTACTATCTTTTCAGATAGTACGGAACTGGCTTGATTCTCTTGAGTGATCTGTCGAGGGATACTATCTCGTCAGATAGTAAGATGGGTGGATTGTCGGGCTTGATAGAACTATCGCAATAGTTCTATGTTCAGGCGGCCTGTCGAGACTATCACAATGGTCTCCGGGCTCTTAGAGCGTAGGCTCTCGTAGAGGAGGGGAGTATGTAATGAGAGTAAAGCGTAATGGTATTGCAATATCTTGAGTATAGAAAAGTACTTAGATGGTTGCGTAAAGATCCTATCTCTTGGTCGTATTATTTTTTTTATTTTCTTTTGATATCATGCGTTATTTGTTTTAGGTACACAAAGCCTTATGCAGCGAGATCTATGAAGAGAACAAAACCTATAAATCACAACAACCGCCCGCTTCACCTCTTCATGGGAAAAATCAAACACCTGAAATCATAGGAAAAGCCCCCCTCACCTTGCACCTAAGATAATATACCCCAGACATGTAAGGAAACAATTCATAGAAAGATACAGTTAGAGAGACCTAAACCCATCCTCAGGCTTCCCAGAATAAAAGAAAGCTTCGCTAAAGCCCTTTCGGGTCTTGAGGGAGATGATAGTGACCGCGCATATAGGAAAACCACCGAAACAGTGGGCCGACACCGAACAGAAAAGCAACAGCCGTGCCGGTAATTACATCGGTTGCACCAAGCCGTTGGTGGCAGCCACCGTGGCAGTGCAATACCACGACTGGGCGTCACTGAGGAGGAGTACGACAATCGGGAAGGATAGATAGGTGAGCGGAGCCACCGGGCAGAGGTGATGCCACCCGACCTGTAGCAGTAGGGTGCCAGCCAATGATGAGCAGTAGGGTGCCAGCCAGGTAGAGGATTGTAGTAGTACGGTACAAGCGGACGGAACCGGGAAAGGAAGGAAGGAAGGATCGCGAACAGGCCAGCCACAGCCGACAAACGGGGCATAGCAAGGGCTGTTGGGATGACGACGAAGCCGAGCGAGGCCATGATGTTACTAACCCAGGCTTTCCCCATCAGAGGTACAAGCCCAGCAAGTCGAGGCCTACTTCGTCCAAGAGTTCGACACCGTAACACCGACCGTGAGCAAAGCGAGAAGCTTTCCAACCGCGCAAAATGCTAAGCGAGGTGCAAACCAAGTGCGGGGTAAGAGGGAGAACCGAACTTCATGAGTGGGAGTGAACGATGAACAGGAACGAGAACCCCAAGGCGGGGAGGCCGAGGCCCAAGAAGAGGAGGGAAGATGCCGTAACGTCAAATCCTAGGCAGTAGCCATCGTGGGAGAAGAGAGGTAGGTGGGGGAATGTGATGATGATTTCCCGTGCTGTTGAGATTTCAATCACCGGAGGTGTAGGAGAGAAGGTTTGTGTGCAAGATATTATTTTCCAACACGTCCTCTATATATATATTGAGAAATATCCCATGAGAAAAAGGTATAGTCAGTGGGAAATTTTGAAAAAACAGTCACATTACTCAAAGAAGGCATTAATATTTAGGCTTACCTTATTTAAACCTATTCTATAGTATGTTTTTTGTTCACATATAGAAACCCTGAAATATACAGAGGGGGTTGCCAAACACAATTATTTTTGAAAAAATGTCATTTTAAAAAAATAGGATATAAGCCATTTTCAAGAAAAATGGCATTTCTTTATATGCTTGCGTGCCAAACAGGGCCTAAATACGTGTGGTGGTAACGCGTGCCACAGGCTACACCCACAATTTTCTGCCATACCTTCTTAGCACTAACCGTCACGTTGCAACCTTCCACCTTACAAACTCAACTCCCACAACCCCCACCGTTCCGCAACCCATTACCCTACCATACAGGCCCGTATAAAATCCCGTAGCTCATTTTACCCGGCTGTTTGATATAGTTCTATCTATGATAGGATACACAAGCCTTGATGAGGTCAATACCCTCACACCCCGCTATCCCAGCCCTCGATAATGCGGATACCTCGCTGTCCTCTATGTATCTCAGTACGTTCTGAATTCATTTACACCAGAACCGGGCCAGTTGTCCCTGATCGCTTGAGGCACCTGAAAATGGCTTTGGATTTTTGGCCATCAGGGACAGCAGGGTAGTGTAGTATTGCGGCACTCTCAAATTCGGTTTCAGGGCGATGTCCTATCTTAAGGCTTAGTAAGCAATACAGACTCCCATGACACGCTATCCGGAAACGCAAGAGACTGGACAACAAAGATCACAACAACCCCGGATAGTGGCACAAAGAAAAACTCCTCAGCTAAAACATTAGACAGAAGTAGGTTACTGGGCAGGGCTACATAAGCATAGTATCATAAAAACTCCAATAATTAGACCTCATGTTAAGCTTCCAAAATTGTCTCTCTTAGATATTGGTATGGTGGTTAGCCCAGATGGAGAAGCAACCCTCTTAGTACACCCCGATGACAAAAATACAAAATCTACCACAAGACCAGGAAAGACAACCCCAACCCTGTACCATGGTGTTTAATTAGGGCCCCTTTAAGACCTTACCTATGAGCGGCAGCCTAGCAGCGCTGCACAGAAACTGCTGCCAAGCGTGGCCCCGCAGCCGGTGATCTGTTGTGGTGTGAGTGCAAGAATTTTATATTCATGGTTTAATGGTGTAGTTGGTTATTACACCTGTCTCCCATACTGGCGGTCTCTGGTTCGAGCCTGACCGAAATCGTTCACATTTTCTTATCACAATTTTTTTTTCCTTTTTCATTCACGACCCCATCTATTTCATTGGCTCTAATTGGCTGCATGTCGATTTATCAGGCTGGGGAACTTTTTAACTAGATAAAGGAACAACGAGAATGAGAGTGGTCATTCATACAGTTGATAGCATAATTTATTTCCACGAGTGAGGGCCCGTGAGCAGTAATCCTCTATTATGATGATGATAGTTCAAGTGGAAAAAAGAGGAAGAATGAAAGAAAAGAAAGAAATCCATTAGAACCCTCCGTTTTCCCAAACTCGGATCTCCCATCACTAACCCTCCGACGAGTTGGCACAGTATTTAGTCTACCTTTGCACCGGCGAGATGGCCTGCCTAGGCGCTTGTCATGAGCCTATTGGGTCGCCGGCCGTTGGTTTTGGAAATTTTGTTAGTGTGTTTGAATTTTTTTTCCGGGCAACCATGGCAGGGATAGAGGATTTAGTGACCAGGTAACTCATGAAGGATCCCAGAAGGCCGCTAGGTGATAAGTTAGTTTATAATGTAATATCATACTAACAGTGTGTAATTCAGGGCACCCACCCCTCTACTGCCTCTGTGCCATGGGAACCAAGGAACACAGGTGTAGGTTCCACAATGTCGATCTATTCCATCTTAGTCGAGAAATAAATTAGAAACGCAGGATTTGAGTAAGAAGCCGCTTCGGACTCGCGCAGCAAATTACCATCCCTGCGACCCCGACCTGCAGCCTCGTCCCCCTCAAAAGCTTTCCCACCACCCTAGCAATCGCCTCTGCCGCAATGCACCTCTCCCGCTCAGCCTCAGTGCACTCCCTACCCTCTCCGAAATATCCTCAATGTTGGATAACGGAGACGCTGTTCCGAGTGTATGTGGCATGTTAATAGCCGCAAGGCTGGTCCCCATGGTAGCACCTTGGCTGCACAATTCTCTTGCTATCCTGTCATCCGGAGCAATCTTGCAGCCATGTCCCACCATATCATGATTGATGGCATATATGGCCATCAGAGTATCACCCTCTCCGAGAACCGTCCCAATTGTCCACTCTAAGGCAGGCTGGGCCTCGGCACTCAAATTCGTAGCAAAAAGATGCTTTCGCACCGGTTTATTACTTTCATCTGCCTCCTTGACTACCGACTCATATTCCCCACACAGAATTGTCCTACCGACTCGTTGAATCTCCGGTGTAGAAGTGATAGGAGAGAAGATTATCACAATTCGTTGAGCACGATGCAGATCGTGGGCCTCCGCCTCTGTATCCTCCGAGGACATTTCCGTAGAGTTATGCGACAGTGGGTCGAAATTTGTAAAAGGATGCACACCCGATCATCAATTTGCTGCAGGAGATGTTGCTTCAGGGACACTACCCGACGAGGTAATTTATATTGAGGGCAAGAGAGAGCGAACAATATACCTAGCACTCACAGCCATCCCTATCAAAAAAGTCAAAACCACCCCTAGAATGTAGGCAAGAGTACATACGCTTTCCCTCCACAACAGCCAGTAAACTCATGCTTGTCCTCCGCCTACTAATAGCCACCTTCCTAGCGTCTATTCAACCCCCTTTCTGTTTACACTTACTTCCGCCCCCATCGGAATCGCCCACAATCCTGCTCATAATTTGATCATACCTGGACCTTTCTCTACTGCCTCCTCCGTTCTCGCGGTGCTACTTTTACTGCTGGTGCCGGAAGCATTTCTGAGCGCAGCGGCCCTCCCTCCCCTCCCCTCATCCCCTTCACAGGCAAATTTGATCCAACGCTTTCTTCGGCACTACTATCCTCGCCTTCATCCGAGCAATGCATCACTGCACGTTCATCGACATCACCCTAGTCCCTCTGCAATTTAATACACCCTCCGCTCGTCATAACTCCACCAGTGCCAGCGCGGCCGTGCTCCCCCTCAAAAGTGCTAATTGGCCTGCGCTCCGGCAATATTCGCGAGGCTCCCCCTGATCCTGCGAGCGCGTCAACTAGCGCTTGATATAGCCATGTGCTAAATCGAGTGGGAGACCGGTATTGTTGGTTATTTGGTTGGAAGATCTGATTGAGAGCGACCGGGGGAGGAGAGGCCAGTCGTCCAGAAGAGGATTGCAGGGATGCAGATCTCTGCATGTGATGCAATGCGGCGTTTGAGATTGGTGAAAGCGACCGCCTCCCCGGAGGCCCGAGGCTGCTATGATGCCAAGAGGACGAGGTAGGGTCATTCTAAGAAGCTTGAGTGGCTCGCTTCAGGGCAGGCGGGAGAACCGAAGGGAGGACAGCAAAATTAGAGGCATCATTGAAGGTAAAGTTTCCAGGCTTACCACGACCCTGTAGCAATTTCGGAGTGCTATTCAAGGACATGGAATTCCGATGAGGTGTGCTATTAGAGCTGGACCAAACAAGATATCCGGTCGCGCTTCGCGGGCTTGGCTCTCCCGCCGCATCGGTCAAGGATCGAAAATGCTGTGCGGCAGCTATGAGGAAGTAGATGGGAGCGCCGTTGGGGGAAGAGGTTCGGCTATCCAGCGAGGGGGAAGAAAAGGGACAGTGGGGGACCGGTAGGACAGTGTTGCGATAAGGTGAAGAGAAAGTTTTTCACCCCACCAAAGGTGTCATGTGGTTTCCTAGTGTACTCGAGTACTTGAAAGTCTTAGGTAGAGTAGTTAGTCAGCTATTCATTTCCTAGTCACGTGGGACGGTTACCGCCAAAAATTGAAGGAGACACGCCACTTAGGAAGGGCCGCGCATCATCACCTAACCAAATGTCCGGTTCCAGATTACCCTTACCGTAGATCAATACCCCAACAACCTACCAACTCGCTTCAAATCTTATCTGGAACCAACCTCCCAAACACCAGTTCCAATCACCCCAGCAGCGAACCCCACCATCAGCGCCATATATACCGGTGTCCATGCCCGACACAACCACCAGCACCCCCTCACGTTTGTCGCAAACACCGAAACCCTGGAGGATGTGCTAAAGACGCAGACCGTCGGTCTTGTGCATCTAAGCGAATTCAAGAGGCGTCGCATCGAACTAGCAGAACAACGGGAGTGCAAAGCAGCCGAAAAACTACAACCGATTCGCAGCGGCGGCGGAGGCGGGAGACCTGCGAGCTCGTCTCGGGAAGGTATTGAGGCGCCTACTGGCAGCGGGGGTAGAAGAACTAAGAAGCGCAAGAACGTGGTCAAAGGCAAATTATCATTCGCTGCGGAGGGTGATAGTGAAGATGGCACAGATGATCGCGGTTACTCTTCATCCGCCGACCCGACAAGGGCTAATAGTGAGGATAACAATAAGAGTGTCGAGGAGGACAATGTGAAGAAGTGGAAGGTTAATCCAAAACTGGGGCTATCAACTCCGAAGGTCTTGACGAAGAATACACTTTTGAGGGAGGCTCAGGAACGTGAGACTTTGAAGAGGGAGTTTTTGGCTTTGCAGGAGAAGATTAAGAATAAAGAGATCAGTATTCCGTTTGTTTTTTATGCTGGTAGGTGTTGTGTGTGCTCCAATTTTTGAAGTTGACATACGGCTAACACCCACTAGGCACTAATGTTGCTCCGCCCACCGCAAAGAGAGTGACAGTTAAGAAAGGAGAGGCTGTATGGCTCTTTCTCGAACGTGCTGGGGGAATGTCTGGATGCAGGGAGTCGCTCAGGGTTTCGGTCGAAGATTTACTGCTTGTTCGCGGTGAAGTGATAATACCTCATGTATTTCTTCCACCTCTTCCTCCCTTTTCGCGATCACTAACTCGCTCGATAGCATTTTGAATTCTACTATTTTATCGTCAATCGCACGATGGGGCCTAACGGATTATTCTTTGATTTCCCTTAATTTCCATCGCCCGCCTCCCAAACTTGCGCTCTGAATCCCAATAGTGATGATCCTACAATGACAAAAGTGGTGGACCGCCGCTGGTACGAACGGAATAGGCACATATTCCCTGCGAGCGTGTGGATGGAATTTGATCCCAATACAGCTTACTCGAACATGGTACGGTGGGATATGGGTGGGAATGCATTCTTTTCAGTTGAGCCTCCTTCTCGGCAGTCTTCTCTGGCTGCTCCTGGGTTAGAGATGGTATAATGTACTATAATTTACTATCAGAAGACTCCTCTGAAAAATATGGTATGGTACTGTATATGATATTGACTTCTTTTTTTCCTACCTTTCGCTTGTTTGGTAACATGGAATACGGGACCCAGACTAATGGTTGACCCTGATGTAAAGTCTTTCATATGTTTCGCTGCAAGGAGAAATTCAATGAAACTGATGATTGCATGCGTCATCCCAATACAAGTGCGAGTACGTGCCAAATCCCGTGGTTATATAAAACATTGCAGTTCCCTAATTACACATCACCCGGCCGCCTACTCTTGGCTCATGAGTGACCATTGCATTGAAACGGCTAAATAGCTCAAACTCCATTCTCTCGCCGGCTTTTGGGCCTCTCATAATCTCGCTCATCACGTCTGAGCCAGGCGGGAAATCATCCTCAAAAGTA
>Ga0307510_10009497_pt1 | contig 11587 bp, 13 predicted proteins | sample 12_EM_MG_FD_207224 | JGI IMG/M metagenome (GOLD analysis project Ga0307510, IMG submission 207224) | Populus trichocarpa ectomycorrhiza microbial communities from riparian zone in the Pacific Northwest, United States - 12_EM | ecosystem: Host-associated > Plants > Roots > Unclassified | place... | reverse complement strand
GTTCAACACCCCCTCAACCCTTCTGGTAACCTCCGCCCCCACCTGACACAACCCTCTGCACCCGACTTCCTTCCCCTGAGTCCCCTCCTCTTACCTCCCTTGCACGTCCCACTGAATCCCGCACCAATTGGGGGCACCGGCACACTGCACGCATTCCCGATGGAACGAGATTGGATGAAGAAAGTGAACGGTAGATGGCAAAGGCCAAGGTGGGTCCTTCGAAAATGTCTCTGCACCTCCTTCATCCCCCCTCATCGTCCCCAAAAGCCACCGCCACTCGGAAAGCCTGCGCTCGTCATGGCAACAAAGCAGCCGCCAACGCCACCTCCGCCCTCAGTGCATCCGCCCAAGCTTCCCCAGCATCCAGTTTCCCAGCCCCAAAGCTCCACGGGCAGTGTCGCCTCACAGGCCTCTATACCCCGTTGTCTCCACCATAAACTCCCCGGTCATCACACGCACACCCTCCGCAAGCAGCTCTTGCCTCTCGCTCACAAGCACGCGGCGCGTGCCTCCACCACCGCCCATCCGACCCTCCGCCGCTACCGTCGCCACCCTGCACCCATACCCACCGCGACCGCGACCGCACTCGCGCCCTCCCTCACCGCATACTTCCATCTCCAACCAGTCTTCCATCCTTTCACACGGCACAACGACCTCCCGTACATCCACATCCTCCCGCGCCTCCCTCTCGGTTCTCTATTGGGTTCGGAAGTGATAATCTTGTTGAAAAGAGCCATCGCCTCCTTGTAATCATCTGATGAACCCGTTTCTTCCGAGCGACAGGCGAGGTATATGGCAAGCTGCAAGGCCACATCAACATCTTGAGAGCCGAGGCGTCTACTTGCCTCCCTGAGGTAATTAATCAACATCTCCTGATATTCCCATGCGAGCGAGTGAGCTGAATAGGCACGATTGGCCATAATCAAGGCTGTGACGGCTAGTTTTAAGGGTGGCCGTGGGATATTGGAGGCAAGGAGGTCATGGTAGCGGGACGTCATCTCATCCATATTCCGCGCTGCATCACCAACACCCAGAACAACTTGAGAGGCCAGGGCCACCAACAAGGATATCTTGATTCCCTCTGATGGGACACCAAATGCTTCCAGTGGCTGGGATTCGAGATAACGAGAGTACAACTAAATCCACCCTTGCCCAGGCCCTTCGCGCCATCACTGCAGCATGCGCAGAGCTTGTCGGCCCCTCACAAGAGGGTCTCAGGGATGACTTGTCACCTGTGCGTGAAGACGCGAAATATTCGCATGAGTATTTTTTCTAGGTGACTAACAACTTCTACATAGCTCAAAGTTTTTGGTGTGTTCCTCCCTCTCCTCACAGATGTTTCAACGCAAGGCAGCACTCTATCACACAACTACTTAGTGCGGCGCTCTGCACCCCTTGCTCGTCGCTTTCTTTCGTGTCCTGGAAAGACCTTCGCTCTGCGGTCTCCAGGGGGTGAGTGCCCCTCATTTGCTTGCTTTCGTCCCACGTCCTGACTGTCCCTCCCCCCTCGCTCACTCGCGGCGGTGTCTCGACACCATGGCTGGCCTCGCCTTGCAGCAGCCTTTGCGCCTGCTCCCTGCCTTGCCATATGCCCTGGGCTCAGATGCCTCGAGCTTCGCAGCGGTGGCTTTTTCAGCCCCGCCAGCAGGCTCGACGCTGACAGTGCCCTCAGCCATGGCAAGTACAGCGCCCACAACCAGAAGTGCCCGCCCCCTCGTTCATGCGTACCAACAACACCCGAGGATTCTACTTCCCTCACATCCATGTCGGCGTTCAGAATTGTGTGAGCAAGCCTGAGAGGGTCAGGGGACTCGGACCCAGCGGCAACAAGACCAGGGGCTCAATGTGTGACAACAGCGTTACAGCAACACCGGGCATAGCGGCGATGGCGATAGCACCTGCAATTACCACGACAGCGACAGCAGCGGACCCAGCAAGTTGAATGATGGCCGCAACAGTGGCGATGGCAAGGGCAGCAGCAGCAGCGACGAAGTGTCCTGCACCGCCAACAGCCACAACCGCAACCACAACGCGATTGCCTTCACTACATACTTTCGGGTCCGGTCCAGGTTCAAACCCTTGAAGAACCTGAACCGGACCCAAAGTCCGGTTCTCTTAGGTTCAGGTTCGGGTTCACGAAAATCTGTGAACCGGACCCAAAGTCCGGTTCCAGGTTCGGGGAAATCTACCCCCGAACCGGACTTAACCGGACCGCGGCATCCCTAGACATCATAGAAAGTAGCAATTGATTTATTGAGGTACTCTATGTTATCCGTGGATTTGAATGCATTAAAGAGGACTTTTCCCAAGGCTTTCGCAGGCTCTAATATGGCGGGATGACTTGGTGGACTTAAAGCAAGGAGGAGTCGACAGTACTCGATGGCATCTCCGATCTCCGCTATATTTGTGGCGCGACGCGCAGATTGGAGTGCCCTCGAATGCTTGGTTTCTTCTCCTGGAACCGACCAGATTGTCTTGTCGGTGGTTGATCTGGCACGCAGAGATGCAATAAGGTGGGGAAATGAGGTGACTTCTGCATCAGGGAAAAGTGCTTCTGGAAGGCCATCTTCGGTGACACCAAGGTCACGTGCGCGAGTCGCCATAAGAACTGCCAATTGCCTAGTGATTTCACCGCGATTCCAGTCGACGTCGGTGGGGAGTGTCCTGAGAAATTCGCGATGGCGGTAGATCGCTTCTTCTAAATACTCTGGGGTCCCATACATGCGGACTCGGCCACGTGAAAGTCCGGCGGAGTAATACCGGGCACGCCTCACTTCGGGTGCTGGAGAATCTCTATTGGACTCGGATTCGGAAGTGATGATCTTGTCAAAAAGAGCCATCGCCTCATCGTGATCATCGATTGAACTAGTTCCTTGGAAGCGAATTCCGAGAAGCACAGCAAGGTGATCAGCAAACTTGGGAGAGTAGTGGCGGCTATTCACCTCCCGGAGGCATTCAATCACTTGGTCCATGTATTCCCATACAAGAGCGTGCTCCAGATAAACTTCACTAGATCTTATAAGATCTGTAATGGCCAATTTTAACATTGGCTTTGGGATATTGGAGGCAAGGAAGTGGCGGCAGCGGACCGCCATCTCCTGAATATTCCGTGCCCCATCGCCAATGCATAGCTTCACCCGAGAAGCCAGGGCGAACAGCAATTGTATTTTGACTACATCTGATGAGACACCGAACGCTTCCAGTGGCAGGGATTCAAGATAACGAAAGTACTCAATACAGTACTGGGCGTCGCTGGGTTGGCCGAATAGTCGCAGGCGATTATTAAGCAAGGTCGCAAGGTGATAGAAACCCTGGACGGTATCTTGACCGACTCTATGTGAATGAGATGCGAGTAATACCGCTTCTGTATTGTAGAGGGTCGACATGTCTAAGTCCTCTTTCTTACCCGATAGTATATAGTGATTGTTGTAAAAAGCGGCCAAAACTCGGAGATGTGAAGAGCGCAAAGGATAAGAGCGAGGTGATGACAAGAGAATGCGTTGATAATGGGATATTTCGTCATCGATTTCAGATATTGAGTCGCTAACTGTCAATATAGATGATTAGCCACTTGTGAGTACTCGAAAAGGACAGGATCCGAGTCATAACGTACCGTGGTCATCGGCTTCCGGGACCCCCAGCTCTGATATCACTCGAAAACGCGGATAGTGGGCCATAGGACCTCAGAATAATGGCCTTGACTATTTGCTGTGGGAAGGTGGGTATCGCCAAGGGGTGTAAGTTCCTTCAAGTACTGTATTGCGATAGGGATTTAAACACCGTGGAGCAGGGCAAAGCCCACGCCTTCAACACGCCTTCACGGAAACAGCCGTGGCATAACTGCTATCAGGTCCGCAATTTCACCGAGACATGTGAACTTCATCGCAAGGCAGGTCTTCACACTGAGTCACACAGCTAAAGCTGAGGCAATACGTATAACGTAGTATTTCGGAACTCGCGATTTATGGCAGATGTGAATCTCCTCGTGTCCCATAGAATTCGTGCTGCCCGGAACAGAGTGGTAGATGTCAAGGGTAGAAGTGCGCAGAAAACATCCGTGTTTGCACCGTGTTCGTGACTGCTTCGGATCAGAGAGGCACGTGATCTCCGAAATGACAGTCCGTCAATTTGCATTATCAACATATATCGTCCAGTGCTGCTTACGATTTTCCAGACTGGCGCTTAATGCATAATGTCTGGAGGATATTCGGGTCGATGGTGGTGGTCATTGTGTAGAATACGCCAGGATTGATAATCACAGATTAGAAGTGTCCTTTGGATACCACAGGCTGTCCCAGTATCATGATATATCTGTGCCAGCAACCCAAGCATGCCCCCGTCCACACCTAGTCACTCCTCCTCTTCCTCCACCTGTATTGACCATCTGACACCAGTGACACGCGGATGCCTCCATGCGCCATTGACATATGACTTGCCCAGCGCGTTTCGTACATCGCCCTCCGACCTCACCACTACCTCTTGGAATCGGCATTGGTGTCGCCTTCTTCGCTGATGAAGATACGGTAGAGGAATACTGCAGGGGATACTGCTGCTGTGGGGTGGCGAGCGCGACACTCTGCGCCATCCCAGGCTGGTACACCATTCCTGTCGACTGTCTGAGCATTGTCAACGTCGCCACAAATACAAGGCTCCCAACAATGGCCCCACCGCGCCGCCGCACAGCCACAGTCTGCGACTCGTGTGGTGCCCGTTCGTACTCCCATTCGCGGTCTGTGGTGGCCCCTGTGACAGTTATGTCCGGGCCGAGCAGAGAGGTCCACGATGCGCAAGAGGTACAGCAAGCCAGTTAGATCTGCCGGAATCCATTCTGGGTGCATTGCTTTGATAGACACAAAAGATATTTCCATCTTTCTGTCATTTGACATCGGCCGCACGTCCGGTACTTTCGTCGGCGCACCAAACTGCGCATGTACACGTAGAGGTGAGAATCTGCAAGCTGAAGTAAGACAGAGAGCATGACGAACCTTGACGTTGCCATGTCGCTGGAAGTCCAAACACGGCAAAGCTACTGTACAAACATACCCCAGTCCGTCGTGGACAGTTAACTTGCGGGAAAATTCGACGATTACCAGCGCGCATGGAGGCAGCGAAAACCAGACGATGAGCAGCGTCAACACGACACTTGCGAGTTCCGTTGCGAAGGCGATCGGTTTTACAGCAAAAAGCTCTCCGAATTGCATGTGCACTGTCCTTGAGTGTAATAGTTCCCATCATTCGTCTGGGAGGAAATGTGAGTACTGGACGATCGTCATGAGCACTCCCGAATCGAGAACCTTGTTCTTATCAGGGATCATGCCACGCACAACCGTCAGAATATTACCAAACACTGAAAAGTAGAAGACGGATCAATGAGGCATAATCTCGAGGTGGATGAATAGATCGGGGTCAATGACTGTGGCAAGAAGGACGGCAGCAAAAAGAACTGGCCAAGGACGTTGTAAATCTGGTTATTGCGTGAACTCAAATATCAAACAAAAATGTCACAGGATCTCACCTTATGACGATTGCCAGCTTTTCGTTGGGAAACTGATTCATGTATATAGCCGCAACGAGATATGATTCCTTGAGATGTTGTTCGAACAGGTGGGGAAGCTTGTTGAATTCCCGGAACTTCCACTGGGCAAAGGGTGTTTATGTGCGACCGCCGTTTAAAGACGGGTTCCGGTAAAACTCCTGTTCTTCACAATGAGAATTGCCACATCATGTGAAGAGAAAGCCGTACTTTGAAAGATCGGAAGAGCCAATACATGAGTAGATACACCAAGATGAAGGCACGAAAATGGTCAAGATACTCATGAATATGAAACGTCTTCTGAGCATGAAAAACCTCACCAACCAACGCCGTTCAGTTCTTGCTCTTTAGGAACACCTTCCTCACCCGTCCCTTTCTATCAGCCAGGTATTCCATCAGATAAAATTGGGGATTCCACTCCAGGGCACGCGTAAGTGTCCGGCCATTACATTCCTCTGCAGGCAACCCGCGATGGAGTGACACACGCAAGTCAATGAGCCCATTGTTTAAAGGGCGATCGGGAAGGTTTTTCTATTGTAAGATCCGATTCGTGATATCATGCGCATCCCATTTAGTGCCCTCGTTGGCATGTGGGTGCGGAGACAACAAGAAGAGTCCTGTGAGTGGATTGGAATTACAGCTAGTTCTGACCCATCAAATGAATTCGGGCCAAGAAATGTCCTGGTTATCTTCCTGGTAAATGTTTGAGAAATGACCAGTGGTATATGGGTGAGAGGCATACATCAGGTATTTGAAGGAGATATGCATGAAAGTGGTACATGTCTACCAGCCGCATTATGCTCAAGACGAATAGAACGGTTTGCCACATGTAGAAGGCGCAGAATAGGAGAAAGAAGAGGAGTGTGAGGCCCGAAACTCTGCAGAACAAGACCGATGAGAAATATGATCTGCACAGTCAGAATGAGAGAACTCACTGGGAAATGCAGCGCTTGGCGGTGACATCGCATAGTCATGTAACTTGATCAGGGTGTACACACGAATAATCAGCGCAGCAGAGGAGGAATGTCAAGACGGCGATGACGAACCCAGTCGTGTTGAGCTAGGCATCGGCGAACCACTCTGACATCCAAAGGGGACACCCACAGAAGGTTCAGTCCCCACTTAAGGGCAATCGAACATATTCCCTTCCCGTGGTAGTATATGTATACCTTCTGGAGAAAGGCACCAAGGTTGTACACGTTCACCCAGTTTCACAGCGCACGCTTGTATGCATCAAGGCCAGGCTTTGGATTGGGCTGCATGGCTACAGGTGTGGATTGAGAAGGTGGATGGTCTGGATTAATCTCCAAAGGACGTGGGGGTACTGGACAGACAGTATCCTGCCAGTGGGGGTGGCCATGTCGTGTGATTGACCTTTGCACAACAGCGGTTACAGCATGTAGCAGGCAACTTGATCGGGAAGCTCTGTGAAACCTCATTGTGAGATCCTGATTCCTCCTGTATGGGGTAGTCCTTGCGAACGTTGGGTCGGAGGACACCAGGCTCGGTGGTGCCCCGGGTCTCCTCTTTGAGGAAGAACTAGTTTGTGGCTGAATAGCACTAGAAAATGTGCAGCCGTCTTGGTCGAGCATGTTGAAAAAGGGACGGGAGGAGGGACTGGTGAGTTTGTAATTGGACTGGGAAATAGAAACAATGAGCAGCCTGGAGGAAAACGGGCATTATTCGGTGGAGAGGTCATGCGGCCTGCACACGTCTCACTGTCAACATGCCTCGGTTTTTGCACTGAATAAACTGTTACATAAACTCAAAGATTTTTCAAAATCTATATTTTGAAATTCTTCTGCATAAACTTTATGTTTATTTTCCATGACAAAAACCATGAAAAAACTTTAAGTTTGGCCACACTGAAAAAAACAATAAGGTTTGGCTGAGCATTCTTCCTTCACAAAAACTGTGCATGGATTTAAAGTCCATCCACATGATGACCTCTGTGAAAAAACTCAAAGTTTATTGTTGTCACACTTGTCACATGATTCTCTAGTGAAAAAACTTTAAGTCTGTCCTTGTCATGCATTTTTTCACGATCACACCACTGCACTGATAAGACTTGATCTACTTTTCGAATCAAGATTAAGATCTTTATCTCTGAAGCACATGCACAAGACTGATAAATCTAGGAAAAAATCCATGAAAATTCCTATTGACAAATTTAATGACCTAATGAATCTAATCTAATCAGAGTCACACCAATCATTGGCGTCATCATTGCATAAGTCAGTCATCATTGGTCGTCATTGGTTGTCAGTTGTCGTCAGTTGTCAGTTGTCAGTTGTCATCAGTCATCAGTTGTTGTCAGTTGTTGGTCATCGTCAGTTGTTGGTTGTTGTCAGCCATCAGCCATTGGTTGTTGTCAGTTGTCAGTTGTCAGTCATCAGTCATCAGTTGTTGGTTGTTGTTGGTTGTTGGTCATTGTTGGTTGTTGGTCATTGTTAGTTGTTGGTTGTCAGTTGTCATCGGTTGTCAGTCATTGTTGGTTGTTGTCAGTCATCCATTGTTGTCAGTTGTTATCCATCGTCAGTCGTTGCTGGTTGTTGGTTGTTAGTCATCCGTCATCATCAGTCATTGTGGGTTGTTGTGGGTCGTGGATCGTCAGTCAGTCATCAGTCATCAGTTGTGGTCTGTCATTGTCAGTCATTGTCAGTCATGGGTCATTGGTCATCATCAGTCGTCGTTGTGGGTCATTGTGGGTTGTGGGTTGTCATGGGTTGTGGGTCGTCAGTTATCAGTCATCAGCCGACATCGGTGGTGGTTGGTTATCGCCAGTTGTTGTCAGTCATTGTTGGTCGTCATGGGTTGTGGGTCAGTCGTTGGTTGTGGTCTTCGGACGTGGTCAGTAGTCAGTCATGGTCGGTCATTGCTGGTCGTCGTGGGTTGTCAGTCATCAGTCGTTGGTTGGTCATCAGCCATGGTCTTCAGTCATGGTCACCAGTTGGTCATCAATTGTCAGTCATCATCAGTCGTGATCAGTCATTGGTTGTCAGTCATGGTCATGGTCGGTTGTGCAGTTGTGGTTGTCCATTGGTCATCATTGGTCATCGTCAGCCATCAGTTGTGGTCTTCAGTGGTGGTCATTGACATCAGTTGTCAGTCGTGGTCTTTGGTTGTGGTTGGTTGGTTGGTTGGTTGGTCAGTCATCATCCATCATCTGTCATCTGTCGTCCATTGTGGTGGCCGTTAGTCATCGTCAGTCATGGTCGGGTGGTGGTTAGTTGTTGCCATTGTCATCAGTCGTCGTTGGTCATCATGGGTTGTGGGTCAGTCATCAGTTATCAGTTGTCAGTTGTGGTCTTTGGATGTGGTCAGTAGTTGGTCATGGTCAGTCGTGGTTAGTCGTCACTGGTCATCATGGGCCGTGGGTCGTCATGGGTTGTCAGTCATCAGTCATCGGTCAGTCATCAGTTGTGGTCTTTGGTCATGGCCAGCAGTTGGTCATCAATTGTCAGTTGTGGTCAGTCATAATCAGTCATCGGTTGTCAGTTGTGGTTGTGGTCAGTCATGCAGTCATGGTCATCTGTTGGTCATCATCAGTCATCGGCCATCTTTCATCATCTGTCAATCATCAGTCAGTTGACGGAGATGGAGCTGAGGGTGGTGATGGAGACAAGGAAGGTGTCAATGGCGCTGATGAAGAAGATGGTGACAGAGGCAGAGGAGGTGACAATGGCAGAGGCAGAGGAGATGGCGAAGACGAAGGCAATAACAGAAAGAGAAGGAGGTGGCAGATAATGGCAGAACAAGACAAGAGACGTCAACACAGCGAGGACTTGAAGTCGAAAGCAAGGCACAAAGGCAAGAGTTCAGAAAGATGGTTGCGGCACAGCAGGCTCACAAGCATCGGTCGTCGAAGCACACAGAAAAGGGAGGAGAAAGATGGGCCACAGTTGCCTGACCTTTGATGAGGCCAAGTGCAGGGTATTTATACGCAGCACACACATGATACAGCACAGGTACTCTATGCATGGAAGTAAGTAGATGGGGGAAAAGGTGAAAGAGATGAACAAGACGAAGCTTCTGCCAGTGACAAACTGCGCGGCGTCCTATGTGATAAAAATCAGTGTCTGAAAATGAGAAATTTTACTGAATTGTCGTGAGGTGCACAACATTGAGCGCAACCACAACGAGGGTGAGGAACGTCGCAGCAAATATGATAATATGATCTAGATCAAAAGGGGCAAACAAAAAATGGAAGCGGGCAAGTCTAAGTCGAAATAGGGCAGAAAACGTACACAATAAAAACCAAATATTTCTATAATCATCCTGAAAACCCTTCCAACTTTTGAGGAGTCCAGACCAAGGAATGGTCGGCAAGGGCAGCATTAGACATGTGTGATGTGGGCCAACTGTCAGGAACTCACTACTTTATGGGTAGCAAGACTTGACGATGGCACGGAGTTGAAGGTGACTGATCCAAAGGAGCAGCAAGGAGATGTTGAGGAGGAAGAGGCAAAAGGTGAGGAGAGGAGGGACTGTATAGAACAAGGGGCAAGCTGCTAACGATGAGGGAGCTTTGTGAGGCTCCAGTGTGGGGGTAGACAAGAGAACAGTCTGAGGACTGTTCGTACAAATTCGCAGGTCTTATATACTAATACAGGGTGGTCTGTGCATAGTTAAGGGTAGGCATAATCTAGAGAGACAGGTGGACACGTGCCCCTTTAGGGCAGGTAGTAATACAAGAGACGGGTGAGATTTGAGCTAAGAATAGACACAAACTAATAATAGATGAACTGTGGACTGTGCCACAGTTCCGCAGTAAGTCTTGTGACTTCGTTGATTCTCAATCAACTGTTGATCGTTCCCATGGTCTTCCATGTGTTGATCAATGGACAAGACGCGTGTAGAAAGCACACATGATCAGGTGATCGTGTAGATGACCAATCCCTTGGTAGGTAGGTGCGCAATTGTAGCGGACCGTGACAGGTAGAGTCACGTCCCATAAAAGGAGTGTTTCCGGAAGTTTGGTGGAGCTGTCAAAATATTCGTACTCAGAATAATAAAGAGATCTCGGATTGTTCCTGTAACTAAAACAAACATAAACCACGTGTCGCTAAATGTTCATGTTGTGAAAAAAAAAGAAAAAAAACATTCGTCGCTTAATCACACAATTTGTACATGTCATCAAATTACGCAATGTCCACGTGCCACTAAAACTCGCGCATTGCGACTAAGTCGAGGGTCCCGGGGTGAAATGCGGGTGCGCGAACGCATTCCCGGGCGTTATTTCCGCCTGGAAAAATACCTGAGCATTAGTCCCAGCATATGTGAGTCCCAGAGAGGCTGCAGAAGGTGGCGCAAACGTGCTCCCGGGCCAGGCAGCGGGAAAAGTCGAAAATGCGAGCCCCGGTACTGTGCTTGAGGGCAGATATGTAAGTGGACCACCCGTAGATGGGTTCGCGTGAGTGATTGAACCCTCAGCGGAGCCCACCGCTGCAGCAGAAGGGGACGCGCGTGCGGGGGAAAGCGCGGCGGCACTTGGGGGGGGCGGAGGCACAGTGGCGCGGGCACGATCATTTGCAGCGGCGGAGACCGCATCGGGCTTGGCGCGCTTACCCGATCTCTCGCCTGCGGCATACGGATCACTGTATTTGCGGCACTTGCCTTTGACAGCGCCGATGCACTGTTCAGTGATATTCCCACCGGACGGACTGGGTTTCCACCTTGGGGCTTTTTGGGCTCCCATGCGTTCGGCCGTTTCGGCCCAAGTCTTCTGATTTGGATTGAAGTTATCCTTTTTGGGCAATGCCCGGGATCCATTTGCCGAGGCAATCACTGCCTTGAGACTGTGCTTGACAGTTTTGAGTGCCTCAAGATCGGGGGTTGCGTCTAGTGTTGTGGCAGCTCAAGCCGATCATTTTGAGAAATCAGCAATAATAAATTGAATAAAATAGATAAAAATATGAAGATAAAGAGAAGAATAGAATAGGTCAGGAGCCGGGGGGTCACTTAAGACGACTTTGCGATTTGACCAGCCGTTTAGGCGTAATCTAACTGGCTACACTTTCAGCTACAAATTTAGCTACAAATGTAGCCAGTTAA
>Ga0307510_10009496_pt1 | contig 11587 bp, 20 predicted proteins | sample 12_EM_MG_FD_207224 | JGI IMG/M metagenome (GOLD analysis project Ga0307510, IMG submission 207224) | Populus trichocarpa ectomycorrhiza microbial communities from riparian zone in the Pacific Northwest, United States - 12_EM | ecosystem: Host-associated > Plants > Roots > Unclassified | place... | reverse complement strand
TTGACTGCGCAGTCCCCGTTACCTGTAAACTTACCTACCCTAAACTGCGCACAGACCACCCTGTATTAGTATATAAGACCTACGAATTTAGGTGAACAGTCCTTAGACTGTTCTCTTGTCAATCCCCCACACTGGAGCCTTTCAAAGCTCCCTCATCGTCAGCAGCAACCCGCCCCTTGTCTTCAACAGTCTACCCGCTCCCGCCTCTCCTCGTCTTCTGCCTCTTCCTCCTCAACGTCTCTCTGCTGCTCCTTTGGATCAGTCACCTTCAACTCCGCGCCGTCGTTGAGTCCCACTACCCATAAAGTAGTGAGTTCCCGACAATTTCCAAAAGAATTTATTAAAGGCCCTGATATGCAGAGTGATAGTTTGCAACTCTGTCAAGGGGTGGCTAATGTATTTCTCAGTACAATTCTGTAGAAGGAACAAACAATGTTGTTTGAAGATGTGGAGCTCTGTGCGGTTTCTTGTAGGAGCAGTGACACCTAGATAGATGACCTCTGGTAGGTAGATTTGCAATGTCGCTCCAACTAGATCTGAATTTCCTGAGATGCTGGTATGATGACTACAGGGAGTAGGGGGTAGTGGTTGTTCGATCCTTGGTAGTGCGTTATATGGTCCTTGTAGGACTTCCTGGATGTGATGTGTTACTGGTACCATGAAAGGATTTGGGGGTGGGGTTGGTTCTCTGTAAACTTGGGGCAAGGGAACAGGATGGGGCCTTCATTCAATGAAGTTCTGGGTTCTGCGTAGTCTGTGTCTTCCTCTTTCGTTAGAGGGTACAAAGTGTCCTTGTTCCTGGGCTAGGGCTAAGTGATTTCTCCTGTTACATGGACTGGCCAGGTTGTCAGTTGTAATGGAGACCTTCTATAGGTCCTGCTCTGAAGAATCAGGGGTCCCAGAGGTGGATTCCAAGTGGGGTGGGTGGGGTTCCAGGGTAATGGCTATCACAACAACAAAGGTCGATTCCACAGAAACAAAGATCCAGGTTGTTGTTCGAAAAGGTGATCTCTTGGGCACACCGATATACTGACTCAGGTGTGCTTGGGGGACTGGATTGAGGGGTACCAACTAGAGTGGGGGGTAAAGAACTGTCCATGCTGTCATGATGGGATGAACTGAGCATGAGAAGATCTGGTTCCAAGAGGATACACTGGAAACGTTCCAGGTACTCGGTGTCTCTTCCCTGGGTATTTGGCTGGGTGATGGGGAGGGTAAAGTGGGAAGGGGGATCAATAAGACTTGTATGCAGGGTAAGGAGGTCTGTGGTCCAGGCACAGTTGTTCCAATGATATGTGAGGATCTGTTTGTCACTGTAGATGAACTGGTATAGGTTAGTTGAAGTGAATTCTCCACTTGGGATTGTCTGTAGTCAAATTTCATTAAATTCCACTTCAACTTTGGTTTCTGACATGAAAAATCTAGATAGAAATCTGATTCTGTGTCTGGCTTGGATCTGTGTGATGATTTCTGACCTGACAGATGGGACAAAGTAATGCCAAAAGAAGGTTTCATCATAGAACAAGGAGATCTGGGTGGCCGGAGATTGGTCAAAGTTGTGAGTGCCAGAGAGTAGCCAATAAGCAGTACAGCATCATGCTGTGTTAAGGATGTCAACTAATTGAAAGTCAATGTAATGATAAAAGCAGGTGGCACTAAAGAGTCAACCAAAGGGGAGGATATCTAAGAGGTCTTGAGGAACCAAGTGGTGTTCACTCCAATATGTAAGTTGGACTTGTTCCTGGAGATTGGCGATTCTTGAATAAGTTTGTCTTAAGATTTCTTCATGAAAGTTTGCCACTTAAGACAGACAAAAAGAGGGCAAGTTAAAACCTTTGATTTATTTACACCAAAATAAGTCCTTTGTAACTTACTAAAAAAGTATTACAAAGGGTTTTCAGAGGGGGGTGTAATAAAATCAAAAGGTTTAGTGGGGACACAGGGAGTGGGCATGAAACAAGAGAACTGGGGGTCCATACATAACAAGTCTGTGATTTGTGTACTGCAGTTAACAAAAAGGATCCCTTGCTCTGTGAAATGTAAGTGGTGACAAAGGATGGCCGTACAACCATCTAGGATGTTGTACACAACAAGGGGGACAAGGGCTCCTTCAAAGTGAGCAAGCCAAAGGGGAGGGAAACAAGAAAAGACAAACTTAATCAAGTCCAAAAAGGTGGTCTTGATATAGCCAAAAGGGAAGTTGGGGGACCATGGGTGTTTGCCTACTTTGGCACAGATGTGGACCGGGGGAAGGGCACTGTTGGAGTGGACATGGATGGAGTGATAGGCATTGGCACAAAAGGGTGTGATGAAGAATGGGGGTGTGGCAGTGTCAAGGTCTTGGGCCTGGGAAATGTAGTTGAGGAACCAGCTGTTGACAAGTTCCTCCGATGAGAACCAGACATGGCAGTCCTGCTTATAGTGGACTGTGTACTGGTGAGGGTGACCATTGGCAGGGAGGCAAGGCAGGGCAGTGAAGAGGTACTCAAAGGGGGTGATGTTGACCATAGGATAAAATATGGGGAGAGGTCAAGCAACGTGTGATAGCAGGGCAGGGGAAGCAACAGTGGTAATGGGTGCTTCAACGATGGGCGGGGGAATGTTCTCGATAGGGATATCCTTGATCGAGACGTAGTCAGTGATGTTGCCGGTAAGCTGGAGGTGAGACCAGCTGTCTTGGGTGAGTGGGGGAAGGAGGGCATCGAGTTCTGCTTGGGTAAGGCAGACGACGTGGGTGGTGGTTTCCTCTCCGAGTTGCTCAAGGTCAAACTTGGCAGCGGCACGAAGTGCTTTGATGGTGGGCACGGGAGTAAGTGGGGACAGGGAGCAGACGACATAGGGGTTGGGATCAACAGGGGTGGGCTTGAGGGTGTCTGGGTTGACAAGGGTAATGCCAGTGTCGGCAAACAAGGTGGAGTACTGGGGGACTGGGGAATGTAGACATCATATGGGCCAGGGCCTGTGGGTGCAAGGAAGGGGAAGCCAGGGACAATGAACTCAAAGTGGAGTTCAGGACTGGAGGCAATGGTGGGTGACCAGGGGACGACAGGGGATGATGTGGAGCTAGGGGGATACTGGAGACAGGGGCTTCCAGGGCTTGGATAGTTCCAAGTGTTGTGGGGGCTGTTGAGGATGTTGGTGACGACCTCAAGGGCAGCAGTGTAGTTCTCCTGATAGACGGTGTTCAGGTCAGACCAGGAGGCAACGGAGAGGAAAGGTGAGGACACTTCCAAACAGTCAGCTTCAACTTTAAGAGACTGTTCTAATGTCAGGAACTCACTACTTTATGGGTAGCAAGACTCAACTACAGCGCAGAGTTGAAGGTGACTGATCCAAAGGAGCAGCAAGGAGACATTGAGGAGGAAGAGGCAGAAGGCAAGGCGAGGTAGGACAGAGTAGGCTGTTGATGACAAAGGGTGGGCTGCTGGCAATAAGGGAGCTTTGAAAGGCTCCAGTATGGGGATTGACAAGAGAACAGCCTAAGGACTGTTCACCTAAATTTGTAGGTCTTATATACTAATACAGGGTGGTCTGTGTGTAGTTTAGGGTAGGTACAATTACAGGTAATGGGGGACTGTGCAGTCGATGTGCAGTAACTGCAGATTACATTATACATCTCAATTGGGGTCTAGCCTCAATGAGTTGTGTCTTCGTTGATCAAGTCGCGTTGTGTGTTTGTTGATTGTTTAGTGGACACATCTTGTTGATTGTTCCCACGATCTGCCATGTGTTTATCAACAGGTTAGATGTGCATCCAAAGTGCATCTTGTCATGTGACATTGTTGATGACCAGTTCCTTGATAGGTCATGTATTATCTTCCCAGGGTCATGGGGTCATAGGTTCCCAGGGTCACATGCTAGTAAGTCATGTGATGTATGAGTGGCAGAGGGGTCACATGATGAGTCACATGTAGGGTCATATGATATGTTCCCACAGTCACATAATGCTGAAGTTACGGGTTTGTAGCTAAGACTGGGGGGCGTGAGTACCGCTTGTGACAGATTCTGTTGTCCTGGGGAGGAGAAATGGGCATTGGTGCAGAGGGATCATTTTCCAGAGGAGGCAGAAGTTTTGAGGCATCTGTGGCAGTGGACATTGTTGGTGCTGAAATGTTGGCACAAGGATAAATGACAGTCAAGGGATATGATGGGTGAACATCATTCCGTTCTGTACGTGTTTGGTGCTGTGGTTAAGGTTGGGGTTTAGTAGTTTAGTATGCTTAGTACATTAGTTAGTGTTGTTGTCGCACATTCGGCAGTGGCTTTCACTTGTAATTTAGAGGTTTTGTAGTAGTCTGCATACCCATCTGCACCTATCCACATACACCATGGCAAGCTATAGTTGGGAATCAGCCCAACATGAGCCCAAGGGCATCCCCAAGTGTTTAGTAATAATGTTCCACATATCAGTAGTATCCACATTCATATATAGTCTTCAGAATGCAATAGCAGTTGGGACTTCCCACTCTATTACCACCATGTGCTCATTCTCTCATTCACACTTGCTCTCCTCTTCTCACTAGAAGATATAGTACCTCAGGCCTGGGACTGATCATGGTCCCTCTCTTTCTGGAAACTTATTATTGATTATGTTTGCAGGTGACCATGACTGGTTGTATTGTGTGGGATCAGTTCTGTTCTGGAAGCATGCACAGCACCATCCCCCTGCTGCCACTTTTGCTTCTTTGTCTTCTAGTTCCCATACTTTCTATTCAGTCTTATCATAGTATAACATAGCCTATATACTGTGAATTGTAATAGCATCAACATCATCCCAGCTCACCTGCTCCCCATCTACAGCCAGTAAGTCTTGGTATTCCTCCATTTCGTCTTCAATTTCCTCCACCTGGCTTGAATTCTGAGTGGCAAGGTTTGCAATGTTATGTCTCCATGACTTGCAATTCTTTGAAACATGCCACTCCTAACTGAGCACAACGCTTCATTGCAATCTTGCCACCACCAGAGAACAGCTGCTCATAAGGAACAGAGGAAGCCAGGCATGCAAGAAAATTGATTGCAATACATCGGAGAGTGGGGTAATGGTGTCCATTATTCTGTAAGCAGTTAGAAATGGAGATTAGGGAGCATATCGAAGCCAAATACACACCTGCCACCATTCCACAATGTTGGTATCTTTCATGACATCTGCAGGCATGTCGTTAAGATACCAATGTAGCTCTGCCTGCCATCCCTTCCCTTCCTGGCCTGATACCAATGTGTGCCAATGATGGTCGAAGTCAGAAAGAATGGAATCAGTACTAGCAGGGGCACGTTGAGCTGGTATGGGGGTTGTAACTCAATAGTTCTTGAAGTAATGCTCCATCTGTAATGACAAAGCAAGTCAGATACATGTACTATCCACAGAAGAATGGCCACATACTATGTCCTTGAGTATCTTCCAGGCCTCATCTTGCCAATCTTTCGCAAGTAGATTTCCCATGTTACGTTTGGCTTCTTGCTCTGCTGGTCTGCCCCATGCAACTTTAATGTATGCAAGTTTGAAATAGGGGTGCAGGGCTATGGGGGTTAAGGCATCATTCAGAGAAGCTTAAAGCTCAAAGGGGGGACATACCAAGAGCAATAATATAGGTGGGCTTCTTGTCAAACCATGAATAGTACTTTTTGAGCTTTTCAAGGCCATTGTTGATCACTATTCGATATGTCAAGAAACAATAGTCATTGCACTCAGCTTCCCAGGTGGTTTGAAGCTCCTCGATTGTGGGCAGAGCTTGCCATAGGGTTGGACATTTCTCAGTGGAGAAATATTGTTGTATTCCATTAGAATGCTTGTAATGTCAGAGGAGAGTTAGTTTTCATAGGAAGGATGGCAATGTTCATGTACATCTAAGATATCTGCTGCTTCCCTCACCCTTTTCCAATTCTGCTTGGAAAATGCAAACACAGACCATCGAATATGCTTGACAATTCATCCTTTGTGTCAAATGGTCATAATAGGACCATAGCAATGATCAGCACTTGAGATGAAGAGATTGATGGCCTTTTGATTCAATGTTACTGACCCAAATTCAAAGAAAATATAAGATAATACCTGACAGAGTCTGTATGCCACAGACAGCATTCGATAGGCGGTTCCCCACCTCACATTGCTATGAAGAGGGATGTTGAGGGTGTTGACAAGTCCACATTCAAGCTGAAGTGTTTTAAACACCTTGATACACTGGCCAGAAGACTGAATCTATACCAGCAAGTCAGGTTTCTGGGGAGGCAAACAAGAAGGGACGACAAACCTTGATGGCAAGTGTCCAGACAGCCACAACAACATCAAGCAAACTGTTAAGAACATGGTTGTCAGACAGAGATGGGTCATATTCCCAAATAGCAGCAGTCATTTCCACTACTGCAATCTTTGTGATGCAATCCATCACAGCAACATTCGCAAGATTAATAACATGACCAAGACATCTGGAATGCAGTCAGTGGATTCATGAGACAGCAGAAAAAATGATGTACAGTAACTGGTTCTTATCTGCACACCATTCAGGAAGTTTTTGCCTAAGGTGTATGTCTTTGACCATTGCACATAGCATTGTGTTACTTGATACATTATCAAGCATGGCCATGAGTAACTGTCAGCTGGTCAGAAAAAAGACAAACAATTCATGTTCAACATTGTCATGTACCTTTGAGTGACTTGGGCCCATTATCCCAACTTGGTCAAACACTCCTGTGAGGTATCACCTGACATTCTTGCCACTGTGGTCACCCAAAATTGACTGAAAGCCAACAACCTCCGCTCATACCTTCCACTTCCCTCCCTTTACCTCAATCCAGTGTGCTGTCACCCCAAGAATTGCTGCTTTTGTTGTATCAATTGTCCAACTGTCTGCTGTTATTGAAATCAATCCTGGGGCTGCCTGATTCATCACAGGTATGTCAGCAATATTCCATGGCACAAATTCCATTAACGCACCTTGATTTCTGCTTCCAGCTTGCCTATCCAAGATACAAACTCATTGTGTAGGTGGTTGACAACCTCATGTGTGCTTGGCAGGTCTTGCAACGTTGATTTTGGCCTTAGTGTAACCAAACAATTTCAGAATGTCACCTTGTTTGCAACTGCAAGTAACTAGTGGACCTGAAACTGGCCTTAGGTGATCGTTATTACTCATACAGTACAGCCTTTGTAGGTCGTGGGAACCAGCCTTAGTAATTGGTGATCGGATGACTGAGATGTTCTATTGTGCTTATTGATCGAGCTGGAGTCGCTTACTGATCCTAGTAGTACCTTAGTCATAGCATGTATCTGACTTACTACTTTGTGATTAGTTGTACTTGTATCTCTAGTATAAAAGAGGCTCACTGCTGTCCCTAAGACAGCAAGTTGAATCTCCTGTCAATTCAACTCCCTTCTCTTCTCTTACATTCTGCTATAAGTGGGCACTAGGACGTTACTCTAGTGCGGGAACCACTTCTCTTACATTGACTACAACTTGGCAACAAGCTATCCACATGACAAACCGCCAAGTTAGGACAGCTTACCTAACCCAACACTGAATCAGTGTTGCCCTCACTTTGTGGTGGTGACAGGACCTGTCATATATTGGATGCAACTTCAAATGTAAGTCTTACCTGGTTGTCAATAGTGATAAACTAAGTCACTTCATAAATCAGGCCCTCTCAAGTAAACCCCTGTGGCCCCACCAGCTTCACTACCACTGGGTCCAATGTTCCTTGTTTGGTACCAGTACTATGCTTTTGTGATTCTTTTGCCTTGTTCCAAATTGGACAAGGGATTGCCCAATGATGCACAGGTATGTTTGATTCTTTGCATAGCTCTTGGTAAAGTGTGTAATGCTGATGGATATGCATGCAACAGGATGAGTTACTGCCCACATGGAAAGCCTTCTGCTTTCCTTTCTTCATGAATACTGGGTTATTGTCGCAAGCGGTACTCACACCCCCCAGTCTCAGCAACAAACCCACAACTCTAGCACCACATGACCATGGGAACATATCACATGACCCTACACATGACTCATCACGTGACCCCTTCGCCACTCGTACCTCACATGACTTATCAGCACGTGACCCTGGGAACCTACGACCCTGTGACCCTGGGAAGATAACACATGACCTATCAAGGAATTGGTCATCAACAATGTCACCTGACCAGACACGCTTTGGACGCGCGTCTAACCTGTTGATCAACATGTGGCAGATCGTGGGAACGATCAACAAGACGTGTCCACTAAACAATCAACGAACACGCGACGCGACTCGATCAATGAAGACACAACTCATTAGGGCTAGACCCTAATCGAGATGTATAATGTAATCCGCAGTTACTGCGCATCGACTGTGCAGTCCCCCGTTACCTGTAATTGTACCTACCCTAAACTGCGCACAGACCACCCTGTATTAGTACATAAGACCTACGAATTTAGGTGAACAGTCCTTAGACTGTTCTCTTGTCAATCCCCACACTGGAGCCTTTCAAAGCTCCCTCATTGTCAGCAGCTCGCCCCTTGTCTTCTACAGTCTACTCCGTCCCGCCTCTCCTCGCTTTCTGCCTCTTCCTCCTCAACGTCTCCTTGCTGCTCCTTTGGATCAGTCACCTTCAACTCCGCGCCATCGTCAAGTCTCGCTACCCATAAAGTAGTGAGTTCCCGACATTAGAACAGTCTCTTAAAGTTGAAGCTGACTGTTTGGAAGTGTCCTCACCTTCCCTCTCCGTCGCCTCTTGGTCCGACTTGAATGCTGTCTACTAGGAGAACTCCGCCGCCGCCCTTGAGGTCGTCAACAACGTCCTCAACAGCCCTCACAACACTTGGAATTACCCAAGTCCTGGAAGCCCCCGTCTCCAGTACCCCACTAGTTCCACATCGTCTCCCGTTGTCCCCTGGTCGCCCACCATTGCCTCCAGCCCTGAGTTTATCATCCCCAGCTTTCCCTTCCTCGCACCCACCGGCCCTGGTCCCTACGACGAGTACAGCCCACAGTCCCCACAGTACTCCACCTTGTTTGCCAATACCGGCATCACCCTCGTCAACCCGGATACTCTCGAACCCACCCCCATTGATATCAACCCCTACGTGGTCCGCTCGCCATCACCACCTACTCCCGAGCCCACTGAGGAAGCACTTTGCGCCGCCGCCAAGTTTGATCTTGAACAACTCAGAGAAGAAACCACCGCTCATGTCGTCCGCCTTGCCCAAGCCGAGCTTGACTCCCTCCTTCCCCCACTCAACCAAGACAGTTGGAGCCACTTTCAGCTCACAGGTGACTTGGTCGACCATATCTCACTCGAGGACATTCCCCTCAAGAACATTCCCCCATCCATCGTTACAGCCCCCGTCGCTGCCGTCTCTTCCCCCGCCCCGTCGTCACCTGCTCCTCTCCCTGTCCCGGTATTTTACCCGACAGTCGACGTCAGCCCCTTCGAATACCTCTTCGCCACCCCGCCTTGCCTCCCTGCCAACGGCCACCCTCACCAGTACACGGTCCACTACGAGCAGGGTCGTCATATTTGGTTCTCATCTGAGGAGCTTATTAATAGCCAGTTCCTCAACCACATCCCCCGGGCCCAAGACCTCGACACCAACGCACCCCCATATTTCGTCACCCCCTTCCGTGCCGACGCCCATCACTCCATCCACGTCCACTCTGACGGCGCCCTTCCCCCAGTCCACATCTGTGCCAAAGTAGGCAAGCACCTGTGGTCCCCCAAGTTCCCCTTCGGCTATATTGAGACCACCTTTTTGGACTCAATCAAGTTTGTTTTCTCTCGTTTCCCTCCCCTTTGGCTCGCTCACTTTGAAGGAGCCCTTGTTCCCCTCGTCGCGTACGATTTCTTAGACGGTCGTACAGCTATCCTCTGCGGACACTTACATTTCATCGAGCAGGGGATTCTTTTTATTAACCGTAGCATGCGCATTACGGACTTGCTTCGTACGGACCCCCAGTTTTCTTGTTTCGTGCCTACCCCTCGTGTCCCTTCGAGACCTTTTGATTTCATTACACCCCCCTCTGAAGACCCTTTGTAATACTTTTTAGTAAGTTACAAAGGACTTATTCGGTGTAAAATAAATCAAAGGTTTTAAACTTGCCTCTTCTTTGTTTGTCTTAAGTGGCCAACTTTCGTGAAGAAATCTTAAGACAAACTTATTCAAGAATCGCCAATCTCCAGGAACAAGTCCAACTTACCTATTGGAGCGAACATCACTTAGTTCCTCAAGATCTCTTAGACATCCTCCCCTTTGGTCGTCTCTTCAGTGCTCAACGCTTCTACCATTACATTGATTACCAACTCGTTGACATCCTTAATGCAGCAAGACGTTGCACTGCATATTGGCAACTCTCTGGCGCTCATAACTTTGACCAATCCCCAGCTACCCAGATCTCCTTGTTCTACAACGTAACCTTCCTCTGGCACTACTTCGTCCCGTTGCACAGGCCGGAAATTATCACGCAGATCCAAGCCAGACACAGAATCAGATTTCTATCTAGATTTTATGTGTCGGAAACCAAAGTTGAAGTGGAGTTTAACGAAATTCGACTCCAGACAAATCCAAGCGGAGGATTCACTTCAACTGACCTGTACCAGTTCATCTACAGCAACGAACGGATCCTCACCTATCAGTGGAACAACCGTGTCTGGACCACAGACCTTCTTACCCCACATACAAGTCTCATCAATCCCCCTTCCCACTTTACCCTCCCCATCACCCAGCCAAATACCCAGGGAAGAGACACCGAATACCTGGAACGTTTCCAGCGTATCCTCTTGGAACCAGATTTTCTCACACTCAATTCATCGTATCACGACAGCGTGGACAGTACATTACCCCCCACTCTGGTTGATACCCCTCAATCCAGTCCCCCAAGCACACCTGAGTCGATATATCAGCGTGCCTGAGAAATCACCTTTTCGAACAACAACCCGGATCTTTGTTTCTGTGGAATTGACCTTTGTCATTGCGATAGCCGTTACCCCGGAACTCCCCCCACCCCACTTGGAATCCACCTCTGGGACCCCCAATTCTTCAGAGCAGGACCTATAGAAGGTCTCCATTACAACTGACAACCTGGCCAGTCCACGTAGCTGGAGAAATCACTCAGCCCCAGCCCAGGAACAAGGACACTTTGTACCCTCTAACGAAAGAGGAAGACACAGACTCTGTTGTACCCAGAACTTTGTTGACCGACGTCCCCAACCCGTTCCCTCTCCCCAAGTTTATCGAGAACCAACCCCACCCCCAAATCCTTTCACGGTACCAGTAACACATCACATCCAAGAAGTCCTACACGGACCATATAACGTGTTACCAAGAATTGAACAACCACTGCCCCCTACTCCCCATAGTCACCATACCAGCGTCTCAGGAAATTCAGATCTAGTTGGAGCCACATCACAGATCTACCTACCGGAAGTTATCTATCTCGGTGTCACTGCCCCTACAAGAAATCGCACGGAGCTCCACATTTTCAGACAACATTGTTTATTCCTCTTACAAAATCGTACTGAGAAACATATTAGCCACCCCTTGACAGAGTTGCAAACTATCACTCCGCATATCGGGGCCTTTAATAAATTCTTTTGGAAATACCGTACTTTGATCACAATCAA
>Ga0307510_10009495_pt1 | contig 11588 bp, 5 predicted proteins | sample 12_EM_MG_FD_207224 | JGI IMG/M metagenome (GOLD analysis project Ga0307510, IMG submission 207224) | Populus trichocarpa ectomycorrhiza microbial communities from riparian zone in the Pacific Northwest, United States - 12_EM | ecosystem: Host-associated > Plants > Roots > Unclassified | place... | reverse complement strand
CATAGTGTACTTTGTAAACGAATGAATACTTAGGCTTTATTTGTCTAATAATGTTTTTACAATTATGGTAGAAGTTGTTTTTGAAACTATTTTTTTTTGGAAATGTATTAAAATATTTTTTATTTTTTTTAATATCAATATACCAAAACGATTAAAAAATACAGTCCTACCACAAAATCAAACTCTATCTTAAACTCTAGACTCTTGCCTTTAGAATGGAAAGAAATGTAAAATGATGTTTTTCAATAATAAAAAAAAAAACCAAAAGAAGTAGGCTTTATCAAAGATTGAAGAAGTGTTGATAAAATAATAAAGTTTATGTTTTTTTTGTGTTTTAAAAAACATTAATTTTTTAATTTAATTTTTTTAAAAATATTTTCTTATTATTTTCATATACTAATATAAAAAATAATTTTTTAAAATATTATTATAATATATTTTTAAATAAAAATACTTTTAAAAAGTTGACCCAACGTTAAGAAATGGGATCTCTCGAAGAAAAACAGTAGGATGGAGGCTTTTATATAGGCATCGGTTTTGAGGCCTCACTTTCACCATGGGCGGCGTGATGCTGATGCTTCATATCATCATCAATTGGGACCCACATCCCGACAAATCCATCACTCACCCCAATCTCACCATCCACGTGTCCGAAATCCATCACCCTTTCAAAATCCCAACAAAACCCCAGCCCATCGCCCTTAAAGCATCCCCCACACGGAGGCTAAAACAGTAAACTCAACCTAAACTCTATGAAATCCCAAGCTTACCCCTACAACCGGCACCACCCGGTAACCACAGACCATGACCGGATCAGGCTCCCACGAGCCAGTCACCTTATAAATGACCCTAGCGAAGGTACAAAAGTCCCCTCCTCATCCACCAGCAACATCACCTGCTTGCCTCTCTCTTATCTCTCTCTCTCTCTTTCTCTCTCTCTCTCTCGTAATCAGAGGATTTGAGAACAGACCAGATCCAAACCCAAAACAACACGAACCTCAAATTCCTCACATATATATTTCTCTCTTTTAAAATCAAAACCTATAAAAGAAACCCTCTTTTAAATTCTTCCCTCTCTCTTTCTCTCTCACTATCTTCCTTGAGAGATTTTCTTTTAAAGCTCGACATGTGGATTCTAATCTTGAAATAAAACTTAGAATTGCCTTATTTTCGGCTTGATTGAGGGGTTTTGGGTTACTGGGTTGAGAATAAAAGGTAAAAAAATTGAACTTTTTGGATAGATCTGTGTTTTTCATTCATTAATAAGGTTGGATTCATCTCTTTTGGCTGTGATAACGGAAACCCATATAAAAGACTCGATTTTTACCCGTTAAAACAAGAACCCAGATATAAAAGTCTAATTTTTAGGTGTGAAAGGACAAATCCACATAAAAGATCCAGCTTTTAGGCGTGAAAAGGAGGAACCCAGATAAACAAATCGATTTTCTGTGGGTGTTTTTAGGGATTATTGGGGTAGTGAGGAACAATAAAAGGAAGAAATGGCAGAGCAAGGGGGCTTGGAAGGTAGCCAGCCAGTGGATCTTTCCAAGCATCCTTCTGGCATTGTTCCCATCCTCCAGTAAGTCTCCGTTTTCCATTTTTTTTTCTTTCAATAAATGAGAGCTATTTGTTCTATCTTTGTCTTTTTGGGCATGCCTACATGTGTCTTTTGACCTAGGTGATATGAAGAATTTGTGGAAGCTTTGCGTTTTTGGGTTTGATTGCTATTGTGTTTGTTTGATGTTCCTTAAAAGAAGGTTGTATTAGAGGTGATGTTTGTATATTGAAGGAGAAGAAAGAAAGTGCGATTATGTTGTTTGTAATAGATTTTTGAAGGCTGTACAGTGTTTTTGATGTACGGTGATCAGGTTTAGGGTTAAATTGGGGAAGGCTTCAGAGGTGGAGCTGGGTATGTTGACTTATGTAGTAATCAAAGGAAAAAAGAAACTTTTTGTTTGATGGCTGTAAAGTATAGTAAATGAGAAGCGAAATTAAAGAAGTGGGATTTGTTCGCTGATGTGCAGTTGTAAATGAACCTTTTATTGAATAATAAACTTAAGCAGCATGCCTTTTTCTTTTTGTTCATTTCGTAGGTTTTTTTATGTGTTTTTGAGTTCTATTTTTCATATTGAATGAAGTTTAAAGTTGAAGCTTGCATTTGCTTGCAATAGGAAGTTGTTCACTAACTAGCTTTTGACAATACAAAGAGAATTTTACAGGTAGAGTCAAACAAGTTTATGCTTGTCTCAGCTTGGAGGCATAAGAAAGAATTTAAATCATATGACGGATCCTATTAGAAAATTGCACCCCTCACACAATCATGGATCCTTCTTTGCTAGGCCATAGTTCCAGATTCTATTTTGTTTACCTTTGATTGATACAGCATTACGGTTTCCTATATTACTTGTTAGAATATGCTTGTTACAATTAGAAAAAATAAATATATGAGATAGACAAATACAATTTTTCTGTAACTGCCAAATAATTGTCCATTGTTTCTTTGTAGTTTCTGAGCCATATTTACTTCTGTTAGAGCTAGAGGCAACTTTCTAGGAAGTTGAGGGGCTTTCACAACATTTTTTAGTTTTCATTTGGCTGCCAAAAAAGTTTTAAAATCATGTCTCTTGTCCTGTCTCGTTTAGTTAGTTGGAGAGAGGTGCTTGTGTAAATTTGATACATCACCTCACAGCTTAAATCATGGATGACAATAAAGCAGTCTTGCTTCTTACAAGTTGTAGTTTAAAATTTTAATATGGTATCGGGAGGAATGGCGCTCAGATAAAGGAATTGAGTTGTTATGCATTGGAGAGATTATACAAAACTGCTTCTTTTCTCACATTCAATTTTGGCTTTGACTTTGTTCCGCTAAATTTGAAGACAAATGTCAAGAGTTGACTTTGTTGACCATATTTAGATCTGACACTCCACTGTCTTTTTTGTGCACCATTTCTTTTTTGGTTCACCATCTTCTTCTTCTTTTCCTACAAAATGATTCTTCAATACTGGGTAGTCCAAGTTAATTATGACATTTAACTGTTCTTGTTTGAACCTTGTGCTTCTAGGAACATTGTTTCAACTGTGAACTTAGATTGCAGGCTGGATCTTAAGCAAATTGCCCTGCAAGCCCGTAATGCAGAATACAACCCCAAGGTGTGCCTGTGTTTGATAATCTTCCTGATACAAGCTCTGTCGTTTTAGGTCTATGTGATCCCTCATCTTTTATGCATGTTCATCCAGCGTTTTGCTGCCGTCATCATGCGGATTAGGGAACCAAAAACTACAGCATTGATTTTTGCATCTGGAAAGATGGTGAGTTATTTGCCTCTGAAAAGTACGTTTATTTATGGCTGTATATTGCTTGTTACTTTCAAATTTATGCTACGCAGATTTGTTATATTACCAATGGTTTCGAAGAATGTTGATTGAAATGGAACAGCATGACTTGAGTGTTATGTGATTGAAAAATCTTTATTAGGTTGAAGCATAAATTATACATAGTTATAACTGGACCTGCAATACTCTATGGTAATGGGTGTTGGAAAGTGAAGAAGTAGCACATTCATAAACAGGCATAGCTGGGATGAAGATGTTAAAAGTTACGTGTGCAACACAGGAAAGAATTAGATAATATTCAAGTGTATTTGCAGAAGGTGGTGTTCATGTCTGTTGAGGTTAAATTAAGGGATGATTATTTGAGATTTTTTACCTTCTTCAGCATATACTCGTGGATGCATTGATGAGGAATGGTGATTGGAATGAAGAATTGGGAGTGATGAGGGATTTAGGCAGTCTAAAAATGCTGATTAAATACTGATCCAGCGTTACAATGGATTATAAAATGTTTAGTCCATATCAAAAGTGAATGGTGGAAAGGGGGGGTGCATTTAAACAAAATAATTCCGGTCCATATCCTTGTAGCTTATTCTGGTGATCTCTTGCAGCCCCTTGTCTGAAAGAGTTTTTTTTTTCTCCTGCCGTATCAGGTGTGCACAGGTGCCAAGAGCGAACAACAGTCAAAGCTTGCTGCTAGAAAGGTATGGCTTTCTTATTTGAGGAAAATTAGTAATGTTGTTTGAAAAAAAAAATCTTTTCACAAAGAAGGAAAGTAGATTTAATGTTAATTTGAATTCTTTTCGAATAGAAAACTTGAATCCAAAATTTTGAATATTTTTGTTTCAGGATGGTCTCTAAAAATTTCCTTCTAACACTAATCTAGATTTCTGTCTTTCATTTGATAAACAATATATCACAACTAGATATTGATTTAAAAATTTTTGTTGTCACATGAGTACCCATCATTTGGAAAAACTTCTGGCAACCTTTTCGTATCCATCATGTGTGGAACATTTTCTTGTAGTATTCTCCAACAAACAAATGCATTCTGCTGGTTTTCATAGATGAGCAATACTATAGACTGAAGTGTAATGGAGATGTGTTTGATAAGTAAAACAGGACTTGCATGTTTCTCCCTGAAATGCTTTTACTTTGGCATGGTTCTTATTCAAAAATGAATATTTTGTTTTACAGTATGCACGAATTATCCAAAAGCTTGGCTTTGCTGCCAAATTTAAGGTCTCTCTCTCTCTCTCTATTTCACACACACACAGATACAACACATATGTATGCATGTTCTTGAATTTCTTCTGGTTAGTTTTGTGCTGTTGTCTTTTGAAGTTCCCCTTGTGTTTACGTTTCCTCATTGCAACTGCCAGGACTTTAAAATTCAGAATATTGTTGGCTCGTGTGATGTCAAGTTCCCCATCAGACTTGAAGGGCTTGCATACTCCCATGGTGCTTTCTCAAGTGTAAGTAAAAACCATAATCTGTTGAACTTAGTGCCCTAGCAGGAAGACGGTTGCTTTAAAAACCTTTACATGTATGGGTCTTTTTGCTCAACGGAGTTTGAGGCATGCAGCGAGAATCTCTTTTTAACTAAACGCTTTCAGCAGCTGTTTTTTCCCAAACAGAGCTTGGGTGTGTTTGGGAGTGCTTCTTCTTCTTATGTTCTTGGATGCTTTTTAAAGGTGTTTTTAGCTTGAAAAAGCATCGAATTGATGATTTTCTTAGTATTTTCTGATGGTTTTGATGTGTTGATGTTAAAAATAGAAAAAGAATCTGGAAAAAAAAATTCATTTTAATATATTTTCAAGTGAAAAGTTATTTTGAAAAACACCTTTCACCACAATCTCAAATACAGACACGCTTCCACCTGAATTGTATTCTTTTAGCATGAACTTTAGAACTCTTATGTTGTACTTGTGCAAGTATGAACCCCAAAGGATGTGCCATGCAATATGAACCTGACATCTCGTGCTCGACTTGTGCAGTATGAACCTGAAATCTTTCCAGGCTTAATATATCGAATGAAACAACCAAAGATTGTGCTTCTTATTTTTGTCTCAGGAAAAATTGTGATCACCGGAGCCAAGGTAAATCCAAAATCTCATGTTCACTATCTCTGACCTGCATGCTGATAGAGTTTGGTAGCTGATAGTTCTTTTTGTTCAACATCTTAGGTGAGAGATGAGACATACACAGCCTTTGAAAACATATACCCTGTCCTTACAGAGTTTAGGAAAGTCCAGCAATGGTAAACCTTGCCATCTCTTGACCTCTCTTCGATATCTGATTATTCGAATCTCTTAATTTCGGATCATTTAATTCTATCAGGCCTAATCTGTGTATCTTTTTGATGGGTTGCAGATTTATATTTGAAATGGGGCTTTGGTGGTGTTGTGGATAGTATCAGATGGGGTGGATTCAAGTGTGCATATGTGAAGCCAGGAAGCCAGGGCACAGCCCTCTTGGCTCTGGTTCTGTTGCCGTCTTCTAATTTGTTTAGTCACTTGCCCACCAAAAGAAAGTGGGTGTGATTGGGGGAAAGTGCTTGCGTGAGGTGTAATTAAGAGCTGCAAGGGAGGGAGGACGGGGGACTGAATAACATGTTTTTGAGTTTTAGCCTGTCGGACTACACTGATGATTTTAATGCTAAAAACTTCGTTCCAATTTTGACACGAACTGTGTTTCTGTCCTCTCCCTCTTTCTTTATTACCACCACTACTCATGTTTCTTAGCTAGGATGCCTTTGAAACTTAAATGTACGGCAGTTGCTATTGGTTTGGAGAGGTGTTTAAGGGCATCACAGATGTTTGTTGCTCGATTCTTTTTCAATGTCAAGTCCAAGAGAGCCTGTACTAGAAATGTTACTGTGGCTGCAATGATTTTTTTTCTAATTTTATTATTTAATTTTGAATTAATTTATTAAAAATTAAATTTTATAATTTATTTTGATTTTTTTTAGGATATCATAGTTTACATGCAAATTGGTAGATTAATTAAAATTAATTTAATATGTTATATATAAAAAAATATTTAATATTTATTTTAAAATAAATTATATCTTTACTGGTTATTTATTTTTAAATCTACTAAGTCGGATTATATAGAGTTAATTTTAACTTAAATGTTTTTTTTTTTAAAAAACATTAATAATATTTAAATATATATTTTTTATGATAATTGTTTTTTTAATTCAACATAAGATGTAGAAGGGACGATTATCTAACTATAAACTAAGAAATCACTTTCTAGTTGACAAATACAGTCCAAAATCTGAAGAGAGAGATTCTCTTGCACTGAACAAAATCAAGAAGCAAAAAGGATTGCGAGTTTGTAAATTTAACCAGATTCAAAGAAGAAGATATTTGAGGTATAGAGAAAAGAACGTATAGGCACGTGTGATAACATGTGGCAACGGTTTTTTCCAGTAAATTAGCAACTTTTTTTTTTTTCTAGAAAGATTTTTCTTTTCTTGTTTTAAAGTTTCCTACTTCAAGAAACCACAACCTTGAAAGTTCCCACGCAATCAAGAATAGTAGTAACCTCTGAGTTCCCACATTAGCATTTGAAAATTACAGACAACAAAGCAGTATTTTTTGTTTCTTGAAGTATATATAGACTGTAGAGTAGTAGTTGATGGCTCAATTTACAGTACAAGGTCGCTTGAAGTTGCTGTTTAACAATGATGGGACTCACTGTAAGCTTCTTGGGAATGATTTTCTTGGTGGGTTGAGATCATCTCAGACCCAGAAGAGAAAGATCAGGTCTCTTGGTGCTAATTGTACAAAGTTATATGCTGCTGCTTCTTTGAGCAAGAAATCCAAGCATTTTTATACAGTGGCAAGTCAAAGTGTTAGCGAGGCTAGTGATGAAGATTATGACAGTGAGAGGGATGAATTGGCTTGCTTTAGAGGCCTTGTCTTGGATATCTCTTACAGGTACCTTATTTCTCTCTATTTACATGATTGCAAGCACCTCTTAATTTTCACTTGTGTGTGTATCGATTTATTAATTGTTTGTTTGACCTGGTTCATCATTCTAATATGAATATTTCTTTCTGTTTTTTGGTTAGTATTCTTTTTTTTTATATATATATTTAATTTGTTGACTAGGTTCATCAATCAATTAAATGTGATCTGTATGAATATCTAGCATTAAAGCGTTGCCTTTGCGGTAGAATCCCAGGATGGAATGGGAATAAGTAGTAGTGTTTGTGGACCTGTAATCAGAAGTGTAGTCTTCATCGAAGAAAATTAGATTCGAATGGTCACAGCTTGAAGTATGCAGCAAAAACAACTTTTTGGTTAAAGCTGAATTCAACACATGTTTCTTGAAACCGCTCGCCCGTGCATGATTAATAGCCTTCTGCAGATATCTTAGTGGCTCGTTGTCCTATTGACCCCATTTTTCTTTGTTGATTGGGAATTTGGGAGTTTCCAAATAACTTCCGTATCCTCCTTCCTTTCCGCACTTCGTTTCAGCATCACTGAACAGGAAAGAAGGATAGGAAGCTGCAAGTTCATTTCCGGAAGTGCTTGATACAATTACCACTTTTCTTTTCCTTTAGTTTTTCTTTCTACCAATTGAGAAAGATTTAGATAAGATATTTGTATATGGATCTGACTGTTCTTGTCCTGCACCAGGCCAGTGAATGTTGTGTGCTGGAAGCGTGCCATGTGTCTGGAATTCATGGAGAAGGTTGGCCTGATGTGTAAAACTAATACACTTAGACATGTTAACAGCAGTCATATACAGTTTCTAGTTCATGGTTGCAGCTTATGCCATTATTTTCTCATGCAAATTTTGTATCAACCACAAGGAAACCTAGTGAACATGACAACACAAATTAGTATTTTAGCATATCAAAGAATGATCATGTAGGATGCAGCGATGCATGAGAAGCATTCTGGTTCATGATATGATATTGCTTTGACTAACTTGTTTCTCAAGCAATACCACTTCCCCTCATACCTGTAAACCTATTGTCACTCAAAACATTTTATTTCTTAGATGAACAATGCCCACCACATTGCTCAACTCGCGCTTTATCACAACTGCATATAAGCCGTGTGTTACATTCGGTTTCTAAATTCTTTACCATTCTGTTTCCAGGCTGATGTACTAGAATATTATGATCAGGCAGTAAATTCCCCAAGCGGATCCTTTTACATTCCAGCTGTATTAAGGGTAGGCATTTGAGGACTGCATATGATCTAATTTTTCTTTTACCAGCCATCCTCTTGCAGTTCCTAGATAGATTTCTGTTCTCTCATCATTTTCTCTTTTCACCTCAAACACCTCCAACCTTTTTCTTACTAAAAGCTTCTGCTGCTTTACTTGCATCCCACTCCACTCAAGCTTATCTTAAGCTTCTGCTTTCAGGTTCCACATCTATTGCAGGTCGTTAAGAGAAGAAGAATATTCAGAAGCAAACTTAGTCGAAAGAATATACTTCATCGGGACAACTATACTTGTCAGTAAGTAACCTGCAACATATTAGTTCAAGTCTAGTCTATTGCGACACAGACACTGAATTGCTGTGTGTGATGGAATTTACATATATTCTTGAACAAGAAACTCCATCCAAATGGCTTCTGGAAGCTCATTTCCTAGAAGTAGATTTTGCCCTCGTCCCATATGAATTGGCTCATTTGAAAACCGCCCTGCATGTATTTCTGGTTAGTTAGATGATGATTTGATCTCTGTAAGAACGTTGGGACTTCTAATTTGTTTAATCAGTTTACTCGACATCAATATATACCATACGACTTCTAATTTGTTTGAGTGTTATCACCTCCCAGATCCAAAGTCCATGATTTAGGAAGTGAAGAAAACACGCTCAAGGTTTAAATTGTTAGTTAATGACAGAAAATCTCAATTTTACATCCAGAGTTATATTTCTTTCTTCACCATTTACTAGCCATCTGATCCTTTTGGTGTGTAAAATGTGGATATTGATCAACAAGTTCTTGTCGATAAAGATCACATCTATGTTGTCAGGTGGGGACACGATAGGGTTCGAAGGCATATCAGAATTTTCATTGTCATCACAGATTATTTTCTTCTTCACTTAAAACCAAAAGAGGGAAAAATTAGTATTTGGCATTTTGATGGATTTACAAGTATATTGTGATCCACATCACCTGGAAGTACTTCTTTCAGATTTTTATTTTGTTTCCACAGTTTCTTGTTGCTTCCTGAAGAAATATACTAGTGGCATGCACGATGTCAATGCGTTATTTCTTAGTGTCTAATTTAATGCTTCCCTACGAGTAGGTACTGTTCTTCCCGTGAGAATTTGACCATTGACCATGTTCTGCCAACCGCACAAGGAGGCGAATGGCAATGGGAAAATCTGGTAAGATACTCATATATTGTAAGTCTAGGAAAACTTTTATTTTGATGGAACTATGGCTTTTTGAAAAAGTAGCTATCCACTGATGAAAATAGAATACAATCTAACAGCTGCTTGATTGTCCTCGACTTTCTTTTTTGTGTTAATCTATTCTCTTGAACTTATTGGGATTACTTTGTAAGTAGTTGTTGCTGCTACGATCGATCTTCCAACTAATTGCCAGATCTTTCTGTATGCATGATCCAGTATCTGTACTGATAGCATTTATGATATGTTTGAACAGTTGGTTAATTTTCAAACTGGTGCTTTACCCTTTCCTCATCGGGTTAATTACAATTGGAACACATATATTATAAGCTACAGAGATGGCCGTATAATGTATGGAGAATATGGAAGACCAATAGAAGACTAAACACTTTGATGAAGATTTACATTTTGGCATTGAGGAAGTTCTTCACAGTTTCTGTGGCTTGCTTCCTCCTGTAACAGGTTACTGCTTGTGCCAAATGCAACTCAAAGAAGGGTAAAAAAACTCCAGAGGAAGCAAACATGAAGCTGAGTAAGGTCCCCAAGGTATTATTTAGTTCTGGTAAATAATAAATGGTTGCAACTCAAGTATTCGTCCATGGAAAGCTGGGATATCACATGTTGTGGCTATGAATAGCATGTAAAGGTGTTTCCTTTCTCATTATGAACCAAAACCAGATGACTTTTGTCAATGATTATCAACGTAAAACTTAGCCGAACATGAGAAATATTTCATGAAGAGCTTTTACTCTTTTTTCTCGCAGGCCCCTAAAGATTATGACATACTTGCCATACCCCTAACAAGTGCAGCAATAAGGATGCTGAGGATAAGAAAGGGAATGCCTGAAGAGTGGCAACAATATCTAGCGAGGCCATCCTCAGAGCCGTGACATACATTCTAGGTGAAAGCTGTACATTCTTGTGCTCGGCACATATGATTTTTCCAGCACTTACTGCCCAGGTCTTAAAGATCGATTCTGATGCAATGTAATTTGCTTTGTTTTTCTCTTCTTTTCTTTTTTGCCTCCATGTACTGGAGAAACTCATGTAAAGGAGGCATTTATCAACATAGCGTCATTTGTATTGCAGTAGGCTCTTGTTTGTTATTTCAAATTTTAAGTGCTTAAACTTGCGTTCATATATAATAGTTTGATTAGAAGTAAATATATAAAAAAGGGTTTCGGTTAGTTTGCTGATAATCCTCCTCTGTGATGATTCTTCCTGGCAAATTTTCCAGAGCTAGATGCTTAGATGTGAATGAAGCTCTGAATATGAAGATGCGTGCTTGTTTTCATGCATCTTCCACTTTCTTGGTAGTGTGAGGATGAAGCGAGTCCTCTCCCATGGCTTTCCTAGATTTTGTTCTCTGAATTATTCAATGTATTCAATGATCATATGCTGATTTTCATCTTTACTTAATGTTCTTGAACCCATATTAGTAAAGTCAAGCATGTGTGCAAAGGGAATTTAAAGCTGTAAATATTCCTATACTCTTAACTTTTCATGTATTGAGTTTGGTGTCTGTATCTTTAAAAAATATTCATATCTTTAAAATTAATATTTAAAATTATATAAAAATATTTTAAAAAATAAATAATTTAATATTTTTTAATATAAAAAAAACAAAAACTACCGCAAAAAGAACATAATTGCGACGTCTGTGGAGTTTTCACCACATGCATAGACAGGATGATAGCTCCAGGCCTGAGGATGTGTTTTAGGTTATGATAGCGGTTATGGTTTGACGAGGTTGTGTTTTAGGTTATGATAACGGTTATGGTTTGAAGCATATTTTATTTAAAAATTTATTAAAATATATTTTTTTATTTTTTAAAATTAATTTTGATATTACAATAAAAAAATATAT
>Ga0307510_10009493_pt1 | contig 11589 bp, 9 predicted proteins | sample 12_EM_MG_FD_207224 | JGI IMG/M metagenome (GOLD analysis project Ga0307510, IMG submission 207224) | Populus trichocarpa ectomycorrhiza microbial communities from riparian zone in the Pacific Northwest, United States - 12_EM | ecosystem: Host-associated > Plants > Roots > Unclassified | place... | reverse complement strand
GCCGGCGGCTAGGGAGAGGCGTCGCGGAGCGCCGGATTAGCTCAGCTGGTAGAGCAGCGGTTTTGTAAACCGAAGGTCGCGGGTTCGAGTCCTGCATCCGGCACCGTCCACCCACAGAGTCCGCCATGCGCATCTTCATCGACGCCGACGCCTGCCCGGTGAAGGACGAGGTCTACAAGGTGGCCGCGCGTTACGGTCTGACAACCACCGTGGTCTCCAACAGCTTCATCGCCATTCCGCCCTCGAAGCTCATCGAGCGGATGATCGTGGATGCAGGGCCGGACGTCGCCGACGACTGGATCGCCGAGCGGGTCGAACCGGGCGACATCGTCATCACCAACGACATCCCGCTGGCCGACCGGGCGATCAAGGCGGGCGGCGCGGCGATCGCGCCGAACGGCCGGCCGTTCACGCCGGACTCCATCGGCTCGGCGCTGGCCTCGCGCGCCATCGGCGAGCATATCCGCTCCATGGGCGAGGTCACCGGCGGGCCCAGGCCGTTCTCGGCCGGTGACCGCTCGAAGTTCCTGCAGGCGCTGGACGAGGCTGTGAACCGTGAGAAGCGGCGGCGGCGCTAGGCGCTGGGCGGCTCCCCACAGCAGATAGCGTCATCCCGCCTTGCATCGCCCAGGCTTCGCGCTAGAGCGATGGCAGTTGTTTCTGTCGCAGGAGATCCGCATGCGCCGCCTGGGTTTGACGCTCATCGCCACCGCCGCCGCCGTCACGCTTGCCGGTTGCGGCAAGTCGTCGACCAGCCCGCCGGCCGCCGGTTCAGACCAGGCTGCGGCGCCCGCCGCCGCGCCGCCGCAGCAGGATCTGAAGGTCCTGCAGGCCGCCCTGCCCGCGCCCTACGCCACCGCCGACCTCGACAACGGCGCGGCGAAGTTCGCGCTCTGCGCCTCCTGCCACACCCTCAGCCAGGGCGGCCCGGCCATGACGGGGCCGAACCTGTGGCACATCCTGGGCGAGAAGGCCGGCGTTCGCGAAGGCTATACGTTCTCCGACCCGATGAAGGCCGCGGGCTTCAGCTGGGACGCGGCGCACATGGACACCTGGATCACCGATCCCAAGGCGATGATCCCCGGCACCAAGATGACCTTCCCGGGCGTCAAGGAGGCCAAGGACCGCACCGACGTCATCGCCTATGTGATGGTTCAGACTGGCTACAAACCCTAGCGCGGCCGAACCTTCACGCCGGGTTTCGATCGTCCGCCGCACGGCGCGGCTCGCCTCTCGCGCGCGCGGCGAGGCCCTGGTACTCACAACCTTGACGCGCAAGCCTGGCTAGAGCATCCTTCGTGGGTCGAACCTGCAACGAAGCATCTTCCAGTCGACGAGCCACCGCAGCGCCGCCCCCAGGCCTGCATGGCGCCTGCCCGGGTCTGCGACGTCCCCCGTCCGATCCGGCTAAAAACGACCTGGGCCTTCCCCGGCGACGGGGAAGGTTCTTTTCGTTGAGCGCTATTCCGCGGCGTTGGCGACGGCGGCTTTCTCGTTTTCCTCGAAGGCCTCGATGCGACGCGCGGTGGCCTGTGGCGACTTCGTGAAGCGGGCCAGCAGATTGTAGAAAACGGGCACGATGAACAGCGTGACCAAGGTGGCGAAAATCGCCCCGAAGAAGATGGTGACGCCGATGGTCTTGCGGCTCTCGCCCCCCGCCCCGCCCCACATGATCAGCGGGATGGCGCCCGCCGCAGCCGAGATCGAGGTCATGATGATCGGCCGCAGGCGCAGCGAGGCGCTCTCGATCACCGCCTCGCGGATCGACAGGCCCTGGTCGCGGAGCTGGTTGGCGAACTCGACGATCAGGATGCCGTTCTTGGCCGCGATGCCCACCAGGATGATCAGTCCGATCTGGCTGTAGGTGTTCATGGTCGAGCCCGCGATCAGCAGGCCGAACAGCCCGCCCAGCGCCGCCACCGGCACGGTCAGCATGATCACCGCCGGGTGGATCCAGCTCTCGAACTGCGCAGCCAGCACCAGGAACACCAGCAGCAGCGCCAGGCCGAACGCCAGGCCCACCGAGCCGCCGGCCTCCAGGTAGTCGCGGGCCGTGCCGCCCCACTTATAGTTCAAACCCGTGGGCTGTTTTTTGATCTCGTCCTGAAGGAATTTCACGGCCTCGCCCACCGTGTAGCCGGGGTTGAGCTGCACCGAGAGCGTGATCGACCGCTGGCGGTCCAGCCGGGGACGGTTGGGGGTGTCGCCACTCACCTTGGTGGTGGTGACGGCGGTCAGAGGGACCGTGGCGCCGGAATTGGTGCGGACATAGACCTTGCTGAGGTCGGTCTCGTTCTCGCGTTGGTCGCGGTCGGTCTGCAGGATGACGTCATATTCCTGGCCGGACTTGATGTAGGTCGTCGCCTTCTCCGAACCGAACAGGGCTTGCAAGGCGCGGCCGACCGACTGGGCCGAGACGCCGAGCGACGCGGCCTTTTCCTTATCGATGTCGACGAGCAGGCGCGGGCTGGTGGGCTCGTACTCGATGCGTGGACGCGCCATGCCCGGATTCTCGCGCGCCGCGGTCAGCAGCGGCTGAACCAGGGCGTTGATCTCGGGATACTCGTTGCCGGTGACGATCAGGTCCATGTTGCTGCCGCCGCCCCCGCCGCCACCGCCGCTGCGCTGGATGCTCGGGCGGACCGAGGCGATAGCGCGCGCCGAGGTGATGGAGGACAATTGGCCGTTCAACTGGGCCGCCAGGTTCTGCGAGCTGATCGTATGCTTCCTGTCGTCGCTCATCACCGCGCTGGCGCCGCCGGTGTTGTACTGGGCCGCGCCGAAGGCCGGCAGGGAGATGGTGTAGCGATCGATGACCCTGGACTTCCACAGCTGCTGCAACCGCGCTTCCACCTGCTTGGCGGCGTTCAGCGTGTAGTCGTAGCCCGCGCCCTCGGGGGCCTGGATGCTGATGTCCACCCGGCCGCGGTCCTCGTTGGGCACCAGTTCCTTGGGCAGGGTGTTGAACAGGTAGGCCGCGGCGACGGCCAGCCCGATCACCAGCGCGAACGCCGAGATCGAGGCCGAGCGGCGCCCGAGCAGGGCGTCCAGCGAGGCGTGATATGAAGCGCGCAGGCGGTGCATGCCGACGTCGACCTTGCGCGCCAGCCAGCCCTCGCCCTGAGCCGGTCGCAACAGGCGCGAGGCCAGCATGGGCGACAGGCTGAGCGCCAAGAGCGCCGAGAACGCCACAGCCGCAGCGATGGCCACCGCCAGCTCGACGAAGAGCCTCCCGATGTAACCCGGCATGAACATCAAGGGCGCGAAGACGGCGATCAGCACGATGGTCGTGGCGACCACCGCAAAGAACACCTGCCGCGCGCCGCGTTGGGCCGCGACGATCGGCGGTTCGCCCTCGTCGATCCGTCTCTGGATGTTCTCGACCACGACGATGGCGTCGTCGACCACCAGGCCAATGGCCAGCACCAGGGCCAGCAGTGTCAGGAGGTTGATGGAGAACCCAAGCGGGGCCAGGACGATGAAGGTCGACAGGATGCAGATCGGCGCCACGATCGTCGGGATCAGCGCCGCGCGCCAGGTCCCCAGGAAGATGAAGTTCACCAGCGCCACCAGGCCCAGGGAAATGCCCATGGTGATCCAGACTTCCTGGATCGCGTGCTTGGTGAAGGCGGTGAAATCGATGGCGATGAGCAGCTTGGAGCCCTTGGGCAGGGTCTTGTTGATCTCCGCCACCGCCTTGCGCACGCCATCGGCAATCTCCAGGTCGTTGGCCTGGGACTGGCGGGTGATGCCGATCCCCACTTGGTCGGAACCGTTGGAACGGAACATCCGCCGCCGCTCATCCGGCCCCTCTTCAATGCGGGCGATGTCGCCCAGCCGGGTGACATAGGCGTTGGCGCTGCTGGACCCCGCCGCCGTGGCGATGATCGCGCGCGCGCCGGCCGCAGCGCCGGCCCCGGCCGAGCTGCCGCCAAGCACGGCGGAGTTCTGCGCGGTCGCGCGCGCATTGGCGGGCACGACCGGCAGCCGGGCGAATTCCGCGGGCGTGGAATAGCCCCTGGCCACGCGGATGGTGAAATCCTTGGCCGGCGCTTCCAGGGCGCCGGCCGGCAGCTCGAGGTTCTGGCTGTTGAGCGCCGCCTCCACGTCGTCGACCGTGATGCCGCGAGCGGCCATAGCGTTGGGATCGAGCCAGATGCGCATGGAATAGAACTGCGCGCCCGCCAGGCCCACCGTGGCGACGCCCGGCACGGTGGAGAGCCGCTCCACCAGGTAGCGGTTGGCGTAGTCGGAGAGCTGCAGCCGGCTCAGCGTGGAGGAGATCAGGCTGAGGAACAGGATCGGCTGGGAGTCGGCGTTGGCCTTGGCGATCTGCGGTGGATCGGCTTGTTCGGGCAGTTGGGCCGTGACGCGGCTGACCGCATCGCGCACGTCGTTGGCCGCCTCGTCGAGGTTGCGGTCCAGGGTGAAGGAGATGTTGATCCGTGAATTGCCGTCGCGCGACGAGGAGTTCACCCGGTCGATGCCCTGGATGCCCGAGACCTGGCGCTCGATCACCTGGGTGATGCGCTCCTCGACCACCTCAGCCGAGGCGCCGCGGTAGGTCGTCTGCACCGAGACGTTGGGCGGATCGACGCTCGGCAGCTCGCGCACCGGCAGGGCCGTGAACGAGGCCAGGCCGACGACGCACAGGATGATCGCCGCCACCGCGGCGAAGACCGGTCGCCGGACGGAGAGGTCGGAGAGCATCATGCCGCGGGCCCACCTCCCGCATGGGCCGGACGTCCGGCGCCGGCGTGCGCGCCGACGACCCGAACCGGCTGGCCGGGCTGGATCTTGTTGAGGCCGTCGGCGACGATCTTGTCGCCGGCCTTCACGCCGTCGGTGATCTCGACGAAGCCGTTCTGGCGAACCCCGGTGATCACCGGGCGCTGCTCGACCATGGTGCGCTTGCCCGCGGGGTGCAGCACGTAGACGAAGGCGGAGTCGCCCTGCACCGAGACCGCCGATTCCGGCGCGCTGACGCTCTGCCGGACACCGCGGGCGACGCCGACACGGACCATCATGCCGGGCTTCAGGCGATGCTGCGGATTGGGAAATTCAGCGCGCGCGGTGATGGCGCGGGTGCGCTCGTCGATGCGCGTGTCCAGCTTGGCGATCCGTCCGTTGATGGTCTCGCCAGGATAGGCGTCGACCTTGGCGGTGATCGCCTGGCCCTCATGGACCTGGGCGAGGTAGCGCTCCGGCACCTGGAAATCCACGCGCACGGCCGTGAGGTCGTCGAGCGTCACGATCGGGGCGCCGGGGTTGACGAGGGCGCCGGGGGTCACGTCCGACAGGCCCACGACGCCGGCGAACGGCGCGCGGATGGTGCGGTCGTTCTGGCGGGCCTTGGCGGCGTTGACGCTGGCCGCGGCCGATTTGTAGGCCGACTCATACTGGTCGACCTGGGCCTTGGACGCCCAGCCCTGCTGGCCCAGCGTCTTGTAGCGTTCGTAGGCGCGGTCGGCTTCCACCATGGCCGCCTGCGCCTGAGCGAGGCTCGCATCCTGCTCGGTGTTCTTCAGCTCGACCAGGACGGCGCCGCGCGGCACCGACTGGCCGTCCGAGAAATGCACGCGGTCGACCAGCTGGGTGGTGGCGGCGGTCAAGGTCACCGACTGGCGGCCCTTGGCCACGCCCAGGACCTCGATCTCATCGGAAAAGGTGCGGCCCTGCACGGTGGCCAGCGAAACCTGCGTGGGCCCACCGAAGCCGCCGCCGGCCCGCCGTCGGCCAGACGCGCCACCGCCGGGACCGCCTGAGCCACCCTGGGCCGAGGCTTCTCCGCCGCCGGACGCGCCGGGGGCCTTGGCGCTCGCCAGTTTCAACCCCCCCGCGACCACCATGATGATGAGGACCGCCAAGGCGCCGATCAGGAAAAAATGCCGTCGCAACAAACCGATGGGCTCCGTCGCCTGGAAGAAACTGGCGCTTGGCAGAATTGGAAACAGGGGCTCCCTAGGAGGTCCGCATACACCACGTCCAGTGACAGAACGATGGCTCCGCGTTGCTGCGCTGAAACAGCTCCGCTATAACGCAGTCGGCGCCCGATTGCAGGCGCCCGTAGGCGCCAGAGAACTCAGCCTGTGAGAGGCCGGCTTCAGGCGTCGTAGCCGGGCAGCTCTCTATCCAGCTTGCGCAGGCACCCCGGCCAGGCCAGCGCGCCGCCCATGCCGCGGGCCATCTGGCTCTTCACCTCGGCCTGAGAGGCGTCCGGCGCGATCAGGAGGTTGGCGCGGCCGGCGGACATCGCCTGCACCTGCATCGTGCAGGCGCGCTCGAGATAGTACATGCCCACCCAGCAGTTTGCGGCCGTATCGCCGACGGCCAGCGTGCCGTGATTGCGCAGCAGCATCAGGGTCTTGTCGCCGATGTCCGCCACCAGCCGATCGCGCTCGTCGTGGTTCAGGGCGATGCCCTCGTAGTCGTGGTAAGCGAGCCGCGGCAGGACGATCAGGGCGTGCTGCGACAGGGGCAGCAGGCCCTCGGCCTGGGCCGCCACCGCGACGCCCTGGTCGGAATGCAGGTGCATCACGAACCTGGCGTCTTCCCGCGCGGCGTGGATCGCCGAGTGGATGGTGAAGCCCGCCGGGTTGATGAAATAGGGCGTCTCCTGGAGGATGTTCCCGTCGAGATCGATCTTCACCAGCGACGAGGCGGTGATCTCCTCGAACAGCATGCCATAGGGATTGATCAGGAAGTGATGCTCCGGGCCCGGAATGCGAGCCGAGATGTGGGTGTAGATCAGGTCGTCCCAGCCATACATCGCCACCAGGCGATAGAGCGCGGCCAGATCCACCCGGGCCTGCCACTCCTCGGCGCTGACCCTACCCTTCAGCGAAACCACGCCGGCAACCGATCCGTCCGCCATCGGGCGTCTCCCGTTTTTATGATCGCCGATACGGTCGCGCCGGGCGGACCCAGCGTCAAGCGCGCGTCGGGTCGGAGACCGCGCTGCTTCGGCCTGATGGGCGCTTTCGCCTAGGTCCGCACCCGCTTCACCGCCTCCAGCCACCGGCCATAGGCGGCCTGGCGGCGGGGTTCGTCCATGGCCGGCGTGTAGGCTTCGGTCTTCGGCCGCGAGGCCGCCGCTTCGGCGACGTTGGCATAGACCCCGGCTCCCACGCCCGCGAAGAGCGCCGCGCCCAGCGCCGTGGTCTCCTCATAGGTGGCGCGACAGACGCCGATCCCCGTCAGGTCCGCGAGCCGTTGGCTGAACCAGGCGCTGCGCGACATGCCGCCGTCGATGCGCATCTCCGCGCCGGCCTTGAAGGCGTCAGGGGCGTCGGCGCGCATGGCCTCGATCAGGTCGCGGGTCTGCAACGCGCAGGCGTCGAAGGCCGCCTGGGCGATCTCGGCCAGGCCGGAATCGCGCGTGAGGCCCAGGATCGCGCCGCGGGCGCCGGCGTCCCACCAGGGCGCGCCCAGGCCGGTGAAGGCGGGAACCAGCACCACGCCGTGGTCGTCCCGCGCGCTCGCCGCCAACCGCTCGGCCGCCTGCGGCCCACCGCCGAGATTCAGCCCCTCGCCCAGCCACTGGATCGCGGCGCCGGCGATGAAGATCGCGCCCTCCAGCGCATAGGTCGTGCGGCCGGCCACCCGCGCGGCCACCGTGGTCAGGAGCCGCGAGCGCGAGGGGGCGGGGGTCTCGCCGGTGTTCAGCAGCATGAAACAGCCGGTGCCGTAGGTGGCCTTCATCTCGCCGGCTTGGATGCAGCCCTGCCCCATCAGCGCCGCCTGCTGGTCGCCGGCCACGCCGCGGATCGGGATGGCGCGGCCGAGCAACGCCTCTTCCGTCGCGCCGAAATCGCCTGTGCAGTCCAGGACTTGCGGCATGATCTGGAGAGGGACGTCCAGCATGGCGGCCATTTCGTCCGACCAGGCCTGTTTGCGGATGTCGAACAGCAGGGTGCGCGAGGCGTTGGTGGCGTCGGTGGCGTGGACCCGACCGCCGGTCAGCTTCCAGATCACCCAGGCGTCGATGGTGCCGGCCAGCAGCTCGCCGGCGCGGGCCCGGGCGCGGGCGCCCTCCACCTTGTCCAGCAGCCAGGCGACCTTGGTCCCGGAAAAATAGGGGTCCAGCAGCAGGCCGGTGATCTCCGTCACCCGCGCCTCGTGGCCGGCGGCGCGGAGCTTCTCGCAGGCGTCGGCCGTACGGCGGTCCTGCCAGACAATGGCTTTGTGGATGGGCTTGCCGGTGGCCTTTTCCCAGACCACCACCGTCTCGCGCTGGTTGGTGACGCCGATGGCGGCGATGTCGGCCATGGTGCGCGCCGCCTTCTGGACCGCCTCGCGCAGCACCTCGACGCAGGCCTGGAAGATCGCATCGGCGTCGTGCTCCACCCAGCCGTCGGCGGGATAGAACTGCTCCAGCGGCCGGCCCGCCTCGGCCAGCGCCTGGCCCTTGACGTCGAACAGGATCGCCCGCGTGCTCGTGGTGCCCTGATCGAGCGCCAGGATCAGCGGCTGCGCCATCGGAATCCCTCCCTGCCTTCTTGGGAATCTATGGTTCTCAATAAAGGTTGGCGCCCTTTAAACATGTTTTCATCCCGACCGAGCAGTTTGCGGGCTCAACCCTGCCTACAGAATGGAGGTCCAGGTTGAGCGTCGCGATGAGCAGCGAAAGTCTGCTGGAACTCGCTCGGAGCCGGGCCCCGGCTGACCGTCAGCGCCTTTTGCTGGGCATCGTCGACCTGTGCGACGCGAGCCAGGCCGCCGAAATGGTGATCAGCACCCAGATCCAGGGGCTGCTGAATTCCATCTTTCTTGGGCTGGTGGTGGGCGCCGAGCGCGACATCCGCCAGCGGCTGTCCAACAAGCTGGCGTCGGCCGAGTGGTGCCCCTCGGCGCTGGTCAATGTGTTGGCCCTCGACGAGATCGAGATCGCCCGGCCGATCATCGCCGCCAGTCCCGTGTTGCAGGAGGCCGACCTCGTGCGCCTGCTGGTCGAGGCCACCATCGAACACCAGATCGAGGTCGCGCGGCGTCCCAACCTCGCCGCCGGCGTCGCCGCCGAGATCGTCCGCCGCGCCGAACCGGCTGTGATGACCGCGCTGGCCGGCAACGTCACCGCCCAGGTCGCCGAAGCCGACATGCTGCGGCTGGTCGACGCCGCCCGCCAGATCGCGGCCCTGCGCTCGCCGCTTTCCACCCACCCCAAGCTCACCGGCGACCTGGCCCTTCGGCTCTATATCTGGGTCGGCCAGACCCTGCGCGACGCGCTCGCCGAACGCTTCCGCCTCGATCCCAAGCTGCTGGAGGCAGCGCTCGCCGAGGCGGTCGCCGAGGCCCACAGCGCCGCGGCCGAGGGCCAGGGCGTCGTCGTCCTCGCCCGCGACGGCGAGCGCGAGGCGATGGAGGCCCGACTGATCGAGAAGCTGCACACCGCCGGCCAGCTTCGCCCGGGCTATCTGGTCCGCGTGCTGCAGGAGGGACGGCTCTCGCTGTTCACCGCGGCGCTGGCCACGCTCGGCCGCTTCGAGACCGACCAGGTGCAGCGGACGATCGACTCCGACCGCCCGGAACTTCTGGGGCTGGCCTGCGCCGCCGTCGGCATCGATCGCAGCGTCTTCCCGACCATCCTTGAGCTCGTGCGCAAGCTGAACGGCGGCAAGCCGTCGGGCGGCGCGGAGGGGGCGCGGAGGGCCGCCGGCGCCTTTGCTCCGGTGACCGCCGATATTGCGGCCTCGGCCTTTCGCCAGGCGGTGAAGTCGGTTTGACAACCCCGGCGGCTTGGCCGCTTCTCTGGGTCCGGGACTAAGCGCCGGGACCTCTCGTGAAACGCATCGCCTTCACCGCCAGCAACCGTCCAGAGGCTCAGGAGGGGCGGAGCCGCCTGGCCGCGCGCTACGGCAGCGTGCCGGTCGAGGAGGCTGAGGTGATTGTGGCCCTGGGCGGCGACGGCTTCATGCTGGAAACCTTCCACGACAACATGAAGCTCGGCCTGCCGATCTACGGCATGAACCGCGGCTCCGTGGGCTTCCTGATGAACGAGTACAGCGAATACGGCCTGCTGGACCGGATCGCCGCCGCCGAGCAAGCCATCATCTATCCGCTGCGGATGACCGCCACCGACGTCCACGGCAAGACCCACGAGGCGCTGGCGATCAACGAGGTCTCCCTGCTGCGCCAGACCCGCCAGGCGGCCAAGCTGCGCATCTCCATCGACGGCAAGCTGCGGCTGGCCGAGCTCGCCTGCGACGGGGCGCTGGTCTCCACGCCGGCGGGGTCGACCGCCTACAACCTCTCCGCCCACGGCCCGATCATCCCCCTGGAAGCCAAGGTGCTGGCGCTGACCCCGATCAGCGCGTTCAGGCCCCGGCGCTGGCGCGGCGCGCTGCTGGCCCACACCGCGCGGGTGACCTTCGAGATCCTGGAGGCCAACAAGCGGCCGGTGAGCGCCGTCGCGGACAATTTCGAAGTGCGCGACGTGATGGACGTGCTGATCGCCGAGGACCGTTCGGTCCAGCTCTGCATGCTGTTCGACGAGGGCCGCAGCCTGGAAGAACGCGTGCTCGCCGAACAGTTCTCCGCCTGACATTACCTGACCGCTGCGGCGCGGGGTCGCGGAATACCTGTAGATACCGTGGCTTGCGGCTCACCGCTTATTAACAGGTTGCCGCCTAGATTGACCGGTAACGTCAAAGGGGGCGCCCCGTGAGCGATCAGAATTCAGGCCAGATGATCCAGCCGACCAACCTCAAGCTGAAGCTTGGTGGCGGGCGTCTCGGCGCTATCGATCCCGCGGCGATCGCCCGGGCCGAGGCCGCGCTCAAGAGCCTCTCGTCGAACTTCACCCAATGGCTGGCCGACGAGATCACCAAGCTCGAAGCCGCCCGCCAGCAGGTGAAGGTGGTCGGCATCACGCCCGAGAGCATGGAGAACCTCTATCTCCGCGCTCACGACCTGAAGGGCCTGGGCACCACCTACGGCTATCAGCTGATCACCCGCATCGCCGGCTCGCTCTGCCGGATGATCGACGACAAGGAAAAGCGCGCCACCACACCGCTGGAACTGGTCGACGCGCACATCGACGCCATCAAGGCGGCCGTCCGCGACGACATCAAGTCGGACGAGCACCCGGTGGGCCGCATCCTGGTGCTGGAGCTCGAACGCCGCGTCCAGGAAATGGGCGCCTAACAGCTTTCCGGCACAAGCCACCGACTACATTACGTTTTCAAGCAACTCCTCGACCACGCCATAACCGGCGTCGGACGGCAGGACGAGCACGCGCCCGCTGTCGCGCTGCTGCATCTGGGGCAGCACGGTGACCAAGGTCCGGCCCGCGGCCCGCGCCACGGCGTCGGCGGCGCTGGTCGCCTCGGCCAGCAGCTGCACATTCATCCGCGTCGGGAAGATCACCTTGCGCTCGCCGGCGGCGGCCAGCCGCAACACTTCTGAAGGCGCGATCCATTCGGCATCCACCGTCTCGCGCCCGTCGCAGGCGGCCAGCTGATCGGTCGGCGCGTTGACCGTGTAGAACCAGGTGTCGAAGCGCTTGGGCATCATCGCCGGCGTGATCCAGCGGGCGAACATGGTCAGGGCGTCGAGGTCCAGCCGGCAATCCAGGTCGCGCACCACGTCGAG
>Ga0307510_10009492_pt1 | contig 11589 bp, 5 predicted proteins | sample 12_EM_MG_FD_207224 | JGI IMG/M metagenome (GOLD analysis project Ga0307510, IMG submission 207224) | Populus trichocarpa ectomycorrhiza microbial communities from riparian zone in the Pacific Northwest, United States - 12_EM | ecosystem: Host-associated > Plants > Roots > Unclassified | place... | reverse complement strand
GATACCATATATAGTGCTAGCATAAGAAAGAAGAAGATAATTATTATATGCCGTTTCATACAGGCAAGAAAGCCAGAGCAAGAAACAAACTTTAACGATTTGTGAAATTTTGTCTCCCACACACACATATATATATATATAATGCTTTCTACCCGGACCTTTTTCCCTGTAAATTAAGGTCCGGGTACTGTAGCTAAGCCTTTTAATAAAGAACAGAACTAGATTCCGTCTGGTTTTTAATTAGAATGTGTAAGTAACAGAGTAGAATGAACCGAGTTACCAGCATCAGCATTTTGCATGATCAAAATCCATCTGACTTCTCTCTCTCTCTCTCTCTCTCTCTCTCTCTCTCTATATATATATATATATATATATATATATAAACTAGTAAGCCAGGGCTGACCTTGGAGAGATCGATGATCGGACGACTATATCTGTTGTATATGATCCCAAGGAGCAGCCGGCCTCTTTCCTGTTGCAGCCTCTCTCTCCCTGTATGGCATCCTGCTCTTATCAACCCTCCAAATCATGACAATAATAAGAAGGCAAATATATTTACTGGGCAATGGAGAATTGATTTAACTTATATCAATTATAATCGAATTTACTAAAGGGGATTTTTTAAGGAAACAGGATCAAGATGTATTGCGCCTTTATGAGATGTCCTGCTCTGCTTTATCGACCCCTTGGTAGGGCCGAGTAGATATGCGCGTTTGAGATTACACATTGATTTGTTATTTTTCATCCTCCTTCGTTTCATTCCATGCTGCAATGCTGGTCGCTGTAATTATGTGTTTGGAATTGTTATATGAAATATTTTTTAAAATAATTTTTTATTTAAAAATATATATTAAAATAATTTTTTTTTTTATTTTTAAAATTAATATATTAAAATTATTTAAAAATACTAAAAAAAACCAATTAGATGCTTTTCATGTTAAATGCATTTTTAGAAAGCACCAAAAAAACAATTTCAAATACCATTTAAAAAATTGCTGTACTCCCTCACGAGAGCGAAGTTGTGGCGAGTTTTCTAAATCTGGTATTAAAATATCTGGTTTTTTTCAATACGTAAAAAAATCTAAACAAAAAAAATATTTTGTTTTCATGCATGCAATCAAATCTCTCAAAACTTATAAGAAAATTTCATATCATATTTTCATATAACAAAAAATTCAAAAAAAAACATGTTTTAACATGTATTTTTTGCTTTAGTAATCAGCTCATTAAAGTTATAAGAATTAGGCCAATATTTCAAAAATACTAAAAAAAATATTTTTTTCTTTTAATATCTGGGATTACGAACTTATACTTAAGACGTTGCGATATTAAAAAGATACTTTTGTTTTTATTGACATTACAACAGTTGTATTTTTACCCGATAAGATAAGGATTTTCTTACTAAAGAAGATTTGTTTTCAACCTTAGACAGTCCAATAATCAGACAACTAGTTTAATCGGACAATTAAACAATGCAGTTTATTTTAGGTAGGGTGTATTTGGAATGTTAATACATTTCCTTCATGTAACTGGTCCCCGTGCCCGATTTCTAAGACCATTTAGGGTTATTAGTGACCAAAATACCAGGTGTCAACTCTCATTACCTCTTTTCCACTGAAAAAACAAGAAATTATTGTCTCCTCCGTTTCCTGATTTTCTAGATACCATATAAGAGTGGGCGCATCGCCGCGACGTTACTTGCACGTGCGACAATAATATTTTGGATATTAGCCCTTTCGTAGGTTTTTTTTTATCCTCATTGTCATAACTCAATTTTTTATTATTTTTATTTTATCTTTATTTTTATATAAAAAAATAAATGATGAAAAAAAAATGAAAAATGAATGAAATGAAAAAAATAAATAAATGAAGAATAAATTGAAATTTGGGTCAAGACACTATAAATTAGAAGTTTGGAGACTTAATTAAACTTTGTATTAGTTTAATTAATCAAATCAAGAGCTTAATTGAAAAATCAATTAAGTTTGGAGACTTAATTGAACTTGAAATTAGTTTAATTAATGAAATCAGGGGTTTAATTGAAGAAATACCAACGTTTATGGCTGATTGGGGTTAACATTGCAAGAAATTAAAGTCAGAGGATCATTTTGTAAATGATGCTGAAATGAAGGGGTCCAGTTACAACTTATCCAGGGGCTTGATTACAAAAGGTCAAAACTACAGTAACCAAACTGCAAATGGCCATTCCCATCCCAAAACGGCGCCTTTTCAGAGAAAACTGTTCATCACCTTTTTCATTCGTGCACCGTGTCTCTGCCAGCTACCCCACGCCCACGATGCATCTCCGTTACCACTGTAATGGTCCTACAAGTTCGCTTCTTTGTCTGGGTGACCGCATGGCATTCCCAGAGAAAGGCCACGCTGGAGGGGTGGAAGCACAGGGAAGGAAAGAGACCAAAGAAACCAGAGGGACTTTTAAGCTTTTTCCCAGAACTCCTGTAACAGAATCCTAGCCTTCCCTCGCAGTCGAGAACCGGGCGAAAAAAACAGAGGAAACCAAAGGAAGAAAAAACACTGGGACGCGAGGGAGAAAAAAAAAACAGAGAACACAGACGGGAAAACCAGAGGGCAGAAGACGAGCAAACGCAGAGAGGAACACGCAGGGGAGAAAAGGAATAACCAGAGGAACGAAGAAAAAACATGTGAACGAAAACGAGCAAAACACAGAACGAACAGACGAAGAAGAAAAACGAACAAAGGCATAAACCCAAAAAAAAACAGAGAGTATGCAGACTGAAACGAACAGAGGAAGAACAGGAGAGGGAAAAACGGGTAGAGGAACCACAGAGGGGAACAAGAAGAAACAAATAGAAAAACAGAAAGAAAGAGATCATCCAGCCATCGCACCATTGTCTTCATCTCCAGATAGAGAAGAAAAACAGAAGCGTTGTCCACAGCACGCCATCACCATCGTTTTCGACTTCGTCTACCCGCATCAGGTGAGTTCTTTCTCATTCCCCGCTTTCCTTTGCATTATAATTCACATGCTACAGTAGCTGTGAATTATAATTCACTCGCTAGTGTAGCAGTGAATTCTGATTCATTGGTTTCTGTAGCAGGCGTGATACTAGGCCGGGTTGCTGGCTTGTGCCGAAGATCAGGCTGGACCAGCCAGCCTGTAAAGGCTGGGTCGGACCCAAAAAAATACAGGTTGGGCTGTTACAGATAAGAAAAAAAATAGAAAAAAAGCTGGAGCCAGGCTAGGCCTGAACCTCAGGCCCAATCAGCTCAATTCCTTTTATTTTATTTTTTTGTTTTGATATTTTGTAAAATGAATTTTTTTATATTAAAAATTTTCAAAAAAATTATGGATCCTTTTGAATTTATTCTTAGATCCCTCACACTTTTTTATATATATATAATTTCATTGTATATTTGATTTGTAAATTTCTACTTTAAAATGCAAATATGATACACGATACATATATATATCCTTATATATATTTTGAACTGAAAACAAAGCATATATACACATATAATTTTATTTTTATGACCTTGTTTAACAAAAAATTATTTTTTTAAATAAAACTGTTAAAATAGATCTATGAATATATTTGTCAAACACACCTTTAAATTAAAAATTTCTTTATAAAAAAAGTTGAAAACTAAATAGGACTTTATATATCCTATTTAAATTTGATCCAATTGAGTTGACCTAAAATATTTGATTTTATAATAAGCTCCCTCATGTTTTAGTTTATTATCAATTATATGGTTGTTTTTATTTTTATTTAATTTTAAAAAAACTCATTTAACTTGTATCAATTATAATCTATAATCTAGTTATTGATTTAATTATATAAATCAAATTACGCATATAGAGTTTCAAGTTTCCCTCACAAGGCAGAACACAAATATACACGTCCACGTAAATGTTCATCTATTGTGACCATTCTTACACACACTATTTTGTAGTTGCATTTATGTAGATAGTGTTGTTGGTAAGTGTTGTTGAGGTTAATTTTTAAAATATTTTTAATTTGAAAATATATTAAAATAATATTTTTTTAAAAAAAAAATTATTTTTGATATCAGTGTATCAAAATATCAGAAAATATAAAAAATATTAATTTAAAACAATAAAAAAATAAAAAAAATTTATTTTTTTTAAAATACTTTTAAAATACAAAAACAAACAAAGTTAAATATTTAACTATTTTATTTTATTTTGTAAAGAAAAAAATATCAACTTAAATAATGTTCGGTAAAGCATTAAAGACCATGAAAGGTGTATCTAGGCCACCTGTTCATGTAGTAGAGGTTTCCTTTGTTATTTTGACATTTAAACATTAAATTTATTAAACCAAATCCAAAAAAACATTTACAAAAATAAAAATAAAAAAACCTAGTTAGACAGTGCTGACCTTGATGAGGTCCATGATCAAATGACTATATCTATTATTAACATGTTTGGAAACATTTTTGGTTGCGTGTTTTTAAAATTTTGAATTTTTTGATTTAAAATTATATATTTTTTATTATTTTAGATGTTGATATTAAAATAAATTTTAAAAAATTAAAAAATATTATATAAAAATATTCTTAAACAAACACACACAATTGATTCCAAGGACAAGGAGCAGGCGGCCTCTTTCCCATTTCACCTTCTTTCTATCTCCTTCTTTCTAACCGGCTATGCTTTTCAACCCTTTGATTGGGTCAAACGCACTTTTTTTTTTAATTTTTTTTAATAAAGATAATATGATTATTTTTTATATGTATATTTCTGTTTTTTAATCTATTTAGTTTATAAATTTTTTAATGGGATTTGGATTTATTTATATGACCATGGCTACACCTTAATTAGTAGTTGACTTCTTTTCTTTTTTGGGTCAACATGACTAATGTTGATATTGCAGTAAAAATCATGGAAGATTAAAACCGGTTTGTTAATTTTTTTTTTAAGAAAAACCAACCACAATATAACAGCATGTATTATTAATTAATTAACATTAACATTAATATTACCTCCATCTTTTATTGTTACTTTCTGCCCATGCACTCATAGTGAGCACTAGATGGGTTGAATTAATTATTTTTAATATAAAAAATATATAGACATTGTTAATATTTTTTTCTAATAGAAAAAAATTTAAATTGTAGTATTAGTTCAATATGACCTAATCAATTTGATAGATCCAAATACAATAATGATAGATGACAAAAACATAGTTTGACTCAAAATAAATATTCAAAATAAGATTTTTTTTTATATAAATATAGAGACAACATTATTTGGATCGATTTGAGTCAGCTCAGGTTAACTTATTAATATGTATATCAGGTGATGATATTATGATAACCTCATAAAAAAAACAAATCAAAATAAATTACCAAGTTAAACTTTTAAGAAACCAAATGTTGAAAATGAAATTTAAAAAAAATTAAAAAAGGATCTAAACAAATTACTTGAGTGAACTCAGGTTAACTTGTCAAACCTATAATTCGAATTATGAGGCTGAGTTTAGTAGAAAGCAAAATGAAATAAATTATGAAACTCAATTCTTAATCAGTCCAATATCGAAAAAATAAAATTGAAAAGAGATAAAATTAAAAATATATATATATAAAAATAACTTGAGTCAACTCGGGTTAACTTGTCAAACTTGTGACACGAGTCATGAGATAAGAATAAGTTTATAGAAAGCAAACTTAAACAAATCACGAAATTTAATTCTCAACCACCCTAATATTGAGTGATAAAATTGAAAAAAAAAGCTAACTAAGAAAAGGAAAAAAAAAGCTCCAATCACCTTAGTTAACTCTTCAAACTTGTTGTTCAGGTCATGAAACTGAAATAATCTTATAAAAAGTAAATTAAAAAAAAAATCCGAAGTTCAATCCCTAATAAACTTGATGTTGAAGGATTGAATTGATATTAAAAAATCGATTAAAAATGATATCAAAAAATTACTCTAGTCAATCCGGGATAACACATTAAACTCCTAACCAAGTCATGAAACAGAAATAACATCATAGAAAGCAAAACAAAACAAATTATAAAGTTTAGTTTTCAATTAACCCAATGTTTAAAGGATGAAATTGAAAAAACAATTAATTAGAAAAAAAAACTTGAGTCAATCAAGTTAACTCATCAAACTCGTGGTTCGAATTATAAGGCTGGATAACCTCATAAAAGTAAATTGAAAAAGATTATGTATTTTAATCTTTAATAAATCTATTATTGAATGATAAAATAAAAAAAAAACATAGATTAGAAAAAAAACAAAAGGAAAAAAAATCATTAAAATCTACTTCTCTTTTAGTTTAATCTTCAATATTAAAAAATGAAATTGAAAAAAAAATCATTGAGAAATTATTTTTTGAATAAACCGAGTTAACCTTTTAAATACATGATCTAGATTATTAGACTTGATAATCTCATATAAATAAATTGAGAAAGAATTATGAATTTTAATTATCAATAAATCAAATAAATATTAAAGAATATAATTAAAATAAAAAAAAATTAGAAAAAAATAAAAAAAATTATTCACTGAAAACACTATTTAAATAAATAGTATTTACAAGAGGCCGTATCGTAAAATCCCCTCTTCTTTTAATATTTGTTTTTGGTAATCGTTGTTTTTTTTTTATCAATTTTTTTTTTTAGTACTTTTTTTTTAATAGATGTTGCTATTTCATCCATTAAAACTGTGATTTATCTTTTTAGAGGGTATTCCTTCACTTTCGTAGCCATGTCTACTCATACACAGGATCTGTTCTTTATTTTTATACACACTGCTCATGATGAACTCAGAGTTTTTTATTCAACTTTTTTTTTCCTTTTAAGTATTTGATTCTCTTATCTTTTTTTTCTTTGGTCCTTTTTTTAAGAGATGTTGCTATTTCATCCTTTAATACTACAATTTATCTTTCTTCCTTTGATTTGGGAGGGTTAAAATTAAAATCTAAAAATTAAAAAATAAAGCAAGTATTTTTTTTATTATCAAGTCAATCTTGGAAAGTACCCATAGTTTTTTTTTTTGCCCCTAAGATATTACAAGTATGTTTGGCAGTGTGATAACGGTTGTTTTTCAAATAACTTTTCGTGCCGAAATACATGCTAATGATATTTTTTTATTTTTTAAAAATTATTTTTGACATCAGCACATTAAAATGATCCAAAACATACAAAACATATTAAATTTTAATAAAAATAAAAATTTAAATTTTTTTAAAACACGGTTTCCACCGCATTCCAAAACTATTTTTAAATTACATATACGTACCTTACACATGAGTGAGATAATATATTTTTATTGTCTTTTTTTTAATTATATTCGAAAACCACTTATCATTGGGATCAATCCTAATCACGAAAGTTGTCGTGCTTTATTGCCTAAATCTTTGGTATTTTTTAGTTAATTTAAGACAACAACAATATTTTTTAGTTAATTTAAGTTTTTTTTAATGATTTTAAAAATAAACCCTTCAAATCGATTTAGTCTATTTAGAGAAAATTAATAAATTTTATTTTTAACTTTAAAATTAAAATATAAAAATTTAAAAATAAAGCAAGCTTTTTTTCTATCAAGTCAAACTTATAAAGTTACTCATAGTTTTTTTTTTTTTTTTTTTGTAAGTTATTAATTACAGATACCTTCTGCATTAGTGACATAGTACATTTTCATGGGGATCCTAAGCATGAAGGTTGTCGTGCTTTATTGCATAACTCCTTGTTATATATATATATATTAAGCCAACAACTAGTCATTGGATGCTGTTTAGAAATAGAAAAAAACATGTTTTCCATATTTTTAATTTTAAAATATATAAAATTATTTAAAATATTTTTATTTTATACTTTTATCTTTCCTTCTCTAATAAATAGATTTCAGTTTCTCTTTTTATTTCAAGTGAAATTATGAGGTCAGATGACATTGTAAATGTTGATAGACAGACAGACAGACAAGACAAGAGACATTGATGAGTTTTGTTATAAATGCATATGAGACTTTTATGATTTCAAAGTGGCTTTAAGATAGGTTTATTTTTTTTTATAATTTTATATTGTTTAAATATATTAGTGTTAAAAATATTTTTTTAAAAATTAAAATATTATTTTAATAAATTTATGAAAGAAAAACATCTTGAGAAACAAGCTCTATCATATTTTTAAATATTTTTAAAAATATTTTTGATATTGTGATATTAGTTTGTTTTTTAAAATGTTTTTTTTGTTTTAAAATATATTTAAATAATATTTTTTTATTTTTTAATATTAATATATCAAAACAATTAAAAATAAAAAAAGTAATTTTAAATAAAAAAATAATTTAAATATTTTAAAAATACACTGCCAGCCCCGTTACAAACTGGCCTAAAAAGGGCCAAACTTATGGACAGGGGGCTCTATATTATGGTTTTTGCGGTGACTTGAATTTGCTTCTCGTGGTGTTGAGTTCCCGCATGCTGCTTAAATTCACAGGACATCCATGTCAGGATTTGGAAAGGGTGGTTGTGAGTATGATTGTATTTATTTTTTAAAGTATTTTTTATTTGAAAATATATTAAAATAATATATTTTTTTATTTTTTAAAAAATATTTTTAATATCAGCGTATTAAAATAATTTAAAAATATAAAAAATATTAATTTTAAATTTTTTAAAAATATTTTTAAAATACAAAAACAAACATTATTATGATAAAAAAAAAACATGAAAATTCAGCCCTATATTCAATTTCCGTTGCTGTATACTGTATACACTCTTGGCTTCAATGATTCTATGAGAAGTTGCCAGAAATGAATATTCTATGAATATGACTTAGATATTTTCTGCCTCCCTAGCTTTTTCCACAGCTCCCATGTGAAATAAGTGGACAAGGATGAAGTGATTTTTTCAAGGAATCTTTCAAGGAAGTGGTTAAAATGTTGATTAATCTTCAGCACGATTGACTTTGTGATTAGATAGCCAAACAGTTTCCAAGTTTCTAATTTCATTGATCTTCTTAAATGTAGAGATCAATTAAGATAAGTAATTTCATTCATTCATGAGACTAAGAAATGTGAGTCTATCCATATTTTAAAAAATATTAAAATTTTTTAATTAAAAATTATTTTTTTATATATTTTGAATCGTTTTTTTTTAAAAATTATTTTAATGTATTTTAATATAAAAAAAATATTTTAAAAAGTAATTTAAAGGTATTTCCAGCTATAAAGTACAAGCAAGTCTCGTTGATGATTGAACATGGTGATCAACCCAGCTAGCTAGGAAGAAGGGAATTGAGTGAGAGATATGGGATCCAATTCCAAGCCTCATGCTGTCGTGATCCCAAGTCCGTTTCAAGGTCATATAAAGGCCATGCTTAAATTTGCAAAGCTTCTTCACTGTAAAGGCTTTCACGTAACATTTGTCAACACAGAATTCAATCACAAACGTATCCTTAGGTCAGGAGGACCTGTTGCCCTTGATAACCTGCCTGGCTTTCATTTTGAAACCATTCCTGATGGTCTTCCTCCTTCAGATATCGATGCCACCCAAGACATACCTTCTCTTTGTGCCGCCTTGAACAAGAATTTCTTAGCACCCTTTAAAGATCTTCTTGTGAGGCTCCAAAACAGTGTGTCCGAGAACAATCCTCCTGTTACTTCCATTGTTTCAGATCCTTTTGCTCCTTTCTCCATCAAAGCTGGGGAAGATGTTGGTCTTCCAGTTGTAATGTATGCTACTGTGCGCGCAATTGGTTACATAGGATTCAAGCAACTCTATGCTCTCAGAGAGAAAGGCTTCTCCCCAATCAAAGGTAATAAATTTGCACGCACACACTTGTTCTATTAAAGGGTGCATCCCCGCATTAACTTAGTTGAATTCAGAGAAAAAACTCTCTTATATGTTGGCCTTAACGTCTAAACTTAGGAAGTCTAGAAAAGGAGCAGCCATCCTTAATCACCTGATCTATCAATTGGAGTGACTTCATACGTGCGTTATAAGATCATAAGTCAGCTAGATCGATTATCCTATGCATTCAATAGATTTTCATTCTTGAGCCCGGTCTGATAAGATTGTGTTTTGCAGATGTGAGCTATCTAAGCAATGGCTACCTCGACACGAATGTAGACTGGGTTCCTGGTGTAAAAGGTCTTCGTCTTAAACATTTTCCGTTTATTGAAACAACAGATCCAGATGATATTATATTTAACTTTCTCGTGGGAGCTGCTGAAACCTCTGTTAAAGCTCGTGCAATTGCTTTTCATACTTTTGATGCCCTGGAGCCAGAAGCTCTGGGTGCCCTTTCCACTATATTCTCTCATGTTTATTCCATTGGTCCACTCCAGTTATTCCTCAATCAAATTGAGGAAAATAGTTTGAAGTCTGTTGGATACAGTCTATGGAAAGAAGAAAGCAAGTGCCTCCAATGGCTGGACACAAAGGAGCCCAACTCAGTGGTGTACGTGAATTATGGAAGCACAGTAGTGATGGCAACTGATCAACTAGTGGAATTTGCGATGGGACTAGCTAATAGCAAGATCCCATTCTTGTTGATTATAAGGCCAGATTTGGTCAGTGGTGAATCATCTGTCTTGCCAGCTGAATTCGCAGAGAAAACTCAGAAGCATGGCTTCATTGCTAGTTGGTGTCCACAAGAGGAAGTACTTAACCATCCATCAGTTGGAGGGTTCCTAACTCATTGTGGCTGGGGTTCCACCATTGAGAGCTTGAGTGCTGGTGTGCCGATGCTGTGCTGGCCCTTCTTTGGAGATCAACCAATGAACTGTAAATATAGCTGCAATGAATGGGGAGTTGGCATGGAGATTGATAAAAATGTTAAGAGAGAAGAAGTGGGGAAGCTTGTGAAAGAGCTAATTGAAGGAGAGAAGGGTGCGAAAATGAGGGAAAAAGCTATGGAATGGAAAAGGTTGGCTGAAGAGGCTGTTGGACCAGAAGGGACATCATCCATTAATCTGGACAAGTTCATAAATGAAATAAAATCATCAAATAATTAGATATAAATCCTTGAATGAGCAATAGAGATTGGACAAGCTTTTCTCATTAAAGGTGGTGGAGTGAAAAAAAAACCCTATAAAATAAGACAAATTGTTTTTCATGCTGTATCAACTTGCCATAGTATTGTATTTGGTTTGGTTTATTTTATTTTTTTTAGTTTAACGTGGATGTTCGGGTTAGCTTGCGCGTACCTCGACTAATTCCATGGGTCCTAAAGTTAACGATCATGTAAGCCTCCAGTGGCCATCATATGAGCAACCATAAGACTCGAACCTGAAACCACAGAGAAAACAAATCTCTTGATCCCAAACTTTTACTACTAGATCTCCATCTAGATAATTATTTGGTTCGAGCTCTTATTTAGCCTAGAACTAGGCTCTGGTGCACGCTACGTTGAGGGTTTGTTTTTTTATGTGTAAAAATTAATGTCTTGCTGCACGTTTTAATAAAACAAGAGGAATCAACATGTTTTAATCAACAAGTTCATATTTGTTTTGTCTCCAAGAGCATTTTTAATGATTTCACTATTCATATGAAGAAGAAGACCATGATACCCTTTTAAGCTGGGCTAAATGTTATTTGATTGAGGGGCAAAGCAATAATTTTACTGTTAAA
>Ga0307510_10009491_pt1 | contig 11589 bp, 12 predicted proteins | sample 12_EM_MG_FD_207224 | JGI IMG/M metagenome (GOLD analysis project Ga0307510, IMG submission 207224) | Populus trichocarpa ectomycorrhiza microbial communities from riparian zone in the Pacific Northwest, United States - 12_EM | ecosystem: Host-associated > Plants > Roots > Unclassified | place... | reverse complement strand
CCACTTATAACGGCATCACTTTTTCTTACTCAATAAGGCCAATAGGTCAAGTTTTTTTTTGCTGATGCACCTGCTCGCCACTGCCAGTGGTCGGCTACTCCGAGTTGGCCTGGCACGCAGAGATTGTTTTAGTGGTTGTTTGCCTCCAATCTTAACGTCGACGTCAAAAGGAAGAGAGTATCCTTCGCATGTCAAGTGATCTGGTGTCCGATCCACGTTGGTTGTGCCGGACATCCAGTGCCAGCGCGGTGATCGGACCAGCGAAACAAGGGCCACCACCAGACACATTACAGTAGTGCCAGTGAAAATACCATTTGGACTGTTTTCCTGTTGCTTTTGGTTCTATCTTGACTTGCCTGCAAAGTATCCGCCACTCGAGTAAACTTTGCTAGTGCGTCTGTTTCAGGAAAGACCACGTCATTGTGGATCCGAATGATGCCCGATAGCAAAACGAAACAAGTCAATGTTACATTTCACTTCAACAGGCCTCCCGATGTACTTGGCATAAACTTTCTACCCAATTATAATATCCAAATTGAATGCAAGATCGGACACCATTTCTCCGAAATCGCCTAACTGAATGCGACCCGATCATCACTTGGTTGACATTTTGACGATGGCATCGACGACCACTTTACCCGGTCTAAATCCATTCGGGAAAAATTCAGTAGAAAACGCCCCGTGCCGGGCCCATACATCGATTATGAGCGGACCCCACAGTGCTGCCCATAGCATCGTCCAGGACCAACCAATCCACCCTCGGACGCGCAACCCCGTCACCATCATAAATGCGACCTCCATGACCGCACCGATGCCCATGAGCAGAAAGAATCCCCCAGCAGTGACAAACTCCGTCCCATTCCCCATCCCCCACAAGGCAACGTGGTGAAGGATGGAGGATACAGCAAATGCGCCCACGAGGGCACCAGGCTTCCCGAAGAGTGCTCCACCTGGACGAGCTCCAAACACGATAAAATAGTGTCGAAAAGCCTGGTGCCACCGGAAGGCCCAAACATCTTGAATCGAGGTGGCCAGCCATGGTCGGTGAAAGAAATGTGGCCACGCCGAAGCTGGCTGGCGGAAGATGGTTCGCCCGATACATGCCGAGATGTGATGCAGAGAGTTGAGCAGCGTGTACGCCCACGCGCCGGCGCATGCGCTGCAGAACACAGCTAAAGCGGTGCGGGGTACGGGGGCGAGGCTCGGGTCGAAGATACTGCCGCCCTTGGAACTATTCACGGGTGGGCAGAGGGATTGAATGATGTAGTGTGAAGCATCGCACACTGTCAATTCAAAGAGGGTCTGGGCCAAAAGAAGGGGGATCGAGGGTGGCGGGAACCTCTCGCGGGGAAATGGGTTCTGAGACCATGACCACCCGATTCCACGTTGGTTGTTTATGAGGTCAAATGCATCGAGGAAGACGGTTGAGGCCGATAGAGGTCGTTCGATGAGGGTGTGTTGATCACGCTTCGGTGGTTCGTACCTCCTCAAGGGCCTCTTGGTGAATGTCCATTCGATTGTTCTCAATCCTATGCAGAACATTCCGGCCTGCACCCAAGGTATTAGCATATGCCCCACCAGGGGAAATCACTGTTGAGAGAACCTCACCGCAAAAAAGAAGTTCCAGAAGGCGGACCTGTCAGTATCTTGATGTCCGAGCAACGATACAAAGGACGCCCCAAAATCAAATCCAACAGCACACCTCCAAGCTTGCCATAAAATAAACGGCCCTAGCAAAAGCTTGAAAATGAACGTATTGGGGAGGATAGTGAGCACTGCATGTGCATAGTGACTCAGGAGCAGGAGAAAGATTGCTGAGAGGGTCAATGGCTGACGGAGAGCCAGATCCGGAGAATAGATGGACATTGAAGGAGATCGGGTGGCCATGAACGAACCGTTAAAAGACACCAATGGTCGGCATTAAATGCGCGGGATTTCACGGGTATTTCAGGGCTACGAGTACCCGTAGTCCACCGAAAACCCGCAAACGCGCTCAGGGTAAGGTACGGCTCACACGGATTGACTTCCTTGGCGCATCTGCGCCGCCGAAAACGAGTGGCGACAAGGAGGAATCGATGGGCCAAAAGTTTTGCTGATGCCTGGAGGGTTGGTGGGCTCGCCAGCTGACATTACGCAAATCGTCGTGGCCTCTGATGACTCTTTGCTTTGGCCTTTGGAGAAGAGGACGTTGTGTTTGGGTATTCTGGCGCACCTTGTCGTGACGGCATGGCATCCGTGTGGCTGATGATAACAATAAGTTCTTTGATCGGGCGCCTCCCTCTTCGGATGGAGGCGCGGATGGAGGAGGTGCAGAAGCATCCAACGTCACGTGAGGGCAACACACCCATTAGTTGCTTTTGCTACTACAGCTACAACACACGCACAGCACCCCAGTCCACACCGAGCTCATACTCCTTCCCTACAATCTGCTATAAGAGTGGCTTTGATATCGCTATCCTTTACTAAACCCTGGGAGCTCGTACAGAGAGCCACATGCATGGACTGGACTGCCAGTGCCTTGGCCAGTGCAAGGCAGCTGTGGACATCAGGATTCAGGAAGGACAAGACGGCCATGACTGAAGACACATTCAACGCCAACAGTAGTTGCGACTATGGGACAAAGGGTTCTTCTATGCGTCATCTCACCTAGCAAATCCCACCCATAACTGCAGGCCTGGCCCCCATTTGACGTTGTCCTTGGCACAATGCCATGTCCAGCTTCGATCTGGCTGGATGGTCGTACTCTTCTTTCTGTTGGCGATTCACCACATATCTACCTGCGCGGCATGCCTGGTTGCATGCGTATCATGCCCACACCACTTTCCCAGCTGGCCCTCCCAGCCTTTGACTCCCCCTTGAACCTGCATCCATTACATGGTTCTGGCGCACTCCACGCATCGTTCTGCACTGTGACCGCATTCTTACTGTCCGGCTCTGAGTCCGCTGTCACATCCCAGGAGGGAATGGTCATGGTATGGGCCATACGCTCCCACAAGCCGATGAAGGTGTTCACCACTGACCGGAGTCGCGCCCCGCCTCGCAGAGCCAGCGGCATGCAAGTAGTGGGAACAGGGCGATTGGCGCCACCAGGGGGTGGTTGTACAAGGACTCATGGGACTGGGTGGTGCAAGAACATAAGGTACCTGGCTGGGGAGTAGTAAGGAATGTCAGTGATACCTGCGAATGGGGTACAAATAAGGGTTTTTGACGAGGGGTATCAAATGTCTACCCAGACCCATACCCATGTGTACCCTACCCCGATCTGTGACTCGGACAATCCCTAAGTCGGCCCGCCCGCAGAGTTTGGTTTGGTTTGGTGGTTCGTTCGACCCGACCACCAACATTAATGTCGACCTCAAAGAAAGAGAGTATCTTTCGCGTGTCAAGTGATCTGACGTCCGATCCATCTCCACCGTGCTTGTAGCCCTCATCGTCATCGCGTAGAAGTGACAGTTACTGCCATTGCGAGCGATCGAGCCTGTCCGTGCGGCTGTATAAGGTCTAGGATCTAAGGGCCACAATACAGTACTGAAACATCCCAATTTGTTTCCTATGACTTTGGTTCATCTTGACTTGACTGCAAAGTATTCGCCATTTACAGCAAACTTTGTAGGCGCATCTCCCTGCTCTGGGAAAGACCAACATCATAGTAAATTTCACTTCAACAGACTTCCTACGATGTTCGGCATGAAAGTCAACCCAATTAAGATATCCAAAGCAAGTCGACATCGCTCCGAAGTTACACAACTGAACACGATTCGATTGTCACTTACTCGACAGTGTGATGATGGCATCAACAACTACTCTCCCCGGTCGAAATCCATTTGGGAGAACCTCAGTAGCAAACACTCCATGTCGAGCCCACCCATCGATCATGAACATACCCCACGGAGCCGTCCACAACACCGTCCACAACCAACCAATCCATCCTTGAACCTGCAACCCCGTTATCCTCGTAAATGCGACCTCCATGACCGCACCAATGCCCATTAGAAGGAAGAACCCCCCAGCAGTGGCGAATTCCGACCCGTTCCCCGTCCCCCACAAGGCCAGATGGTGAAGAATGGCAGACACGGCAAATGCACCCATGAAGGCGCCGGGCTTCCACAAAAGGGCTCCACCAGGACGAGCACCAAAAACGATGAAAATGTGTCGATAAAGCTGGTGCCAGCGGAAATTCCAGAATTCTTGGATCGAGGTGGACATCCACGGTCGGTTGAGAAGACGCGGCCACGCGGATGCCGGCTGGCGGAAGATGGTTCGCCCGATCACTGCTTCGATGTGATATTGCGTGTCGATTATCCCGTACATCCACAGGCCGCCCATTATGCCGCAGAATGCAGCCAAAGCGGTGCGAGGCACAAGGGCGAGGTCTGGGTCGAAGGTACTACCGCCTTTTGGGTTGTTTGCGGGTGGGCAGAGAAGTTGAATGATGTATTGTGAGGCGTCAAGCACCGTCAATTTTAAGAGTGCCTTGGCCAAAAGGAGGGAGACCGAAGGCGGCGGGGTGCTCTCACGGGGGGATGGGGTATGAGACCCCACCCATCCGATTTCGCGATGGTTGCATAGGAGATCATATGAATCAAGAAAGACAGTCGAGGCCGACAGACGTCGTTCAATGGGCGTGTCTTCATTTCGCTTTCGTGGTTCGTATCTTCTTAACGGCCTCTTGATGAATGTCCATTCAATTGCCCTCAATCCTACGCCGAACAATGCCGCCTGCCCCCAAGTTTTCAGAAAATGTCTACCAGGGAAATCACTTTTGAGAAAGCCTCACCACAAACAACAAATTCCAGAATGCGACCCTGTCAGTACCATGGTGTCCCAGCAACTGTGTCATGAACGCCCCGAAATCAAATCCAATAGCACACCTCCAAGCTTGCCATAGAATGAAAGGGAGAAGCAAAAGCTTGAAAATGAATGTGTCCGGGAGGACAGCGAGCACCGCCTGTGCATGGTAGCTCAGAAGCAAGGGGGAGACTACTGCGAGAGTCAACGGTTGACGGAGAGTAAGATCTGGGGAATAGATGGACATTGAAAGGGATCCGAGGGTATCGGGGAGATAGGGTAGCTGTGAAAGAACTTTTCGGGGATGCTAGTGGTGGCATCAAATACGCCTAGCGAGTTCGTTATGGTGTGTGCAGTTCCATAGCAGACGTCAGGATGGAGCCGGGCATGCATGCAAGAACACTACAGTATACTGTTAAGTTTGACGTTCCTCGGTCGAACATCCGAAATGGTTAGATGCAATACTACCGACGGAAGGCGAGCGGAATCACAAAAGCTCCTGTCACGAGTGCAACATGATCTCCACTAGTCGATTCGACTAGCCTCTCATTTGACGAGAGAAGCATGATAAATAGCCGTCGGAAAGGTGAGAGCCTGAGGGCGAAAACGTGTAAATTTTATACTGTTATCGTCAGAACGAGGATCGATCAATACTAGTACTGTATCTGTGTGGACGTGTAAACCATGTGGACATGTGCCACGTCACAGCACTGTAAGCGAACGATACCATCGATACCATCCCACGCAACCAATTATAGTACGTAAAGTGAACCAGCGAGCCTCGGAAGTGAGATTCCTACGACTACGAGGTCTAACGGCGACACCACCGTGACGGTAGTACTCGAAATTTAAAACATTGCCCGTGCATCTTCCTCCGGAAAGACCAACATCCTGGGTGCGAATAAGTAATGCGTGCCAGCTGGATAGACTCTACCTACTCTACTTTGATTAACAAAAGGAAGAAGCTCATAAATTTCACTTGAACTGGCTTCTCGAGACGCTTGGCACAAAAGTCGACTCGATTATGATATCCAAAGTAAGCTCCATCTTTCCTAAAGTCACCGAACTGAATTTCATCCAATTGTCACTTTTTTGTCAGTGTGATAATGGCATCGACGACTACTTTCCCCGGTCGAAATTCAAATGGGAAAAATTCAGTAGCAAACACACCATGTCGAGCCCAACCATCGATCATGAATGTACCCCACAGTGCCACCCATAGCATCGTCCATGACCAACCAATCCACCCTCGGACCCGCAACCCTGTCACCCTCGAAAACACTCCCTCCATGACCGCACCTATGCCCATGAGAAGGAAGAATCCCCCAGCAGTGACGAACTCCGACCCGTTCCCCATCCCCCACATGCCAATATGGTGAAGGACGGCGGACACTGCAAATGCACCCATGACGGCACCGGGCTTCCCAAAGAGGGTTCCACCAGGACGAGCACCAAAAACAATAAAAAGATGTCGATAAAGCTGGTGCCACCGGAAATTCCAAGCCTCTTGGATCGAGGTGGACATCCACGGTCGGTGAAAGAGACGCGGCCACATGGAAGCCGGCTGGCGGAGGAGAATTCGCCCGATCGATGCTGGAACGTGGGACAGGGATTCGACCAGTGTGTATGCCCACATGCCACCACATATGCCACAGAACGCAGCCAGAGCAGTGCGAGACACGAGGGTGAGGCTTGGATCGAAGATACTGCCGCCTTTTGGGTTGTTCGTGGCAGGAGAGACGCATTGAATGAGATATTGTGAAGCGTCGAAGAGTGTCAATTTAAAGAGTGTCTTGGCCAAGAGAAGGGCGATCGAAGGTGGCGCCGTGCTCTCTCTCGGGAATGGGCCCTTAGACCACGACCATCCGATTCCACGTTGGTTACCTAAGAGGTCTAATGCATCGAGAAAGATTGTTAGGGCCGACAGACGTCGTTCGATGGGAGTGTCTTGGTGATGCTTTGGTGATTCGTACTTCCTTAACGGTTTCTTGGAGAAGGTCCATTCAATTGTCCTCAATGCTGTGCTGGATACTGAACCCTGCACCCGAGGTTTCAGCAAAATGTTCGCCAGAATTTTTTTTGGGAGAACTTCACCACAAACATGAAATTCCAGAAAGCGACCCTGTCAGTGCCCTGATGCCCGAGCAATGGTGCCAAGGAAGATCCAAAATCAAATCCAACGGAACACCTCCAAGCTTGCCGCAGAATGAAAGGGAGTAGCAAAACTTTGAACATGAACGTGTTCGGGAGGATGGCGAGTACTGCCTGTGCATAGAAGCCCAGAAACAGGGGGAAGAGTGCTGCGAGAGTCAATGGCTGACGGAGAGCCAGATCTGGAGAATAGATGGTCATTGAAAGGAACCCGATGGTGTTGGGGAAATCGGATGGCTGTGGGACAACCCTTTAAGGACACCAGTGGCGGCACCAATTACACTCAGCAAGTTTATTATGATAGCGCGGTTGCTTCGGTCCAGGACCAACATGGAGCCGGACATGCACCAAAGGACTCTATACGGTCGAGTTCGACGTTTCTCGGTCGCTCATCCGAAGTTATTAGATACAATAGTACCGAAGGCAAGCGACAGGACCACATGAACCCCAGCCACAACTGCGACATCGCTGCGGGCCAACTGGCCTCCGATTTAACGGAAGAAGAGAGATAGCCGTCGGAAAGACTGAGAGTCAGTACAAAGATGTGCTAGTGCGAATATGGTCAGGTCGCACATCGATCAACACGTCACGTGATGTGGAACGATTACGTACCTGCCCTAGGAAAAGTCATGACAAATGATCAACCGCTTTGGTTAGAAATTCGGCAGGTGGGTTTCATAGCATAGCATAGCAAAGGACTTGCCAGTGGCAACCACTTGTGCATAGGGATTCATTGCAAGATTTCCAGACCTTCCAATAATGTCGCTCGGGACTGCCAGAGGCCAGCTCAACTTGAACACCCTCTGATCCGAGTATGTCCTCTTGTGGCAGGCATTCGAACATGGCGACTCGGAGGCAATTCTGGCAAGGCGAGATGGGCGACGCGTTTTCCTATGTCGAGCCAGAGTCACCAAAACCCATTATGACGATGATGGCGGACCACTGCATGAGAGACCGCCACGGTCCATCCGTTGGTTAGCTACTCGGCATGACGAGTCACCCGCGGAGATTATTTGTGCGGTTCGTTTCACGCAACCTCAAACGAGTTGAGGTGATCTAGCAACCCACGGTCATTGTAGCCCTCACCGTCATCGCGTAGAATTAGACTCGGGAGTAGCTGCGAGTGATCGGCGAGCCTCTCCGCGCTCTCTGCGCAGCTGTACAAGGGCCAACAATCACCACCAAACTACAGCACCGAACGTCTACATGCGAATCTGGTTCCTGTTGTCCTTGGTTCGCCGCTTGGAGAAAGCTTTGTGGCGTATTCTCCTGTTCCAGGAAAGACCAACATTGGGCATTCGCAACAGCATGGATACGCCGCTCTACCTACTTTAACAAAAAGAAGAGACCCATAACGCATTTCCTTTCAACTGACTTCCTGATACGCTTAGCATAAAAGTTAACCCAATTGTGATAGCCAACGTGTGTCCCCGTCTCTCCCAAGTCGCCTAACTGAACGTCATGCGATCGTCACTTGCCTGTCAGTGCGATGATGGCCTCGACGACCACTTTCCCCGGTCGGAATCCAAATGGCAAAATTTCAGAAGCAAACAATCCACGTCGAGCCCACCCATCCATCATGAACGTACCACACAGATGCAACCACAGCATCGTCCATAACCAACCCATCCATCCTCGGACACGCGACCCCGTCGCCTTTGAAAACGCTATCTCGGTGACGGCACCGGTGCCCATAAGAAGGAAGAAACCCCCAGAGGTGAGAGGTTCCGTCCCATTCCCAATCCCCCACACGCCAACATGGTGAAGGATGGCGGATATGATAAATGCACCCATGAAGGCGCCGGGCTTCCCAAAGAGGGCTCCACCGGGACGAGATCCAAACACGATAAAAAGGTGCCGATAAAGCTGGTGCCACCGGTAGCTCCAAAGCTCATGGATTGAGGTGGCCATCCACGGCCAGTGAAAGAGACGCGGCCACATGAAAGCTGGCTGGCGGAAGACGATTCGCGCGATCGTTGCTGGAACGTGGTACAGAGAATCGACCATCATGTACGTCCATATGCCACCCCATAAGCCGCAGAACACGGCCAGAGCGAAGCGAGGCATGGGTGTGAGGTTCGGATCGAAGATACTGCCACCTTTTGGGTTGTTCGTGGCGGGGCTGAGACGTTGAATGATGTATTGTGAGGCGTCAAACAACGTCAATTTTAGGAGGGTCTTGACCAAAAGAAGGGATTTTGAGGGCAGTGGGGCGCTCTCGCGGGGAAACGGGTTCCGGGCCCATGACCATCCGTATCCACGTTGGCTGTATAAGAGTTCGATCGAGTCGAGAATGATAGACGAGGCCGACAGAGGTCGTTCGATGGGAGGATCTTGATTTCGCTTCGGTGGGTCGTACCTTCTTAACGGGTTTTTGGTGAACGTCCATTCAATTGCCTTCAATGCTGTGCTGAACACCGAACCCTGCACCCGAGATATCAGTAAAATGTCCACCAAGAGGCATCATCTTTGAGGGAAACCTCACCACAAACACGAAATTCCAGAAAGCGACCCTGTCAGTGCCTTGATGTCCGAGCAACTGTGCCAAGGGCACTCCAAAATCAACTTCAATGGCACACTTCCAAGCTTGCCATAAAATGAATGGGAGTAGCAAAAGCTTGAAAACGAATGTGTTTGGAAGGATCATGAGCACTGCCAGTGCATGGTAGCTCAGAAGCAGGGGGAGGATTGCTGCGAGAGTCAACGGTTGACGGAGGGACAGATCTGGTGAATAGATGGACATTGAAAGGGATCCGGCGGTGTTGGGGGGAATCAGATGGCCGTGAAGGAGAGGATGCCAGTGGAGGCATAAGTACACCTGGCCAGTTTATTATGATGGTAGTGGCATGGTTCCATTGCTTTGCTTCGGACCAGCATAGAGCCTGATATGCACACAAGAACACGATAGTATTGTGTATGCCGCTCTTCGGTCGCGCATCCGAGGTTGTTGAATACAATACCGAAGGCGAGCGGCCTCACACATAGCCCAGTCACGAGCACGACGTCAAGTCTGAACGGCCTTTTTTTTGAAGACATCGTGATGGGATCAGACTACAGAGAGGCACGATAAACAAATTTTGGACGACTGAGAGGGTCAAAACACGTGAATACTGAAACTATTATCGTCGGAACAAAGGTTGATCGATATTGATCAAGTATGGACCGGACGTGTGAATATGTAACAAACAAACTTGAACAAGCATGTCGCATGTCAACACGCAACCGAGCTGGGCGAACGAACTAATAACCAACTTGCCTCCTCTCTGGCTAGCGAAACGGTGCGAGGCGGATACTGTACTTTTCATAGCAAAGGCGGACTTCTCGGGACGTTTTGCACGAATTATGACATGCAATGCGAGTCCCCGTCTCTCCGAAGCCACCTAATATCATGCGATAGTCACTTGCTTGACAGCGCGATGATGGCGTCGACGACCTTCTTGCCGGGCCGAAATCCATTCGGTAAAAATACATTGGCCAACATCCCATGTCGAGCCCACGCATCCATGATCAACGTACCCCACAGAGTCGACCACGTCATCGCCCATGACCAACCAATCCATCCTCGAACTCGTAACCCCGTCGCCCTCGTAAACGCGACCTCCATGATCACACCGACACCCAGAAGAAGGAAGAACCCTCCGACTGAGGTGAATTCCGTCCCATTCCCCATTCCCCACATGCCAACGTGATGAATGATGGCGGATACGCCAAATGCGCCCATGACGGCGCCAGGCTTTCCAAGGAGGGCTCGACCGGGACGGGCGCCAAAATATATAAAAAGGGGTCGAAGAAGCTGGTGCCAGCGGAGGTTCCAAAAATCACAAAGTGAGGTGGACATCCATGGTCGGTGAAAAAAGATAGGTGGCGGGGCTGGCTGGCGGAAGATGATTCGTCCGACCAATGCCGAAGCGTAATATCCGGAGTCCATCATGCCGTACGCCCACACGCCGCCACAAACACTGCAAAATGCCGCCAGAGCAATGCGAGGCGCGAGTGTAAGACTTGGGTCGAAAATACTGCCACCTCTTGGGTCGCTCACGGAGGGGAAAATACGTTGAACGATGTATAGCGAAGCATCAAACATCGTCAATTTAAAGAGCGTCTTGGCCAAAAGAAGGGTGGTCGAAGGTGGCGGGGTGCTCTCGCCGAGAAATGGGTCCCGAGACCACGACCATCCGACTCCACGCGGGTTGTTTATGAGATCAAATGCGTCGACAAGGGCGGTTGATACCGATGGACGTCGTTCGATGGGAGTGTCTTGACTGTGCTTTGATGGCTCATACCTCCTTAACGGCCTCTTGGTGAACGTCCACTCAAACGATTTTAGTCCTATTTTGAATACTGAATCCTGCACGTAAGGTTTTAGTAACTGTTCCCCAGGGGAAACCATCTTTGAGAGAGCCTCACCACAAAGAGGTAATTCCAGAAAGTGAGCCTGCCCGTGTTTTGGTGTCCAAACAATTGTGCCAAACGGAATGCACAATCAAATCCAACAACACACTTCCACGCTTGCCATAGAATGAAAGGGAGTAGGAAAAGCTTGAAAATGAAGGTGTTTGGGAGGATGGCGAGCACTGCCTGTGCATAATAGCTCAGAAACAGCGGGAGGACTGCCGTGAGGGTCAACGGCTCACGGAGAGCGAGATTTGG
>Ga0307510_10009489_pt1 | contig 11591 bp, 4 predicted proteins | sample 12_EM_MG_FD_207224 | JGI IMG/M metagenome (GOLD analysis project Ga0307510, IMG submission 207224) | Populus trichocarpa ectomycorrhiza microbial communities from riparian zone in the Pacific Northwest, United States - 12_EM | ecosystem: Host-associated > Plants > Roots > Unclassified | place... | reverse complement strand
ATTTTCATACACCACCAACATGTTATCAAAATAATAGTAATAATTAACTTTGAATGAAGAATGTAACTCAACTTATCAGACTTTAAATTTATTTTTTAAAATTATCAGTTCGAGTCTTATAAATTTTTGAGTTACTAGAGACTTATATGATCATTAATTTTAGGATTTTGAAGGATTAGTCGAGATGTGTGTATAAACTAGTCCAAATATTTATAATTAAAAAAAATAATAATAATAGTGATTAACGTGGAAATAGATACCAAATTGCTACCTATGCATATATCGTAACGTATATAAAAACAAGAAACATGATTAAAAGCGAGCCCACTGCTACTTACGGAGAAGATTAATCCGTTTGTTTTCTTCTATAAGAGAAGGCATTTATTTGTGTTAATGAAAAAATAGAGATTGGCTGCATCAACCCAACTGTTAATGGAGACGGTCCAGAATCCTTGGAATTTTTTTTTAATGATATAAAGCATAAAAGGTTTACAATGACTAGTGATCATTTGATCACTTCCACTCACATAATTCCTAACATCAAGATCACTGTATTATTCTAACATCAAGACCCCACACACTACTACTTCCAAAAAATTATTTCTTTATCTTTGATTTTTAAGTATATGCTGACTCAATTTCAATCCCTGTTCAAAATCACGAGCTGCAAGATTTGAAACTTCACGTGACAAAATCTGTTTGTTCAACTCTTTTTTCTCCCGACGGCTGAGGCGGTGGAAATTTGTGTTATTGCCTTCGAGTTTGTTAGATTATGTTTCTTGAATTGTTTATTTGGACCATGTTATGGTACATATTCGTCTTCTGAAAACCCTTTTCCACCTCAACTCCAAGGTTTATGTTTTAGAAGCATCATAGAGTTGGTTGCAAGATTGGTTCAACCAAGAAAAACAACTTCAGAGCGAAAGGCCTAAAATTTACAGTCAAAGGGAACAAAACTGTTGATGTGCTCTAAGCTAAATCAGATGTATGGCCCCGTCACTGCGGACAAAGCAAAGAAATCCCTAGCAGGCCAACAGGACTGTCATGGCATTGGTTCTTTTCGTCTTGGAATTGATCAACTTATAATTGTTTCTCTCTTCTCAAATCCTGTTGCAATTTAGTGCATTGGTTTGTTAGTGATGAACTTATTTGTAGTGTGGGCAACAGATTTATTTGGAAGCATTTCAGAACACAGACCAACAACACATGAATCGCCAAGTCTAGAATAAAATAACAGGTATTTGCCATCAAATTAATAGAAATATACCAACAGTCAATTGATGCAAAAGATGCAGGCTGTCTGAAGAATTACAAATCATTTCGGCAAGGCCAAGTTCTTTTTCTTTGTTATTTCCAACTTCTTGCTTAGAAATCCACCTGCATTAGGATCCATAAAAAAGACAAATAGCGAATCCTTAAATAACAATGAACAAAGACTAAAATTAAGAAGGTTTCAATGTAGAAATCACAGGGAGTTCAACCTGCTGTTCACAAACAAAGCGGGATTCAAAGGCCTGTACCAGGCCTAAGACTCATGGTTTACTTTCATGTACATGATTCAATAGGATCCCACGGAAAATAATAAGAAAACAAAACAAAAGGTAACAAGGATAGTTATATGGAGAGATACTGATGCAGATCAGATACTCCTCAATATCTGTTCCATAATTTTCTAACATGTTTAAGAAATGAATTACAGCTCCAGAAGTAGGTTCAATATTTCTTTTATGCTCCTGGACAAATGTCAAAGCACTTGGCTGGCAACGATATAAGGGATAGCCAGGAGAATACAAGTGGCAATAATGTTTTGATAAAAAAATTGGGGAATCGGCTAGTGTGATTTAATAATTTAATCTTACAAAAAGTTTACAGACACACCCACAAACAATTTATCCATGTATTGTTGTCCAGAAGCAAGAAGATGCCCTGTTGGCCAACCAGCCACAAAGACAAAGTATGATATTTGCGTTTGTCTACAAATCATAGGAGCTACATTTGGTGCTTTTTGACAAACTCTTTCTCCCTCATGACCATTATTTTCCTTTTCTATCTAAAGTTTAATTGGGAGATAAAGGCATTAAAATCCATTTTACGCATCATGAGTTTTTCTGATAATGGGATGTGAAAATCCAACACATAACCCATTGCTACCATTATCCCACCTATTAAAGTTATCTGCCAATCTTTCAAGCATGTTTTAGATGAACCCTAGAAAGATGGCAGTGGCATGTGACCATAGATCCACCACAATGAAGCAGCTGGTATCACTGGCACTTGCAAAATTCCACTGAAGTGATGCTGTTCTAAAATAAAGACACAGCTGGCAAATAAATCACTAAAGGCCAGTGTTATCTATGGCTCAAATTTACCCAGCACAGGTTGGAGAAAGAGTATGAAAGTAAAGGTAACTGGTGGGTTGAAAGACTAACCTGGTCTTGATATAAGGTTAATACGAGAACGAGGCCCTTCAAACTTCCAGTTATCTTCATCCAAGGATTTAACCTCCTTGTTAAGTGCAGCCATCAGATCAGTTTTTAGTGCTGCAACAGAAGAACAAGACTTCTATGAACAATAAAAACTCCACTCAGTTGCTATCAGCTGAGATGATACTTATAGTGATTAAAATTGTTGGTGTTTCACTAATTGGATTTGGGGCCTTCCGGCTTTCTTTCAGAGGTCACTTCTAGAGACACAACAGAGCCTTCCTGTTTTCTTTCAAATGTCACTTTTAGAGACAGAACAGAGGAAAACATTAAAGTTCCGAAATATATTTCTTTCTTGTCTTGTTTTATAACCAAAATGGGTGAAGTAAGAACAAAGGAGAAAAGGTAAGCCCTTGAATTTCATATATCCAAGTAAGATAAAACATGAGAGGGCGACTAACAACTAAAGTATCTCTAGAAACTAGGAAAATTAACGGACAGGCTAATTAAAATGGATCGATTCAGCTGGATGAAAGAACTCAAATTAAAGATACAAACTTTGTCTTTTGACGGTAAATAAATGATATCCTCCACTAGACCAATACTAATGGAATCGCTTGGCTTAGTCCTATTTTTTAAAGATCAAAAATCAAGATGCGAGCGTAAACTTATTCTGTCAATGAGTTCGATTTGTTCCTTAAAAAGTAAATACATATATAAGAGCCAACATTTCATGATGAGCAGCATAAACTTAAGAATTCTTTGCCCCGCATAGATTTCATTCCCCTTATTTTCTTAGTAACACGACAACGAGTTCATGAATAAGCCCAAAATCTCGGTACCATGTATATTAAACCCTAGAGAAAAGAAATAGAAAATCCATGAATTATGCAGATGAGGACCCATATAAGACTGATTCTGATTGCTAGAATCAAATAATCACAAAAATAGCTACATGTCCATAACCCAACACAGGGAATGCAGAAAAATTAATGCCGCGATAACAAAGCAATGAATTTCCATAAGAATAACCCAGAACCCACACAAATTATTCAGCTTTTAAATAGCCCAGATGGACAAAAAAAAAAAATTCTTCCCTGCAAAAATGCCTAAGCCCACGACCAAAAAATTCGAAATTCGCGTGGACCATGCAATATTATAACACCCCAGATGGACAAATTTCATATTTCAAGATTGAAATTGAAGAGGGAGAACAAAACAAACCAAGCATCGCCTCATCTTTGCGGTCTTGGATGGAAATTAAATCAGAAGGGAAATGAAAATCATCCAAAGCAGCATTGCTAACACTTCCTCCTCCACCTCCAATAATTGCTGTTGTTGATACTGATGAATTTGTTGGTGATGTACTGTTCATTCTCTTTTCTCTGTGTTTTCTTTGCTAAAAGATGGTCACTTTACTGAGCGGGAAAGATTTAGAAGCGTAGGGAGGAGAGGTGTGAAGAAAGTAGAAGTAGTGAACTTCATTACACATTATTCATTATACATTGTACATTATTTTATTCAGAAAAGCAATTAGATTAGGCCTTTTTTCGTGTTCATTATGATGTGGTGGTAGACAGTAGACACAGGCCTTTTCTCTTTTTTACATGTCAAATTTATTAATTTCGGTTTCTAAATTTTGTTTCGGTTTCATCCTCTCACATTATTATATTTATGGGATTATAACACAATTAATTTCTTTCAATTCACATTCAACATTGTATTCACGTTATGTTTGTTTTGGTCCCTAAAATGCAACAACATTAGACTACAAAATAGGATTTGATTTTATCAATTTTAGAAAATTAAAACAACAAGAACTAACATTAACCCAGCCAAATAAATGTAGCCCTCTTTTGACTTTGGTGTGGAAAATTATAGTTGAACCCTAAAGTTTTAATTTTTCCCTTTTCGCTCCTTATTTGAGATGAATAAAATTTTTAATAAAACAACATGACTTCATCAAAAATAAAATAAAATAAAAAGATGTATTAATAAGTTAATGAAGTTTATATTAGAAAGGTATATTTTTACTACCAAAGTCAGAGCAACTAAACTAGTTTATTCGAAACGAGAAGGTAACAGACTTCAGTTGTTTATGGGCTTTGTTGTGGCTTAAAAGAGGCCTGAGACAGGAAAAAAAATTAATCCCATCTCAGACTACAAATATTTCGTTGAAAAACTGATTGATACAGTATTTCATTGCATGCTCGATATCCAGTAAGTGAAGGGAAATAGTGAAATGTTGAAGAGAGTAGAAAATTGCTGTGTCTCTCTCTCTTGCAGCCCCTCGATGATAGTGGCTATTCAAAAGTGGAATTTGGTGAACCTGATTTATTCCTGAGCTGCAGCATGGAAGGAAATGGGGAGAATGGGAGCTGCTTACTTATGCCTACCAATGACATGGTGGGACCCAGAACCGCGGATGTTTTGTGGAGAATACCTTCTGGAATAAGGGCGCCAAAACTAGTATCTGCTGTCACTTTTCTTGCAGCCTCTACATCTACTCTTTTAATTGTCCTCGCGTCCATCTTTTATTCTGATAGTAAACTGTGCAACAATTTGAAATAATCTTAGTTTTGTTGTAAATTCTTGCCATGATAGCATTTTCTGGAAAGATTTGTGGAGCAATTTTCCTTTCTCATGGTGTTATGACATCCGCATGCGATTCTGTTGTAACTGATCAGCATCATCATCCATTTTTATTTCTGCAAATTTTATTTCTGCTTTTTCACAAACATTCGAAGTAATCGCACTTAAAGATGCTTCAAATAACTGCTAAAAAACACCCCAGCACAGGAATAGGATTAATTCGGTCATGCATTGTTAGTTGATACCAGCAACTAAGAGATATCCAGGTTTTCAATCGGCAGGACCTTTAGCGCCTGCTGTAAAACTAATGCAAACTCGTTTCAGATGAAGTTCACCAATTTTCTGTCTTTTTCCATCGTTTTCTCGATGACACAGGCCTTCACCCTGACAGGTCAGGGAACACCCCCAAGAACAACTAGCAACCGTTGCCTTATCTTGCTCCCTAAGGCAGGTCTTTCTTATGATACAAGTTCAGAAGGAGGTAATGTCATTGTCAATCTCTACCTTCTAGCCTGGCCCGATGGTTTTGGCTTGGCTCATTTGTACGCATCGCTCAAGGTTGCTTAACTAGCTTTCTTCTCCATTGTTTTTTTTATCCTTTTTTTCTGAAGTTGACAAGTGCAACCCTTCCAGCTGAAATAGAATAGACAAGCTTCGAGAGGACTCCTTTGTCCATTGAGAGGACAACAAATGATATGCGAGAATTATCGCCAAGAATCACTTCTTCTTGAACTTTCTGAGGCCACTTGACGTTTCAATAACGCACCATGTCATCATCAAACTCAGACCTCTTCCATGCCAGTTCATTTCAAAGACCTCTTCCATGACAACAGATCCAATAAGTTGACATTGCATAAATTCTGATAACATTTTCTATAAAACCAAAATTTCTAGCAAACACCGTCAGTTTAAAAAACAATTAATAAGATGACGGTGACTACAGAAAATCCGAGAACTACACACATTAAACAATTTTGACCTCAGACAATTTATGGACCAATGAACATCTCCGAGAGCAGGTTTTTTTAAAATAAAAAAAATGATAGAGCTTGGTAAGAGTTTTAGGGGAAAGATTTAGATTAGAAAAGTATTTGAAAAATAATATAGTGTACACCCAACCGCTATTTATTGTTGTTTAATTAAAACTAAAATGCATGTTTTATGTAAATTAATTAGTGAACAAAAATTATCCCAACATTTTATGAAAATTTAATAGTCCAAAAATAAAATTCAAGATTTAATGATCAAGAAACAAAAAAATAATATAGCAGGAAGAAGAAATGAAAGAAGAAAGAAAAAAAATACAAACCGATATTTCATTTTCAACACATTGAATCTTTAATCACATCTCTCAGCCATTAAATTTTTATAAAATTTTAAAAAGACTTTTATACATCTTTGAATGAAACATCAACTATTCTATTTTCCCAAAACTTTTGTCAAACCGTGTTAAAATGATAACCCTATTGTCAAAATAAGCAAGCTAGTGAAGATGCATGTGAAGAATTACGGGAAGATCATTCGAGAATGATTAAAAACAAAAGAATAAATGTTTAGTTTATTAATATTTCTATAAAACCTGAAACAATTACACAAACTGTCACACACCCTTGTAAACCCAAGGCAGCAGAACATAGAAACAAACAGACACTCCACCCAGACAGAATTGCCTGCAATGATCATGTGCAGACATCATACGATATACACCACCTCTGACTAGCAGTGGGACACTCCAGTCAGTCGCCATGTCTTGTAAAAGAACATAAAGGAATTAGCATAGAGAATACTATCTTGTTGCCAAGCAGCTCTTGAAATAGTTCCAAGGATTGTATCAAGAAAATTTTTGGATTATGCAGCAAGTACTACGATCACAATGAGAATCACAATCCCGAATATCACCATGAGCAAGCAGGCCTGCATTCAAGACGCGGGGGTTAATTGTGAATATAATTACATTAAATTGAGGGGAATCCACATCTAGAATGAAAATCCCCAACTTGAAGCAAGGGCAATATACCATTTCTTTCATCAAAATTTGATGGAATATTTTGCATAAAAGAAACAGCTCATATTCTTAAATTATGAAAAAGAAAATGCATTTATCAACTTGAAAATGCAGATGGCATTTAGATAGCAAACCCCTTCTGGATTAGGAGTGTCCAATCAATTAAACAAGAAACATAAAGAGAAAAGGTCAGTACAAAAAAAAAAAAACAAACAGGGATCCACACAAGGCATGTCAGCACTCTGTAATTTACTTCGGTCACAAAAACAAACAGCACCACCACCACCAGCAGCAATAGTATTGATGGTAATAATCAAAATGGGAATAAATAAATGAGGTGCCATAAATTACCAGAGAAGAATTTGATCTCTGAGTCTTTGCAGCTTTCACAAGGTGGGATTTTCCCTGTGCTGTTGCAGCCTGGGAATTTTCAATATGGGAGCCAATATCATCTGTAGCATACCCAGAAAAAGGAAAGTTTAATAATGATAACGAGTCAAAATATATGAAGCAGGTTCTTTGTTCGCAGACAATATATAACTTACCAATCATAGTTCCTTGTTCATGGACAAGGACAGCAAGATCTTTAAAAATCTCATTCACCTCACCAATTTGCTGCTGAATTTCATGTATTCCCTGTTCTCTCTCCTCGATAACAGCCTCATTGAAGGCAATCTCATTGTCCAATAGTAGGACCTCCTGTCTGCATCAAAATTCAATTCAAAGCTCAGAATTCTTTTCTTTCAAGTCAATTAAAAGCCAAGTACACAGCAAGTTAAGCAACAGGCTTATTCAATAAAAAGAAAGGGAAGATCCTACTTTTAATAGTCTGTCCTGGGCTACCTCTGAATTTAATCAGAGGCAACTCTTGTATACAGTTTTTCTGGAGTGTACATGATAAGGCTGTGAAGTTACAAACTAATTTCTCATCTCGAGGATGAAGCACGGAGGCCACCATTAATCAATCCTATTGCAAACTTCCAGATGACAAGACTTCTATACACATTTCTGTACTATAAAACCTCTCCATGCACAATATCCCTTCGGTCCTACAGATTTTAGAATCAATGATAAAAATAAAGAGTGTATGCAGCTAAAGGTGACCAACAGTTTTTGAAAAACCTACAAATGTTTGCTGGTTCTAAAATATGAACTTGTTTAAAAAATACCCCAGCATTTTCAACACCATGAACAAGGAATGGTGATGGAAAAGATACATGGCTTGATAAATTCTCTCAAAGTTAGGACAAAAAAAATGAAAAGGTTATTCGTAGCCTATGTTCGTGAGCGGATCTCACCTTCTTGACTCCACAAGGATAGCACGTTGTTCTGGACTTTTATCAAAACTTAAATCTATTTCACTGGCTGTGTAGCTGCACAGAGCACAAACAAACACAAAATGTTAGAAGAATATACAAACATCGCAAATCTATTTCATTTTATCAAAACAAAAGGTTCATTATAGCAAAGAAAAAACAGGAATCTCAAATCTCACATAACTATTAAGGTCTCCTAAAATAATCACCTGGAAGGAAGGACTGCTTGGGGAACAAAAGGAGTATATGCCGTTTCCCTCTCAGCCGCAAGCCGCTGAGCCTTCTGAAATTCTTTCAAAACTGCTTGAAAATCTTTTGCTAATTTAGCATCAGCAATCTTTTTGCTTTGCTGCAATTACAACAAGAAAAAAAAAGGGGAAATCTAATTGTTAACTGTCTAGTACATTAAGGTTGAAAAGCATTTCCGAACAGATGAGAAAGGTGAGCAATTAAGGTGATGGAATTGCAAGGGTTCTATGGGATCTTGAGGAATTTCTGAATCTGAGGGGTCTCTGGAAAATTACTCATTAATATATATGGTAAAGAACAAGAAGCAAACATACACTGACTCCAGCATAATGATCTGTTTCACTAGCTTGTTTAAGTCTGGCTGAAGTATCCTTCACCAATTGCCCAATATGTAGCCTTGTTTTATGCCTGTTGTGCAAGAAAAATCAGTACAACAACTCAAAGTGGAGGTTCATTACACAGGTATTTGGTTGATAGAATTCAATAAAACACAGAAGGGGAGAGACTAACAGCTAGGCATTGACAAGATGCTGCCGGTGAGGATTTCAAATTACAACACATTCTGAATTCTGCCATTTTCTTTGAACAATATATTATTATGGAAGTCTCACATGCACTTTAATGTTCTGAGCAAGGGAGAACAAACACTACCATCGAAAATTTTAAAAAAACCCCAAAAGAGATTGATACAATTATGTCCTAACTAAAATTTATGAGAAAAGTTCTTACAATATAATGTTGAACATTCTTTTCCAAAGAGTCATGAGAGTAGTCTCAAACATGGCTGCAAAGACATTAATTAATAACAGAGTCCAGGTGTCCAACTCAGGCATACCCTATGTTCTTTCTAAACTCTTAACTATTTTTTTGTTACTGGAAATTTTGCTTCATCTCTCCTTGGGGCACAAAGAAGGCAAAATACTGACATATTTAAGAGCTGAAACTTCAATTAGGCTTCAGCATGATGATTAATGTGCAAAAATAGGCTAGCCAACCAGTAAGAGTCAAGATGGAAGGACCACTTTTTTCAGCATGAGTATACGTTGGTAGATAGTCCCAAACATTTTTAGCAGCAATTATTTAATGGTTGTAGATGGATTCTTGAAAACCAAAAAAGGTTCCACATAAGTACCAGTATAGAGATTGTTTAGTATTGCTAGCAACTAAGCACAGCCGAGGACATTGCAAAAGAGCCATCTGGGCCATTCATGTGAGATACATGCAATTAGCCCAGCACATTCACACACATGCATCTCTCATGCGTGGCCTAGATTGGGCAAACGCAACAACCACGATTGTGCTTGGCATCGTTTCTCAAAACTTTTTGAATAATGCTAGAGATAACAACAATCAAGCTGAATGTTCTTCACCGGGTAATGTAGCAATTTATGATAAGCAATTCCTATATGATACCTTCCACATTACATAGCAATTGGAATGCCAGTAAAATTGTTAGAAAACGAACAAGGTAACTACCTTTCAGTGCAAAAATCGTCTTCTAATATATCATTAGAATCTCAATAGTTTTCTGATTCTATTTATTCTCAGAAGTACCAACAATTTTCTAGCTCCTGGAAAAAGGCAACCAGACCTACAATTTCTTCATTTGAACTCCAAAAACGCAATAAAACCACTTCAAGAATACTACCCAGAAAGCAAAATTACACATTTACACGATCTTAATAATTCAATTCTCAATAATGAAGAAAAATCAACCATAATTCTGGATATTTAGTCAAAACGACAAACAAAGAAACTCAAAACGGCAAGAAAATAAAAAATAAACTTACAGCTTCTCCCGGAGCTCAGGCGTGTCTTTAGGAGTCCCAAGGGTATTAACAAGACGCTGAAAAGTGGAAACGGCAGTGTTGATCTGGAAGATTCCAGAAGCAACCGCTTGCGTGGCATCTTGTTTGCCGTTGATCAGCTCTCTCCTTGAAGATGCCAAGGGTCGTCCCGCCTCCAGATCTTGAAAGCTCATTATTATTATTATATAATTCGATTCAATTTGATCGAAAATCCCTGACCAGCCCTTTCTCGAAAGATAAAAGGAGGGGATTTTTTTTATTTTTCGAGAAAGGGAAGAGAAGCTGGTTGTTTGGGTACAGGAACAAGAATCTATTTAGGTTAATGGAAAGATGAGAAGCTTATAGCACGGCGTTAATTGAGAGAGAATTGTTTAGATGATCTTAGACTTGGAGAGAGAGAAGGGAGAGGAAATGGAATGATGATGTGTGGGACGTTAGTTGCTGTTTTTTTTTGGGGTTTCGGGATTTGAATATTCGGTGCAGGCACGTTGATGTGGAATTGTGGACCCCTGAAGGAAAGGAAAGACACGTGAGAAAAGAGTGTTTGGTAAGAGGAAACCAATTGCTTCGCGTGGGGATGGTGGCAATGTGGACATATGGTTGCGATTTCTTGCTCCTCCGTTTCTTAACGTGGTTTGATGATGTTTTTAAAATTATTTTTTATTTGTAAAATATTTAATTAATAGTTTTTGTTTTTTATGATTTTAAGATATTAATACTAAAAAAATTTAAAAAAATATTTTAACATATTTTCAATCAAAAATATTTTTATAAAAATATCATATAGCACATTATTAAATACATACTTAATGTTTTGTTAATTTTAATTGGAGTTTTTAATTAGAGAAAGGATCAATGCCTGACCTTGTGAATTAAAGTGGCGTTCTGGGATGGAGAATGGCTATTGGCTAGTGGCTACTACTTCATTGAGGATTATTATCGTAGTATTTTGGTCGTGAACAAGGCCTGATATCTGTTTGATGTGGTTGCTTTTATATATATACTAGCTATATGCCCGCGCGTTGCAGCGGGCATTGCTGCATATATAATATTATATAATTACATTAAAAACTATAAACTTATAATATAAAAGTTTAGAACTACAATATAAAAGAGTTTGTTTTGTAAACATAGGTTACATCTTTTGGTATATACATAGTGTCACAAAAGATGACAAAAAAGTGCTAATTATACAATT
>Ga0307510_10009488_pt1 | contig 11591 bp, 10 predicted proteins | sample 12_EM_MG_FD_207224 | JGI IMG/M metagenome (GOLD analysis project Ga0307510, IMG submission 207224) | Populus trichocarpa ectomycorrhiza microbial communities from riparian zone in the Pacific Northwest, United States - 12_EM | ecosystem: Host-associated > Plants > Roots > Unclassified | place... | reverse complement strand
ACCCCCTCCAGAAATCGTTGGAGAAGAAGAAGGACATTATGAAATCGACAAAGTCCTAGCAGCACGTCCCACTAGAAATCGCAAGAGCACACAGTACTTCGTCCACTGGAAAGGCTACACAGATGCAGATAACTCATGGATCCCAGCTGGAGAACTAACACACGCCAAAGAACTAGTCGCCGAATTCCATGCCCGTAATCGCCCTAAAGAGGGGATACGCATACAAGCCTTGCAGGCGCAAGGAGATCCTAAAGAGGGGATACTGTCGCGAGCGGTACTCGCGCCCCCCAGTCTCAGCTACAAACCCGTAACTCCAAGACCACGTGACCGTGGGAACATATCACATGACCCTACACGTGACTCATCACGTGACCCCTTCGCCACTCGTACATCACGTGACTTATCAGCACGTGACCCTGGGAACCTACGACCCCGTGACCCTGGGAAGATAACACATGACCTATCAAGGAACTGGTCATCAACAACGTCACATGACAAGACGCGCTTTGGACGCGCGTCTAACCCGTTGATCAACACGTGGCAGATCGTGGGAACAATCAACAAGACGCGTCCACTAAACAATCAACGAACACGCGACGCGACTCGATCAATGAAGACGCGACTCATTAGGGCTAGACCCTAATCGAGATGTATTATATAATCCGCAGTTGCTGCGCATTGACTGCGCAGTCCCCCGTTACCTGTAAACTTACCTACCCTAAACTGCGCACAGACCACCCTGTATTAGTATATAAGACCTATGAATTTAGGTGAACAGTCCTTAGACTGTTCTCTTGTCAATCCCCACACTGGAGCCTTTCAAAGCTCCCTCCTCGTTAGCAGCACCCTGCCCGTCGTCTTCCACAGTCTACTCTGTCCCCCCTCTCTTAGCCTTCTGCCTCTTCCTCCTCAACGTCTCGTTGCTGCTCCTCTGGATCAGTCACCTTCAACTCTGCGCCGTTGTTGAGTCTTGCTACCCATAAAGTAGTGAGTTCCCGACACTCACCTGAAAATCATTGGGCGTGTTTGCTCATTGATTCTCAAACCAAGACAATAAGCTAGGGAGACTCTCTGGGGCGTGCTATGCCTGCTGGCTGTTACGATCCTGGACCCTCACCCAATTTTCCGCTATTTTCCACCATTTTATTTCATGCTTTCGGTCACTCGTTCCCCACTCGCTCCCTCACGCGCCGCTCGGACCGCCACCAAATCACTTGACAAATCACCTGATAGATCACCTGACCATTCCGCAGTCAACTATCACATGCCATCACTCCGCAGTCCGCAGCATTCCACAGTATCATCATTTAACCCCTTTCGACTTGCCAGCTCATGATGGGTTATTCTTAGATTGCCAGCTCATGATGGAGTTATACTTAGAACCGCCACGTCATGATTTCACCTCAGTAATATTTCCATATTTCTTTGTGACCTCTGTGACCCGTTACTTCTCAAATGTATATAAGCACTCATACTTTTAGTAGTTGGGCCCTAAGCCTAACTTGGTTTTCAATCCAAGACTTGTAGCTTCCACCCAGGACTCTCTGAGTCTCTTATCTGAACCCTTAGTCGCTTCAAAGCCTTGAAGCTCTCCCCTCTACTTCTAACAGAACACTCAGAAGTTGCCCTTATCATCAGGGACTTACTTGTTATACTGTGTAGCCAACCGATACCGCGCTACTCACGTGATTACTGCCTAAGGAGGACAACCCACTTAGCCGCAACTCTAGTCGTCACCAAACCAAACCACGCACATCACGTCTTTAAGGCCCTTGGACCTTAACACAAGTTAGGCTTTCCTACGAGTTCTTGAAACACAGAACTGTTACCACTGTGGCGACCCAAGCATACAAAACACTCAGCAAAGAGTTCATACAAATCTTCAGGAGACAACAGGACGATCTCCCAGCACACGTCACAAGGGACGTATACTTCGAAGATCAAGGACCAGGACACCCGGATACTGGATATTTCCTTGACACAGCACATGGAAAGAGACCCATTGAATTCATTCAAGTTAACGACTCCTATCACTGGGTCAGACTCTGCCGAAACCAAGACACTTGGGAAACAAATCTATCAGGAATATACAACGGACCAGAAGTCGGCTGGTGGCTCATCATTGATCCACAGCATCCCAACTACATTTTTCATGAACAAGAAGCCAGCGTCCCTTATACTATCGCAGCAGTTACCACTGCACTTCAGCAGCTTCCTACCCGCCCCAACACCCCAGATCATCCAACCGTCATGGAAGGACAACAGGAAGATATTAACGTCGCTACTGGCCAAGCCCAGGCAGACGCGCAGAGGATTAACATCATCAATCACTCTAACGGCACACTCAAAGGAAACCCTCCATTCATATTTGATGGAGATAGGAACAAAACCTGCAAGTTCCTTCTGACTTGGAAACTATGGGAACAAGTCAACAAAAACAACGACACCATAAAGTGACCCTTCTCCAGGATAGTCACCATGCTCAGCTACATGGACAGCACTCGAGTCGACGCCTGGAAGGAAGAACAACTTGGATTACTTTCCGATGAAATAAAGGACAGAACCCTAGAGACAGACAAAACCCTCTGGGATGAATTTCTGGAAAGGTTCAGCAATGCCTTCACCAACCAGAACCGTCGATCCGAAGCTTACCAGGAGTTATGCAAACTCAAGCAAGGAGAAAGCCTTGACGACTTCTTTGCCAAATTCAAACAACTCGCATATGAAGCTGGAGTTCCCCTAGACGACAAGGGAACCATCAAAACCCTGAAACACGCTATGAAGCAAGGACTCACTAGCGCCATCATTAATTCCCCTACCTTCGACCCTACTGCAGACACTCCTTGGACTTTCAAAGAATGGGAAGAACAGGCCCGCAAATCCCATCTCAAATGGAAGGCGGCAGCCGAGTTCACCCAAAAGACACGCCAAGGACTCTATCAAGCATTTAAACTCAACCCCAGGCAAACCAATAACCCTGGAAGAGGCGGTTATGGGAGAAACAACTACTGGAAGAACAACAGAAATGACCGGCGCACCACATCCCAAGGAGGATATCATATGGATGTCGACGCTACAGTCACTTCAGATATCAACACTATAGGACAACAGCACTCCGAAGCCAAGAAAGCGGAACTCATGAAGAACAATTTATGTTTCTACTGCGAGAAACAAGGACACTGAGCTAACGTCTGTCGCAAGAAACAAGCTGACTGCAGTAACTTCAGCGGTCGACCTGGCAACAATTCTAGAGAACCAGCTAAAGCTCACGCTGCACCCACTATGCCAGACTTCTCAGACCTCAGCAGCGTTGCTGAATTTATGAAGGAAAACATGGATTCCTTCAGCGAAGAAGCCAGACTAGGCTTCGTCAAAACACTCATGCCAAAGGATTTTCCCGCGGCCCTCAACTAGCTGCCTTAGTTAGGGCTTTCCGACTCGATAGTGTGTTCGTAAATAAATCAAACTCAATACAAATTAAAGTTCCAATCACACACTATCAAGGGACGGCAGAAGAAAATATCTTGCTTGACACTGGAGCAACAGAAAACTTTATTGATCAAGTCACTGTGGACAAACTTCGCTTAGGCACCAAAAGACTCCCCTATGCATGAGCAGTGTATAACGTCGATGGAACTCTAAACAGATCTGGAACCATCACTAGAGCTTGCGACCTACTTGTCACTCAAGGAAACAAGAAAGAATGAATTAGGTTCTTTGTCACTAATCTGGGTAGCGACCGAATGCTCTTCAGCTACCCCTGGTTCAGGAAGTTCAACCTGGATATCGATTGGGAGAAAAGCGAACTCAAAGGACCAAAAGTCAAAATTGAAACCCTACTCTACAGCACCCTCCAATGTGCAAAATCTTGGCTCAAATCAAAGAACCAAGAAAATGAAGATCTCATCCTCGAAGCACAAACATGCGCTCTATGGTCAGGAGTCACTCCTTCAGAAATGAGGGAAGGCCCAGTAGAGATTAATTGTATGCACACAGCAGTCGAAATGGCCCATAAGTACACATTGGAACATGGGAAGGAGGAAGTCATCCTCCCGGAAGAATTCAAACGTCACATAGCACTATTTTCGGATGAAGAGGCAAACAAATTTCCGCCAACTCGCGGAGATGGAGACCACAAAATCGTACTCATGGACACCGCCCCTACCCGCTTCAATTGCAAAGTCTACCCGCTCTCAAGAGATGAGCAGGAAGCGGAGAACAAATTCATTGACGAAAATCTGGAAAAAGGCTACATCACACCCTCGGACTCCCCTTATGGCTTTTCAACCTTCATGGTCCCTAAGAAAGACTTGAAGGAGAAAAGATATATCATCGACTATCGCCCCCTCAACGCAGTTACCCAAAAAGATGTCACCCCACTCCCAAACCTCAAACAGTGTATTGAAAACTTGCAAGGAATGGAACTATTCAGCAAGTTTGACATCTGCTGGGGGTACAACAACATCCGCATAAGGGAAGGCGATCAATGGAAGGCCGCATTCAAAACACGTCGGGGACTATTCAAACCCAAAGTCATGTTCTTTGGGATGAGTAACTCACCAGCTAGCTTCCAAAGGTTCATGAACGGTATTCTCGAAGAACTCTATGAACACTTCGAGAAGAAAGGCATATACAACATACAGTGCATCCTCCAGAACTACATGGACGACTGTGGTATAGGTACCCTACTCAAAGACTATGAATTACACGTCGAAATCGTTCACTTCCTATTCGACCTACTCCTACGTCATGGCCTACACCTCAAACTGTCAAAATCCGTCTTCATGCAACCGCAAATGGACTTCTTAGGTGTCTGGATATCAAAAGAAGGAGCAACTGTCGATCCAGCCAAAGTCGCCGGACTCAGAGATTACCCACGCGAACTCAAGGACAAACGACAAGTCCGCAGATTCCTAGGAGTCACCGGTTACCACCGCATGTTCTGCCCCAACTTCAGCATCATCGCCGCACCACTCACAAAACTTACTGGGAAAGACGTACCATTCGAATGGGGACCCGAGCAAAAGGAGGCCCAAGACAAACTCATCACATTAATCACAAGTGCACCCATCCTGGCCAGACCCGACCCAGACAGACAATTCGAACTCGAAACCGACGCTTTACAGGTCGGTACAGGAGCAATACTCTACCAACAAGACCCCCCTATCACCAAACCAGACGGCACTCAGAAACCAGGACCACGACGACCGGTGGGATTCCACTCCCAGAAATTCACTCAAACCAAGCAAAATTACCCCATTTACGACCGCGAATTCCTCGGAGTCATGAGAGGACTTCGCTGCTGGTCCCACTTGCTCAAAGGAACAACAATCCCCATCCTCGTGTATACTGATCATGCGAACCTTAGGTACTACAGAGAGCCCCGCAAAATTGGGCCACGCGTTGCTGGTTACTTACCAGAACGCAAGCAATACAACATCTTACTGGAGTACAAACCTGGGGCTACCAACCGAGCTGACGCACTATCTAGGCGACCTGACTATGAAGGACCAAACGAAATCAACGAAGATGTCACTGTATGGCCGGACCAATATTTCTGTGACCAGCATACTTCAATCCGTGTATTCGACATGGACAGCATAGGAGACAATTTGGACTCAAGAATCAAGCTAGCGCAATATCAAAATCAAAGTACACTCAAGAAATGGGCACCCACACATAATCTATCCTTACTGGACGGCACCCACTGGTACCACGGAACGGCACTTGTTGTCATGGCAGACAATGACCTTAGGAGGGGAGTAACATCCCTTTTTCACGACCACGAAACCGCTGGACACGCTGGAATTACCAAAACCCTCCAACTTATTGCACCTTACTACTGGTGGCCTGGAATGAAAATCTTCGTAACTGAGTACATCAAAGGCTGCGCTACTTGCCAAATGACTAAAGTCAACACTCATCCCGCTCATCCCCCTATGTTCCCTATCACCCCAGCTGAGAATGCTCGACCATTCGAAACTGTCGCTATGGACTTCATCACCAAACTACCACTCTCAGGAGGATACGACACTATCTTAATGATCACTGACACAGATTGCTCAAAAGCATCTATCTTCATCCCTTGTAACAAAGCAATCGACTCTGAAGGAGTCGCTCTACTCTACCTAAACAATGTCATCCCTCACTATGGCATACCTCACAAGATAATCTCGGACCGTGATGTCCATTTCATATCCAAATTCTCTACGGAACTTTGCCGCATCTTGAACATCCAACAGAACATCAGCACAGCCTATCACCCTCAAACGGATGGAGCCAGCGAACGAACTAACCAAACCCTCAAACAGTACCTTCGCGTATTTTGTGGCACTCAGCAGAACAACTGGCACGCTTGGCTGCCTCTAGCTCAGTACACTAAGAATTCCTGGCCCTCCACTACGACGAAGAAAACGCCATTCGACTTACTCATCGGCTATACCCCGCAAGTACACCAACCAACCAGAAGAACAGACATCCCATCCCTTGAACAACAACTCTCAGCCATCAAAGAAGCCAGGAAAGCCGCCCAAGAGGCACAATGTAAAGCACAAGAATCCTGGATCAAAGAACGACCACGCCATTCACCATTCCCTGTCAAATCCAAAGTCTGGTTAGAAGGAACAAACCTACAACTCCCAAACAATATCACACCCAAACTATCACCAAGGAGATACGGACCTTTCAAGGTAGTCTCCCAAATATCCAAAGTCGCATACAAAATCAAACTACCTCCTACTTGGAAAATTCACGACGTTTTCCACACCTCACTGCTCACACCATACAAGGAAACCAATCAACACAGACCCAATTTCCTGGAACCGCCACCTGACATCCTAGAAGGCGAACCGGAATGGGAAGTGGAGCAGATACTCAAAGAATGACTCTTCAGTCGTTGGAAGAAGAAGCAATACCTTGTACACTGGAAGGGATACTCGCCAGCTCATGATTCCTGGGTTAACTCTGAGGATCTCCATGCTTCGGATCTACTAGCGGAATTCAAAAGCCAACCAAGCAGTATAAGAACCCTCGAAATCTCAGACAATGCTCCTTATCCCCAACCACCATGTCCTCAGTCCATCATGAACTCCCCAGCACAGGATTCGCCACTTCTACCATCTTCACCTTGGGTACTGACGACGGAGTCATCCTCATCCGCATGCATACCGACAACAATCAACTCCACTTCTTCGGCACCTTCATCTGTTGTGGACACTTTGACATCACCTATCACTAGACTACTTGGCAACCAAGAGAAACCCTTGACGCCATCGACATCGACCATGAAGCAATCATGGTCCCAGTTGATAACGAAGACCCTGTCCTCAGGACCCACGTCAATTATGAAAGACTTCCATTTGCTCCCCATCCCCCTTGATATCAACCCCGACCCGCAACCCCCTTTAACATCGTCATCCCCGCTAGTACTACTAGTGGGAGCAGCAGCAACCAGACAACCAATGAAACGGAAAACATTCCACTTCACATCACCAACCCCGACCCCCTCACTCCCATCGAAGAAACAGAAGGCGACAATCAGTCTGAACAATATACCAACGCCGGACTCATCCCCTCAGATCACCTCCTCCATATCGCTCAAAATGAAACGTGAACAATGTATCAAAGACATGGTTTGACTTAGCAACAAATGGACCCTCCTCACTAACAAATTCAAGAATACCAAGGTTGCCAAAATATTCAGAAAGAAAGACAGCAACAGTACCCTCTACCTTTATCACTTCCATCGACGACTCTACGATATGGTCACTAAAGAGATCCTCTTAATCGTCGTAAAAGAAAGGAATCTCCAACAAAGAACCACCCTCCCCTTCAGCACCTTATCCCCACATTACCACATCTTAAAAGATCAAACATTCCTTGAAGGACTTCGAAACCTCCTCAAAGGTTGCAAAAGAATTATGCGGAGCAGGTCACCGTCACCAATATTCATACCTAGTCCAGGACCCTCAGGAGGAACAAAAGGATTCACTACCATTACTCCAGAACCACCATCATCAGCCCCAGCAGTTAGACCATCAACACCTGTTGGACCAACACCAATTATCCGACCATACATCCACCCATCTTCGTCCCTACCCAAGGAGGTCATACCATTACCACCAAGGATACCATCACCTCCCTTAGTGGACCCGTCACCTTTTGCCCCTCCATTTATTCCCACCCCTCCTAGTCCACCACCTGTGGAGCCACCCCGCATTGAAACGCCACCACTCCCCTTAGTTCCCTGGGGATCACATCGACAAGAATACTTGTCAATGGAACAATATGAACCACCAATCATTGATAATCCCGTTGAAATTCCATTACCTCAGTCACTCACCCCATCCCCACTGCAGAGGACGGCGACACCGATCATACCAACCCCTTGGAATAGATCACTGACACCGGAAGAAATCCCATTACCACCAGTCAGATCGCCGGTAAAGAAATACATAGGACCCTCCTCCCTCGACCTCATTCCCCTCCCATGGAACATCCCCCCTATTAAAGAAACCACTCCGCGACCGTCGCCCCCAAATGTTTCATCGTCATTCCTGTTACAATCCACCCAGTTTTTCGTTTTACTCCCTACCCCAAGCAACCTCAGGACCCGTCGCACCTCCCGCACCAACCACACAGACCCCTCAGAATATATCCCAACCAATAATACCGCCATCTATACCTCCCAGAGCACGCACACCTACGCTGCCCACTACCTTCAGCCAGGCGATACCAGCAATCCCGATCATGTGGCCTACTCACACGCGCCACCATTCCTCCATGGAATACTTTACAGAGCCTGCACCAATGACCACAGATCCCGCTACAGATAGCAATGAAGATAGTCCTATGAGGGACCGCAGTCCTAGCCCACCACACACGCCATACCAGCCCAGACCATCTGGTTCTAACGTCTATGAGTTAGAAGCCAACGAGCAGCCTTCACCGCCATGGAAAGCATGGCTTAGTCAGCCATCCCTGCCTACCAGTATAACCCGGCCCGTCTCCCCGAGCAGTGATACCTCAGCACCTAAACATCAACGCCACGATGATGGAACTTACACCCCCATTACGTCACTAGCCACATCCCCGATATCCCCGACCAGTCCTAGCGCCCAAGCCACTCCTGATTACCAAAGCCTACCAAGTCCCCGGTCCATGGGATCTGATCAAGATCCAAATACAGAGTCACCTCCTATGCTGCTAGAGTAAGCAGACTCTCATCAAAGCGAATTACCAAAAACAGACATACATTTGATGCGATACTCGTTCGCTTACGCGCCCTTCATATCGTCATCTCCCGGCCCCCGAATTGGAGGATCTCATCATCTAGATCGTATCTACGTCCTGACTCATTCCCAGATCCGACATGACTCGTACTTACTGCGCAACTGCGCATTCTCTGACTCCTACTTACTTGACTCATTCCAAGTGATCCCTGTATTAGTTTCGACTCATACTTAGCTATAGTAAGCATAGCATAGCCTCAGATTCCTCATGTATATAAACCAGCCAGTAGTTACAAGTCAAAGCTCTAAGCTTGACTTGGTTTCCAATCCAAACGTCTTGAAAGTCTTCACTCTCTCGTTCGACTCCCCCTTCCCCTTCATAAATTCCTCTTAGGTCTTTGACATCGTCAAAGACACCTCAGTCATCGTTACTCGTCACCACCACTTTGTGCAAGTCGCACCTTAAAGGTCCTTGGGCCTTAACAATTCCTCCCTGAGGAACCCATGCCACTCCCGGTTAAACCAGTATCCCCCCCTCCCCTCATTGTCTCAATGACGCCAAGTCGTACGACTCCCTTGTTACCTCAACATCCCGATTCAAGAACGCTGCCAAGAGACAGACCCACCCCACCCGAATGGGAAGCAATCCAACCATCACCAGCCACAGGAAAGCGAAAAGAGCTTTCACCATCACCAGAACCTTCACCCCCTATTGCGTCTTCATCCCGTTTACCATGACCAGCACCCTACCATGTCACTCCCTTACTCAAAAAACACAAAGAGTTCACTTGTGAGGAAGGACTGTCTTGGCAACAGTCACAACCTTCACCCAGTACGGGAAAGCGACAGGAATCACCATGACATGTCGCAATGCCGCTCAAACGTGAACGAAGTGAACCAGAAAAACCACGATCAATGAGTCCAGAAGAACAACCCACCCCCCCTGACTCACCTCTGCGCATTCCCACTCCTCCTTACTATTCAGACACTTTGACGACATCACGACCTGTGGCAATGTTGCAACGGTCACCAACTCCTGTGTTTTCAGCTACCTCAACACCTTCTAGTTATGGACTCGACAACCTCTATCGAACCCCAGTTCAAACTATCCCTGAACTTGAAGATGAATCAATGGAGGAAGGAGAAATAACAAATCCCGATTCACCAATGGAAGAGGGACAAATTGCGGACACAAGACAATCCACCCCAGATAGCATGGACATCGGAATACCTTGTGTCCCTTCTGACTGGTTACAACCTGGTTCACCTTGAGTTGTGTGGTAACGACTACTCTAGGAAGGGCGTCATGTTACGATCCTGGACCCTCACCCAATTTTCCACTATTTTCCACCATTTTATTTCGCGCTTTCAGTCACTCGTTCCCCACTCGCTCCCTCACACGCCGCTCAGACCGCCACCAAATCACTTGACAAATCACCTGATAGATCACCTGACCATTCCGCAGTCAACTATCACATGCCATCACTCTGCAGTCCGCAGCATTCCGCAGTATCATCATTTAACCCCTTTCGACTTGCCAGCTCATGATGGGTTATTCTTAGATTGCCAGCCCATGATGGAGTTATACTTAGAACTGCCACGTCATGATTTCACCTTAGTAATATTTCCATATTTCTTTGTGACCTCTGTGACCCGTTACTTCTCAAATGTATATAAGCACTCATACTTTTAGTAGTTGGGCCCTAAGCCTAACTTGGTTTTCAATCCAAGACTTGTAGCTTCCACCCAGGACTCTCTGAGTCTCTTATCTGAACCCTTAGTCGCTTCAAAGCCTTGAAGCTCTCCCCTCTACTTCTAACAGAACACTCAGAAGTTGCCCTTATCATTGGGGACTTACTTGTTATACTGTGTAGCCAACTGATACCGCGCTACTCACGTGATTACTGCCTAAGGAGGACAACCCACTTAGCCGCAACTCTAGTCGTCGCCAAACCAAACCACACACGTTGCGTCTTTAAGGCCCTTGGACCTTAACACTGGCGGTGAGGACCGACTGAGAGTGTGGCTATCTTTCTTCCTCCCTTGCGTGGAATTCCTGCCACTTCGAAACCTATTGTTAAGGTCCAAGGGCCTTAAAGACGCGACGTGCGTGGGTTGGTTTGGCGACGACTGGGATTGCTCAGTGGGGTTTCCTCCTGAGGCAATAGATCATGTGAATAGCACGGTACCGATTGGCTACGCAGTATAAGAGTAAAGTCCCCGATGATAAGGGTGACTTCCTGAGGTAGATAGTAGAGATGAAGGGAGAGCTTCAAGGCTTTTTGAAGCGACTGAGTTGATCAGGCAAGAGACTCTGAGAGTCCTAGGTGGAAGCTACAAGTCTTGGATTGAAAACCAAGT
>Ga0307510_10009487_pt1 | contig 11592 bp, 13 predicted proteins | sample 12_EM_MG_FD_207224 | JGI IMG/M metagenome (GOLD analysis project Ga0307510, IMG submission 207224) | Populus trichocarpa ectomycorrhiza microbial communities from riparian zone in the Pacific Northwest, United States - 12_EM | ecosystem: Host-associated > Plants > Roots > Unclassified | place... | reverse complement strand
CTGATCAATGAGGACTGGCGAGTCACCACTGACTTGCACCGCGTGGCGGATGTAGCGTTCGAGCTGCTCGTCGTCGCGGACGATCTCCATGGCCCGGCCGCCCAGCACATAGGAGGGCCGGATGACTATGGGATAGCCCACCTTGTGCGCGCCCTCGAAGGCCTCGTCGCGACTGCGGGCGATGGCGTTGATCGGCTGGGCGATCTCCAGCTTGTGCAGCAGCTTCTGGAACCGTTCGCGGTCTTCGGCCAGGTCGATGGCGTCAGGGGACGTGCCCAGGATGGGGATGCCGGCGTCTTCCAGCGGCTGCGCCAGCTTCAGCGGCGTCTGGCCGCCGAACTGCACGATCACGCCCAGCAGCGTGCCGTTCTGCTGCTCGACGTGGATGAGCTCGAGGACGTCTTCCGCCGTCAACGGCTCGAAGTAGAGTCGGTCCGAGGTATCGTAGTCCGTCGAGACCGTCTCAGGATTGCAGTTCACCATGATCGACTCGACGCCGATCTCGTCTAGGGCGAAGGCCGCGTGGCAGCAGCAGTAGTCGAACTCGATCCCCTGGCCGATCCGGTTGGGACCGCCGCCCAGGATGATCGCCTTCTTGCGGTCAGACGGGTCGCTCTCGCAGTCGGGCGCCTCGCCGAGCGCCCCGCTCTCGTAGGTCGAATACATGTAGGGCGTCTCGGCGCGGAATTCGCCGGCGCAGGTGTCGATGCGCTTGAACACCGGACGCACGCCCAGCGCGCGCCGCGCCTCGCGGACGTCGGCTTCCTTGCCGCCGGTCAGCATCGCCAGGCGCGCGTCGGAGAAGCCCTGCGCCTTCAGAGCGCGGAAGGTCTGGGCCGTGGTCGGCAGGCCTTCTCTCGCGACCCGCGCCTCTTCCTTCACCAGGGTCTCGATCTGGCGCAGGAACCAGGGCTCGTAGGAACAGGCGGCGTGGATCTCGTCCACCGTCAGGCCCTGGCGAAAGGCCTGGGCGATGACCCTGAGGCGATCCGGGGTCGGCGTCCCGAGCGCCCGCAGAACCGAGGCGTGGCCCATCTCCGGGTCGCCGGCGTTCTCGATCTCGATCTCGTCGAGGCCGCAGAGGCCGGTCTCCAGCCCCCGCAGCGCCTTCTGCAGGCTCTCGGCGAAGGTCCGCCCGATGGCCATCACCTCGCCCACCGACTTCATCGAGGTGGTGAGATAGGGCTCCGAGCCCGGATATTTCTCGAAGGCGAAGCGCGGAATCTTGGTGACGACGTAGTCGATGGAGGGCTCGAACGAGGCGGGCGTCGCGCCGGTGATGTCGTTCATCAGCTCGTCGAGCGTGTAGCCCACCGCCAGGCGGGCCGCGACCTTGGCGATCGGGAAGCCGGTGGCCTTGGAGGCGAGCGCGGATGACCGCGAGACCCGCGGGTTCATCTCGATCACCACCATGCGGCCGTCCGCCGGGTTCACGGCGAACTGCACGTTGGAGCCGCCGGTCTCCACCCCGATCTCGCGCAGCACCGCGATCGAGGCGCGGCGCATCCACTGGTATTCCTTGTCGGTCAGGGTGAGGGCAGGGGCGACGGTGATCGAGTCGCCGGTGTGCACGCCCATCGGGTCGATGTTCTCGATGGAGCAGACGATGATGCAGTTGTCCGCCTTGTCGCGGACGACCTCCATCTCGTACTCCTTCCAGCCGAGCACGCTCTCCTCGATGAGCACCTCGGTGGTGGGGGAGAGGTCGAGGCCGCGCAAAACGATCTCGTGGAATTCCTCGATGTTGTAGGCGATGCCGCCGCCGGTGCCGGCCAGGGTGAAGGACGGCCGCACGATCGCCGGCAGGCCCACGAACTCCAGCCCCTCAAGCGCTTCCTCAAGCGTGTGAGCAGCTTTGGATTTCGGGCTCTCGAGGCCCAGGTGGTCCATGGCGTCACGGAACTTCTGGCGATCTTCGGCCTTGTCGATGACCTCGGCCTTGGCCCCGATCATCTCGACGCCGTACTTCTTCAGGACCCCAGAGGCGTCGAGCGCCAGCGCGGTGTTCAGCGCCGTCTGGCCGCCCATGGTCGGCAGCAGCGCGTCGGGGCGCTCCTTGGCGATGATCTTCTCGACCATTTCCGGGGTGATCGGCTCGATGTAGGTGGCGTCGGCGACGTCCGGATCGGTCATGATCGTGGCCGGGTTCGAATTGACCAGGATGATCCGGTAGCCCTCGGCCCTGAGCGCCTTGCAGGCCTGCACGCCGGAATAGTCGAACTCGCAGGCCTGGCCGATCACGATCGGCCCCGCGCCGATGATCAGGATCGAGGAGATGTCGGTCCGTTTGGGCATCCAAGTCTCGCGCGCGAAGGTCCGCGCGTCGTCAAGCGCCGGCCCCAGGTCAGAACTGCAGGTTAAGGCGCCCGTTTAGAGAGGGAGTCGGAGCCACGCAACACCTTACCTCCCCCACACACTTCGTGGGGGAGGTAGCGGCCCAAACGAAATGGGCCGGCGCTTGCGCACCGGCCCACCTTCGTGACTTGGCGGAGCGTCAGCCCCGCAAATCGGTTGCCTTAAGCCTGCAGTTGGCCGGCCGCGGTCTTGCCGCTGCGCGCGTCCTTCTCCAGCTCATAGGTGATCTTCTGACCTTCGTTCAGCGAACGAAGCCCGGCGCGCTCGACAGCGGAGATGTGCACGAAAACATCCGGGCCGCCTTCATCGGGTTGGATGAAGCCGAAGCCCTTGGCGCCGTTGAACCATTTCACAGTACCGGTAGCCATGTATTTCTAGTCCTTCGATAGGTTTAGTCCCGACCGGCGCAAGCATTTACGCCGTCGATCAAAGTTCGAGATGGTGCGGGAGGCAGGTCCGGCGCCCGATTTCACGGGCGGGGAAAGTCGGCCGAACCGAGACGAATTCGATGAACCGAACCCTGAATGATTTCCGCCGGGGAGGCAAGATGGGCGAGATTTTCCCAGTTTCCTGGAAACAAAACCGCCGCTTGGCCATATAGTCTTTGGAGACGACGCTCACCCGCGCCGCCCGAAACGGAGACGGACATGAGCCTCATCGACAAGATTCCGACGCTGAGCGATGAGGAAGTGGTCAACCTGCTCGACAACGCGCGGCGCCTGCACGAGACCGGCGACGAACGCCAGCAGGCCGCCGCCGCCGAGCTGTTGCCCGCCCTGGAAGAAGCCGCCGCCGAGCGCAAAACCGCCCGCCTCGCCGCCGCCCAGGCCAAGCGCGCCGCGGCCCGCCCGAAAAAAGTCGCCGCCTGAGGCCGCCTCAAGGCCCGCAATCCGACCGCCCCCGGCAGATGAGCTTCAGCGTGGGGCTTGCGTCGAGCGCGCCAAGCGGGCAGCTTCCCGACCCGGTAACGTGAGATCCGAGCCCAGCCCTTGGCCGTTGCGACCACACCAGAAGCGCTCGCCCAGCTGATGTCGCGCGTTGCAGGCGGCGACCGCTCAGCCCTGCGACAATTATACGACTCCACCTCCGCGAAGCTTTTCGGGGTCTGCCTACGTATTCTATCCGACAGGGAAGAATCCGAGGACGTGTTGCAAGAGGTCTATGTCACCATATGGCGTCGCGCCGACCGCTTTGACGCGGCCCGAGCGAGCGTCATGACGTGGGCTTCCACGATCGCCCGCAACCGGTCGATCGACCGGCTGCGCTCGCGGGGCATGATGGCCTACGCCGAGCCGATCGAGAACCATGAGCTCCCCGACGGCGGCGTCAGCGCAGAAGCGCTATTGGTGGCCGCCGGCGAGGAAGGCCGCTTGCACAAATGCCTCTCGGAACTGGATGACAGGACCGAAAGCGTGATCCGAACCGCCTTTTTCGGCGGCGTCACTTATGAGACGCTCGCCCAACGCATGGATACCCCCTTGGGGACTGTGAAGAGCTGGATCCGTCGTGGTCTCGCCAAGCTCAAGGGATGCCTGGAGCAATGAGCGAAGGTCCCGAACTCAGCGAAGCCGAAGCCTTCGCGGCCGAGCACGCCCTGGGCGTCCTCTCGCCGCGGGAGAGCGCCGAGGCGGAACTCCGCATGGCCACCGATCCGGCCTTCGCCGCCGACGTCGACGCCTGGCGGGCGCGTCTTGCCCCCCTGACCCAGGCCATCGCCGCGGTCCCGGCGCCGGCCGGCGTCTGGCCGCGCATCGAACGTGCGCTGCCCGCCAACGACAATGCTGACTCAGGCTCGGGCCGTGGCCTGCGCTTCTGGCGCGGCGCGACGGTCGGCTCGCTCGGCCTCCTGGCCGCCAGCCTGGTCGCCGTGGTGATGCTGGCCAACCAGCCGCCGCGCTTCGTCCAGACGCCCGCGCCCGAGGCCGGCCCGCTGCTCAATGCCAGCCTGACCACCCAGGACGGCGCCCCGGTGCCGCTCTTCGTGGCCGCCTACGACCCGACCCGCAAGGCGCTGATCATCACCTCGCTGGTCAAGGCCGGCGCCGATCCGGGCAAGGTCCATGAGCTGTGGGTCATCCCCTCGGACGGCAAGCCCAGGGCGCTGGGCTTCGTCGAGCCCGGCAAGTCCAAGTCGATCCCGATGTCGCGTGAGTTGGCCGAGAACATGGCCGAAGGCTCGGCCATCGCCGTCTCGGTCGAACCGCCCGGCGGCTCGCCGAACCCCAACGCTCCCTCCGGCCCGATCACCGCCGTCGGCAAACTGGCGAAGATCTGAACAGGGGCCGGCTTTGCCGGCCTCTTTATTTTGGCCACGGAAAACACGGAAAACACGGAAAACACGGAAAACACGGAAAGGGCACGGAAGGCGCCCGTTCCTGAAAGGTCCGCGCCAGCGGGCGCCTCCTGTTTTCAACCGCCAAGACGCCAAGACCGCCAAGAGGTCGTTGTAGCTGTGCCATGCAGCCCGCTCAGACGCCTTGGCGATCTTGGCGGCTTGGCGGTTCAAATCCCTGCGGCGCAGCAGACGATAGGACGCCCGCTCGCGCGGGCAGGGCGGGACCGTCCCACGTCCGTACTCTTTCCGTGTTTTCCGTGGCCAAACTTCTTCTTGGCCGCCGCTGTTACTTCGCCGCGTCCATGTGGTCGGCGAAGCGTTGGAAGAGGTAGAGGCTGTCGGTGGGGCCGGGCGAGGCCTCCGGGTGGTGCTGGATCGAGAACACCGGGCGGTCCTTCAGCGCGATGCCGGCGTTGGTGCCGTCGAAGAGCGAGACATGGGTCTCGACCACGAGCTCGGGCAGGGTATCGCGGTCCACCGTGAAGCCGTGGTTCATGGAGACGATCTCCACCTTGCCGGTGGTCAGGTCCTTCACCGGATGGTTCGCCCCATGGTGGCCCTGGTCCATCTTCACGGTCCTGGCGCCGAGCGCCAGGGACAGCATCTGGTGGCCGAGGCAGATGCCGAAGACGGGCGTGCCGCTCTCCACCAGCTTCCTGATTTCCGGCACCGCATATTCGCCCGTCGCCGCCGGGTCGCCCGGCCCGTTGGAGAGCAGCACCCCGTCGGGCTTCCGGGCCAGGATGTCCTCGGCGCTGGTCGAGGCCGGCACCACGGTCGCCCGTGCGCCGACGCTGGTCAGCGCCCGCAGGATGTTGCGCTTCACGCCGTAGTCCAGGACCACGACCTCGTACTTCGGGCTGCCCGGCTTGGCGTAGCCCGCGGGCCACGACCACAGGCCCTCGTCCCAGACGAAGGGCTGCAGGCACGAGGCGTCCTTGGCGAGGTCCAGGCCCTCGAGCCCGCTCCAGGCCTTGGCCCGGGCGACCAGCGCCTCAAGGTCGAACTTGCCTTCGGGGCTGTGGGCGATGACGCCGTGCGGCATGCCGTGCTCGCGGATGGTCCGGGTCAGCGCCCGGGTGTCGACGCCGGCCAGGCCCACGACCCCGCGCCGGGCCATCCAGGCCTGCAGGTCGCCATCGGCGCGCCAGTTGGCCGGAGGCGTGGGCACATCGCGGAAGATCGCGCCGCGGGCCGCGGTTTCGGCCGAGCCGGAGACCTGTTCCAGGTCCTCGACGGTGGTGCCGGTGTTGCCGATGTGCGGGAAGGTGAAGGCCACGATCTGGGCCATGTAGGAGGGGTCCGTCAGGATCTCCTGGTAGCCGGTCATGGCGGTGTTGAAGCAGACCTCGCCCACCGCCTCGCCGACCGCGCCGACGCCGATCCCCTGCAGGACGGTCCCGTCGGCAAGGGCCAGGACTCCGGTCACGCCGGGCAGCAGGTCACGGCTCATGACGGAGGGCTCCTTGAGGGCAAACGGTGGCGTAGGTAGTGAGTCCGCGATAGCGGGTCAATGTGCGCATATCGCACAGGCACGACCCCAGGAGCACCCCCGATGACCGACGCCTTCATCGATCCGGATCGCGAAGCCTGGGAGGTCTTCAAATCCCTGCCAAGGGACCAGCCGATCCAGATGCTGAACCTGGTGCGGGTGAAGCCGAAGGCCGAGTACCCGGCCGACCATCCCGATCACGGCAAGGACCTCTCGGGGCTCGACGCCTACCGCGCCTATGGCCGGACCACCGCCCACATCTTCGCCCGGGTCGGCGGCAAGCAGGTCTGGGCGGGCAAGCCGCAGGTGATGGTCACCGGCCCGCAAGGCCCGGCCTGGGACCTGGCCTTCATCGCCGAGTACCCCAGCTCGACGGCCTTCATCGAGATGGTCCGCGATCCGGAATACCGCGAGCTGGTCAAGCACCGCACCGCGGGCGTGGCGGATTCGCGCCTGTTGCGGCTGGCCCCGGTGGCCCCGGGCGAAGGCTTCGGCGAATAGCTGGCGGAAAACGAGGGAGCGATGTCATTTCGGACGCCGCGCTCATCCGGCATCCTGCGAAGCTGGACTGGAGCTCCTCATGCTGACCCTGCGACCCAACTGCGAATGCTGCGACCGCGACCTGGCGCCCGATAGCGCCCTTGCCCGCATCTGCAGCTTCGAATGCACCTTCTGCGCGGATTGCGCCGAGGGCCGCCTGGGCGGCCGTTGCCCCAACTGCGGCGGCAATTTCGCAGCCCGGCCGATCCGCCCGGCGGCGGCGCTGGCGAAATATCCGGCCTCCACCGAGCGCGTCACCAAGGCCCACGCGGCCTGCGCGGCTTAAACTAGGCCGCCACGGCTGTGGCGATGGCGGCCAGCAGCTCCTCCGCGCGGATCGGCTTGCCGATGTGGCCGTCGGCGCCGGCCTGCGCGCTGGCCTGCCGGTCGCCAGGCGAGGTGTTGGCCGAGAGCACGATCACCGGCGTCGCCGTGCGGCCGGAGCTCGCCTCCTCGGCGCGGATGGCGCGGATCGCCGCCAGTCCGTCCATCACCGGCATGCGCAGGTCCATCAGCACCAGGTCGAAGGTCGTCGTGCGCCAGGCGTCGACCGCGGCGCGCCCATCCTCGACGCTGATCGCCGCGGCGCCGGCGGCGGCGAGCATCAGCTCGATCACCTTGCGGTTGGTGGGATTGTCGTCGGCGACCAGCACCCGGACCGGCGCCGACCCGGCGCCGCCTGCCGGTTCGGCCCGCACCGGCTCGGGCGCCAGGTCCGCGTCGCCATAGTCCAGCAGGCCCAGCACCAGGCGCTCCAGCTGAGCGGCGGAGGCGCGGATGTCGCTCACCAGCGCGCGCTGGCCGGCGTTGAGCTTCGTCGCCTCCAGCGCCTGGGCCAGGCCGGACACCCCGTTCAGCGGGGTGCGCAGTTCATGGCTCATGTCGGCCAGGAACTCGTTCTTGGCGCGGTTGGCGGCCTCGGCGTGGGCCAGCGCTTGCTCCAGCGCCGCGGCCTGGGCCTTCAGCTCGGTGATGTCGACGCGCAGGCCGATCACGCCGCCGTCCGAGGTGCGCCGCTCCTCGATCATCAGCCAGCGCCCATCGGCCAGCCGCTGCTCGTGCCGGGCGCCGGTGGCCTCGGCCAGCTTGGCGCGGCGGGCGGCCAGCCAGGCTTCCTCGTGGCCCACCGCGTCGGGGTAGTCGCCGCGCTGCACGCCCTCGGCCAGGGTGTCGATCAGCCGGGCCCCCGGCTGGAAGAGATCGGCGGAGCGATGGTAGATCTCGGCGTAGCGCTGGTTCCACAGGATGTAGCGGCCCTCGGCGTCGAGGAAGACCACGCCTTCCGGGATCGCCTCGATGGCGTCGCGCAGACGGTCGCGGGCCAGCTGGGCCTCCGCCTCCGCGGTCGCCAGCGCCCGGCCGGCAAGCCTGCGCAGGGCGCCTCGCCACCGCGCCGCCAGCCGGCCGCCCAAGCTCATCGCCGCCATCTTTCACCACCCGATTCGACGCCGCATCTTCCACGGGCGCGCTGTGACAGATGGTGAACCGCAGCCGTGCATCGGACGACGCATGTCCATCGCCTGCCGATTAGGCGCCATGACTCAAGTTTGAGCAGGCTTCGAACGCGCGCCGGGCCCTGCTAAGAGCCGGCCCCATGCGCATCACCACGGTCGGCCTCGATGCCGACGACACTCTCTGGCACAACGAGACCATCTTCCGCCTGACCCAGGACCGCATGCGGGCGCTCCTGGCCGAGGTCGCCGACGAGCCGGTCTTCAACACCACCCTGGCCGCCGTCGAGAAGCGCAACCTCAGCCTCTACGGCTACGGGGTGAAGGGCTTCACGCTGTCGATGATCGAGACCGCCATGGAGCTGACCGGCGGCGACCCGCCCGGCCGGATGGTCGCCGACATCCTGGCCGCCGGCCGCGAGATGCTGGGCCATCCGGTGGAGCCGCTGCCCGGCGTCGACCAGGCCCTGGCGGAACTCTCCGAACACTACCGCCTGGTCCTGATCACCAAGGGCGACCTGCTGCACCAGGAGCAGAAGCTGGCCGCCTCGGGGCTCGGCGACCTCTTCGCCGCCGTCGAGATCGTCAGCGAGAAGGACGCCTCCACCTACGCCCGCGTCTTCGACCGCTATGGCACCGGCGCCGCCGAGGCGGTGATGTGCGGCAACTCCATGCGCTCCGACATCCTGCCCGCCTTGGAGGCCGGCGCCTGGGCCGCCCACGTGCCCTATCCTCTGACCTGGGCCCACGAAATGGCCGACGCTCCCGAGGGCCACGGCCGGTTCACGGAGCTGGGCTCGATCTCCGAATTGCCGGGATGGGTGCGGGGCCTGAGCTGATTTTCCTTTCCCGCGTGCCGCGGGAAAGGAAAGCGCTTCGATGTCACAACCCTGGCCGGCCATCCGTCCTAGTCCCCGAAACCACATCGGAGGGCGAAGAGATGGGACGGATCGTGGCGGGGGCGCTGGCGCTGCTCCTGGGCGGCAACGGCGTCGCGATGCTGTTTGCGGGACTGTGGTGGTACGGCGTCGTGCCGGGGGTCACCGCCACCGGGCCCTACAACCCGCACTTCGTCCGCGATATCGGCGCGGCCTATCTGGTGACCGGCCTCGGCGCCGCCTGGTTCGCCTGGAAGCCGCGCGAGGGCTGGCCGGCGCTGGTGGCGGGCGCGGCCTTCCTCATCCTGCATGCCGCCATCCACGTCTTCGACGCCGCCTGCGGGACCAAGCCGTTGGCCGACGTGATCCGCGATTTCGGCGGGGTCTACCTGCCGACCCTGCTGGCGCTGGCCATTGTGGCGCGCAAACCGGCCGAAAGGAGCCTCTGAGATGTTGAAGACCATGCTGACGCGCTGGATCGACGGGTTCGAACGCCAGTGGGGCTATGACGCTAGCTACATGCGTCGCGTCCTGGCCGCGAGCCCCGCCACCCTGCTGAAGTTCAGCTTCGTGGTGGGCGTCGTCGACCGCAAGGCCGCGCCCGGCGCGGCGATCGCCGCCGCCGGCATCGCCGGCACGCTGGCCGAGGACTGCGGCCCCTGCACCCAGATCAGCGTCGACATGGCCGCGGCCGGCGGCGTGCCGCCCGCGGTCCTGCGCGCCATCCTGGCCGGCGACGAGGCGGCCATGGGCGAGGACGCCGCACTGGCCTGGCGCTTCGCCCGCGCCAGCCTGGCCCGCGACATGGACGCAGCCGATCCCCTGCGCGACGAGATCGTCCGCCGCTGGGGCGACAAGGGCCTGGTGGCGGTCAGCATGGCCATCACCACCGCGCGCATGTACCCGACGCTGAAATACGCCCTGGGCTACGGCAAGGCCTGCTCCAAGGTGGTGGTGGCCGGCGTCGCGACCCCCGTCGCGCACGCGCCCTTGGCGGCGTAGGCTTGCGGCCATGGACGCCGTGCTCACCGACGCCTTCGAGGCCAATCGCTCCCGGCTCACCCGGCTTGCCTATCGCATGCTGGGCTCCGTCGCCGAGGCCGAAGACGCCGTGCAGGACGCCTGGCTGCGCTGGACGCGAGCCGGGGAGGGCGTCGGCGATCCGGCGGCCTGGCTGGTGCGGGCGACCACGCGCCTGTGCATCGACCGCCTGCGTAGGGCCAAGGCGGAGCGCGCCGCCTACCGCGGCCCCTGGCTGCCGGAGCCGCTGATCGAGCCACTGACCGAGGATCCGATCGAGCGGGCCGAGGACGTCTCGGTGGCCTTCCTGCTGGCCCTGGAGCGGCTGTCGCCGCTGGAGCGGGCGGTCTTCCTGCTGCACGACGTCTTCGAGCAGGATTACGCCGACGTCGCCAAGACCCTGGAGCGGTCCGAGGCGGCCGTGCGCCAGCTCGCCAGCCGCGCTCGCGAACATGTCAAGGAGGCGCGCCCGCGGTTCAAGGTCGACGACGCCGAGGTCCAGCGGCTTTCCACCGCCTTCATGGCCGCGGCGGCCACCGCCGACGTCAGCGGGCTTTCAGCGGTGCTCGCGCAGGACGCCATCCTGGTCAGCGACGGCGGCGGCAAGCGCCATGCGGCGCTCAGGGTCATGGTCGGCCGCGACGACATCATCCGGCTGCTACAGGGCCTCTTCTGGCGCCACGGCGTCCTGGCGATCCGCGGCATCCAGGCCGCCCGCATCAACGGCTATCCGGGGCTGGTCGTGACCCTGGAAGATGGCCCAGCGACCGTGGCCTTCGAGCCAGGCGAGGACGGCAAGATCGCGGCGGTCTACATGGTCCGGAACCCGGAGAAGCTGGCCCACGTCACGGGGGCCGGAACTTAGCTCCGGCGGGTTAGCGCACGCCGCAGGTGGCCGGCCCAGCGACGCCCCGCCGCCAGCAGCGAGGTGGCCATCACCACCGCGAAGATCAGGAACCAGAAGAGCTCGCGCGGCCGCGAGTGCGCCGCGTCCTGCACCTCGCCCGGCGTGCGGTCGGCGATGGCCGAACCCGCGCCGAAGAACTCCAGCGCCCCGATGGCCGCAAGGGTCACCATCAAAGCGCCCGCCAGACGCAGCCACATGGCCATTCGCCCACCTCTCAGGACTCAGATCGCACCCGAACATCGATCCGCTGATGTTCGTCGTCAAATGCGGCGCGGCGACGACCGAATTCGTCGCAGGGCCAAGCTAAAACCGTCCACAGCTTCGTCGAGGTGTCCACAAGGGCGGCGGGGCTGCAGATGCTACCCATATGGCGATGGCCGTGCGCTTCGACGAACGCTTCCTCGACGAGATCAAATCCCGCCTTCGCCCATCCGACGTGATCGGCAAGAGCGTGAAGCTGCGCAAGCAAGGGCGCGAGTACGTCGGCCTGTCGCCCTTCACCAAGGAAAAGACCCCGTCGTTCTACGTCAACGACGACAAGGGCCAGTTCTTCGACTTCTCGTCAGGCAAGACCGGCGACCTGATCACCTTCCTGCAGGAGACCCAGCGGCTCT
>Ga0307510_10009486_pt1 | contig 11592 bp, 14 predicted proteins | sample 12_EM_MG_FD_207224 | JGI IMG/M metagenome (GOLD analysis project Ga0307510, IMG submission 207224) | Populus trichocarpa ectomycorrhiza microbial communities from riparian zone in the Pacific Northwest, United States - 12_EM | ecosystem: Host-associated > Plants > Roots > Unclassified | place... | reverse complement strand
GTAACGTCACACTCCAATGGCAAACAGGCGGATCCTAAATATGGTAGTAAATTCCCACACGAACGCGGCTGTCTCGGGAACCCCAGCCGCGGAGGCTCGTTTCCCTTATTCTCTTACTATAAGGATTCCAGCGTACCCATAAAATTGAGGATCTCGATGAGTCCATTGGCTTACTGAGCGGTGTTCTCAGAGTTCCAGCTGGACAGATGCTCTGTGATAGTGTTATCAACAGTCTAGCGTCGTCTTTATTCCAACGTGCCCAATCACTTTATGGCAGACAGGACACCACTGCCTTGGAATTGACACAAACCATGCTTGGAACTATGCAGACCGTCAACGAAATTTACCACCTGGCAGCGGACAATAAATACATATCAATTTCCAGTCGACTCAAGTATTCATGTCTATCGGCATGGTTATCGCAGCACGTCAGTCAGTTGGGAATCTGTCCCTCTTCCGCCATTTCACCTGCCTATGAAAATGCTATGTCATTAATGCAGGAGGCCGTCATGTTTGCGCCAAATGTTCAGTTACAACACATGCATCTTGCAGCGATGGTTCAGATAATAAAGGAGATGCCACTGGACTTTGCATCTCATCTGGTCGGCACAGGTCAACTCGGGCAGGCCATCGTAACTCTTGAACGAGGGAGGGCCTTATTGTGGTCTGAGCTACGTGGTTTGCGCGCTTCTATCCATCATATTGCTGGCGTCAACCCACATTTAGCGGAGAAATTCACAAGGATCAACAGGGACCTCGAGAAGGTGACGATGTCGGTCTTGCCAAGTAGGAGCACATATGTTAGTGGTGACGGAACCGAGGACGGAGAAGGGCCAGACCAATTCGGTCGTCTTCTACTGGAGCAACGGAAACTGTTGGAGGAGCGCGACAGCATCATTTCTGAGGTCAGAACCTTGCCTGGCCTACAGAACTTTTTGACCGCCCCCGAATTCGACACCTTGCGCTCTGCTGCTTCGCATGGACCGGTCATTCTTATCAACCATAGCAAATGGCGTTCAGACATCCTCATCCTCCTCTACAACTCTCCTCCTTCACTCATACCCACTTCCAAAGGCTTCTACGATGACGCGAACAGATTGATGGATGACCTATTGGAAGCGCGAAAGAAATATGGGCTCGATTCGATGGAATACGACCGTGCTCTTGCCACTGTTCTCGAGGATCTTCATAACCTTGTTGGTCGTCCGGTCATCGACAGGCTGCACCAGTTGAACATACCAGAACAATCACGGGTCTGGTGGTGTCCAACGTCTGTGTTTTGTTCCCTCCCACTACATGCGATGGGCCCCATCCCGTCCAACGACAGGGACAAACGGTACTTTTCCGACCTGTACATCCCTTCATACACACCAACTCTCTCCGCATTGATCGAGTCTCGTGATCCTAGTACACAATTACAATCATCGACGCGGCCTTCATTACTTCTTGTGGCGCAACCCGAGACATCACTTCCTGGCGTCAAGGGAGAGATCAAGATCATCCAACGTCTCGATATCAAAGTGGAAAGTCTTATCCTCAGAGGTGCGACAACCTCGACTGTGCTCGAGGGCCTCAGGCGTCACGAACTCGTTCATTTCGCATGTCACGGTAACCTCGAGATTGGCAAGCCCTTCGACGCCTCATTCAAGCTTTACGGAGACGATCACCTTAAACTGCTCGACATCGTGCATTCTCGGTTGCCCGCTGCCCAATTCGCGTTCCTCTCTGCTTGTCACACGGCGGAGATAACAGAGGAAAGTATCGCAGACGAGGGACTGCACCTTACCGCGGCACTACAATACTGCGGATTCCGGAGTGTGGTGGGGACGATGTGGGCAATGGCGGACACTGACGGACGCGACGTGGCTCGCTGTGTCTACCGGTCGATGCTCTCCGGAAACCATGAGGAACCATGTTACTTGAGATCGGCAGAGGCCTTGAGAGATGCGGTAAGGGAGCTGCGGAACACGAAGGATGTGGGGCTAGAGCGATGGGTGAATTTCGTTCATTATGGGGCGTGATGTCAAGTCATTGGTACGTGGTCGAGGTTGTTCTAGGTACCGCTTTGATGACCCTCACCTAGCTGCGCGAACTGAAGCTTCTTTTTTTTTTTTTTTTGTGGAATTCAGAGTTTATTGACCACAGTGCAAGCTACAAGTCATCGCGGTGCTACTTAGAACACTACATAAGAGGCCCAGGGAAAGGTATATAACGGAATGTCCGGAAAATACATGGGGAAAGAAGAACAGAGACCGAGGAGTCCAAGGGCACAAGGCCGGCCAGAAGTTAAACTACGGTGGATCAGGACGAGCAGGCAGGGGGCGGAGAAGGGAGTTGCTACGGAGAAGGAAGGTGGCCAGATGGGTCGCACCTTTGACAGTCCAAAATAAGTACTGTATAGTATTTGAGCCAAGAATCCGATCGCGGAAAATCGAAACTAAGGGGCAGGAGGTCAGGCCGGTCAGGAGCGAACTGAAGCTTCAGCATCCCTGCCCAGACAAGGCGCGACCCCCACGAACGTCACGTGATGATATCCGTCCAACACCACACCTCCGCCTAGCTCCGAGTCGCGCCGCGGCGCCAACGCCCCGTCTTCTGACTTTGTTTTGTTCGAAAGCTTGCGACGATCTTCCTATCAATTCATTAGCCTCGCACCCACATTGGTACTATAAACGTCCAGTTTTCCTTCTGCTCGCATAATGGTTTTACAATAATGTACCACGGCATGCTATTTCCTTTGATGCCCCTCCATATGCTACAGTACATCGTTTTCACTTGGCTCATGTAGTTGAGTCTCATGGCCCTCGTCTATTTAGTTCTAAGTCGCGTTACTCACCACCCTCAGTTTCGGACGAACGATCACCCATAGCTATAGCATGATCATACGTATGAAACACCTCTTAGGGTCTCCGGCTCACTGCAATGTTGTGTTTGGTCGACGTCCCTCACAAGCAATTAATCTGAGCCGCCGAGCCGCTTTGACTTCGATTTCTGCATGTGGAAACCTCGTGTTCTCGGGCTCATGTGTGCGCCTCTGACCCGTGCAACCACAGTTGCATCTCGTGATTCTAGTACGTCCATGCGTCCACTGGCACAACCCTCTACCGGAATACCTATCCGCATCCCCGCTGAATCTTAACACTTTTCGTTTTTCCCAACATCATCCGAGTCTTGGCTTTTGGCAGGTTTTCATCGCCCCATAAACCCCCGTGGCTTCTCGCGGCTTATCCCCCATATCCTCTCAATTCTGTTTCACCCTCGCTACCCATTCTGCCACTGCCTGGCACCCACATGCACGGCATTCTGCCTGAGTAAAGGTGACGTCTCGCCGTCGACCCCCACCTTGAATGCTTGAAATAGCCGGACCCAAGCGGAAGACCTGGACGAAGCAGAGGGAATACAGTCAGCACTGAAATACGCACCTGTCCTCCTTGACGAAGATCTTCACAGCCTCGGTTTGCCTGTGTGGCCAAGAGCGCCGACGTGGGGCGGTCATAATTGAGGTGCAACAAAAAGGGGGAGCGCTGCTGGCTGCAGACATTGCACCTGCCATGGCCGAGGGTGGCTGGCCTCGAGGTCGCCGGTGTGATTGAGGGAGCCAGGACGCAGAGACCGGGGTTATTGGAACACCCGGCGCAACGCAAGGCTGAGGGTGGGCGTGTCTTGGCACAAGGAAGCCCGGTCGAGGGCGGACGCAGGCCTATTGGCTACCGCAAGGTACTAGCGGTCGTGTTGGGCCGCTGAGAGGGTGTGTGATGCGTGGTGCGAGTTCGATAAGCTCTTGCAAGTGCAGTCCCTGGGGACTTTGAAGGGAACGAGCCGCCTCGGGGGATTGAGGAGGAGCCATGGGGAAAGAAGTCTTTGACTTGAAGAGGGCCTGCAAGGCCAACAAAATGACGACGCGTGTCGCCACGTCGTCAGCCACAAGACACACCCGTCTGCACATCAATCAAGTCAGTCCAGCAACACCGATCACAGTTACAAGCACGCACCTGCACCTGCACCTACGCCCCGCTTGCACTGGGTACCATCGGAATCACAGCTGTTCTTTTCGAGGCCTCCGATGCGGTGACGTGCTTGCAGAGAAAAATGTACACCCATGATACGGCGAGGCGAAGCACACAGCGTGTTTAGTTCTCGCGCCTTTAAGTCCCACATTGCCGGACCATGTCAGATACGCCTAAAGCTTTGTTCAGAAAAAGGTGATTGATTTTTTCAAAACGCGATCACGAACAGCTTCACGAACGTATCCCGGCCCCGGAATCGCGGCCCCCTTGCGTAACCTTAACCCTGCATTGCTCACCTCTCGCACGCACCGAGGCGCGACCATCGACGTTGAGCAGATGCACGTCCACTCTCTCCGCAACCTGGCATCCTCAACCCCTGGGACTGCAGCGGATAGGGTGCGTTTGTGTCGTACATACCTCTCCACGCAGTTCTCCATGATCTTCCGGCACGGGGGCGTGCTCATTCATGTCTTCGGTCAGCGCACACGTCGCGGCCATGGACGCGCCGGCGCCATCATACCGCGACTACCTGAATGCGTTGCAGAAATACTCACCCGATGCGGGCATCTTTCTCCTCCTGCACAAGATGGAGCCCATCACGGACGACAGGGCGGCGCTGCTGAAGCACTGGGCGCGAGAGCTACGGGCAGAGAGTGGTGCAGTGCCCATCGCGGTATTTGGCACGACCATCCATGACGAGACGCTTTTCAAGGTACGCCCATTCGACGTTTTCTCGCACGTTTTCTTCTCTTCTTTCTCTCCCCTTTCCCTCTCTCCTCCCTACTGTGCATGTCTGGACTGATGAGCGCATGTGTAGTCAGCATCTGCATACATCATCCCAAACGCGGCCGTCGTCTCCAAGTACCTAATGATGTTCGCCCAAGCCTGCAGCGCCACTGGGACGGTCCTGTTTAAGCGCACGACCGTCTCGCCACACTACGACCCCCCCTCCAGATGGCCCCAGGCAAGCAAACGACCTCGGCTCGACTCGGAAAGGAGCAAACGAACTAGTTGATTGAGACGCTGAAGCACTCGTGTGCGCGACCATGCGAGGAATTTTACGTATTCTAGATGGAGCTGCCGAGTTCACCACGGTGCTGGACGATGACGCAGAACCGTACGTCCTGCTCATCGTGTATGGTCCCACAGCCAGCATGGCCTGCCTCGCGCAAACGCGACTTCTGTACAATTATGATGGGAGTATTTGCGGAGATGTTGGTGTTAAGGATAACATCTGTCTTGCGCGGCTGAAGTTTGAGGGACTCCAGACGGATACCATTTTGCACAGGCGTATGCTCTCTATGATCTCTCCCCCTTCTTTTTTCACACTGTCTTCTGTAACATATTGCAACACCTTTCTTGATTAATCGCAGGGACATGCATAATATGAACATGGAGGTGCGTTGGAAATCAGCTGACTGGATGGGCGACGTATCCACCTTCCGGTCAGCACCTCTCGCGGAGGTTCTATATATAACCATTCATCTATGGAAAACCCTCAAGAATATCATGAGTGACGTCCTCATCTCGCGACCCTTCTGACCGGACCCGACAGAGCACCCGAGATAGACATGCAACAGCTCGAATGCCTTTTCCTTCCTCTACGCCCTTCGTTCAATCTTCTCGTGGGTGAAACCCCTCAAAAGATCCCGGGGGGTCTTCTATAGAGCCATGCTTGAATTAATGGCCTGCTCTCCCCTCCGGGGTGGAGGACAGGAATTCTATATACAATACATCCGACGATGAGAACTTGCGAAATCTTTACTCGCTGAGCTGGATGCGATGGCAAGTGGTGCAAAGGCCATACAGTGTTGTGAGATGAGACCAAGTACGGGATGGGATGGGAAGGGGCCAAAAGCAGCTATTTCATCACATCGCTGAGTTCCCGTATATCGCTGCTGCAGGTCCCATCGTAATATCCCTAGTGGTCAAGGGGCTAGAATTGTGGTCCAACAACGCAGTGAATTCCACCAAGCGATTGACGCGAGAGGAAGCCGAGCAAGGCGTCTGCGTTGGAATATACAGTAATGGCGATGATCAGGGGACGTCGTGGCGGTTCTGTGATAAGCATATCCGAGAGCGGAAGAACGAGAGGTAAGAGCCTAATACTACTGCAGTCCCATGGTCGTTAGTGCTGAGGAAGTGGAGAGAGCGTTAGGCTAACGCTCTCTCTGCGTAGTACGCAGCGAGGCACAGGCAGCATAGTGGAAATGCCCACTATTTTCAAACAGACCGATTGCGCGCCTGACCTACATAAAGACGGTTACAAGCAAAACGAGGGAACAAGGTGGCGCAGCGGAGCGAGAGGCACGAGGCGAGAGCAAAGTGGTGAGACGCAACGTCGAACGCTGCCCGGAAGACGGACGGTAACTTGAAGCCAATGGGGAAGCTGGTGCCGGGCACAAGGCCAGGCCAAAAAGGGTTGGATGTTAGAGGTATTCGGATCAGCAACACGCAGCGTCGCAGAGACTTTTGAGAAACCCCAGATAAAACTTACAGCCCACCCTGATCGTGGAGCTATAGTACTCCTGGATGAAACATGGTTTTGTGACTCGAATCTCTGTTTCTCAGGCGAGGTTCACCTTCCGATCTCCTGACAACGAAGAAATCCCCCAAACTTGGACCGAAAGAACCAGAATGTTCTTTGCTTTGAGTACTCACTGTAAATGCGCCGGTTGTGGATGGGGAAGGGATATTTGAGTTCAGTAAGAGCCACCAGTGACTCGGATCTCGATCAAGTTGGATCTGAACGTGAATAGAAAGGACTTCGCCCTGCCCCGCTGACATGGACAGCTATGGGCCAGCGATACCGCTGATACGTATGCCATTTCATACGAGTACAGGCAATTCAAGTGACTTGAACCTGACGGGATCAATTTTGACTCCGTCTCCTTGTTGCGCTAGTGCAGAACTAGAGTTGACCTGGTCGTGCAACTTTCCCAGCGACGCAGATGTCCACCCAACCATGGCATCCGTTTTAAGACATCCCGACCAAGGCCTATTACACTTGGTGAGCCGTTCACGATATCGATCGAACCTTCATCGAGCTTCATCACCGAGTCACATGAGAAATCGTCCATTGCGGCGCCTGTCACGGTCCTCGAGGCAGTCTTCATCCATAGACACAATCCCCTTGGCCCAGCGTCAGTCACAACCTGCGTTCATCACCACCTCCCCCGACTCACTCGATGTCCGCGAGCTGCCAAACAGCCAGCTCTTCGATCAATAACTTTACTGCCATTTTAAATGCCGCCTCCACCGAGTACCACAGGGTGACCGGAAAACGTCTAGACACTCACCCGTTTGCAGCTCTGCTCGATACTTGCAATACCCCAGACGCGGTCTTGAACATATTTCGAACGCAAGCACAGGTTTTCAGCAAATTTCGCGAGGGTGAGGAGACATTGATGGCTTGGTTGGACCCGATCGTCCATTCCCTGTTCGTCTTTTCAGGAACACTTGGAGAAGGTATCGGGCTGGTGAGACCCCCAGTTCATTGCTTATGACGATTCTCTAACACCTAGTTCTCAGCCATTCCCATCCGCCAAACCGATCTTTACCGGTATCGGTGTTCTTCTCGGGGTGAGTCTCTTTGCGATCCCATTGTTGCGCGTTCATGTGACGTCAAGTTCTCAGGCCGTGAAGGATGTTGCAGCGAGTCACGACACATTGATCAACCTCTTTGAGCGGGTTCATTTCTTCCTCCAACGTCTGAACAGCTACACTGGGATACCCCTTACAAGCGGATTGACGGAGTTACTTGGGATGATCATGGCGCAGATACTTTCTGTCCTTGCACTCTCAACGAAGGCAATGACAGAGAGGCGAATGAGTGAGTTGATCGGTTTGTTGTGTTCTTTCTTGGCTGACTACGGTCCAGAAGCGTTTTTGAAGACGCTAGTTGGAAGGAGGGAGGTTGAAGATGCACTGCTACGACTGGACTCGCTTACGAAGGAAGAGTCTCTGATGGCGGTTGCTAGAAACTTGGAAGGTATGCATTGTTTTCTGTCTGCATGTCTTCACTGACCCTTTTTCTCACTATTGCACCCTACCACAGAAACGCATGTGATAAAACGTTCGTCGCTCCCTGACACCCATCTCGCTGAACGTCGACGCTGATATACCATCACAGGGACCCAGTTGCGAGACAAATTTCGGTCATGGCTCTCTCCTCCTGATCCGTCCATCAACCACAACACCGCATGCAAAATCCACCACTCTGGAACAGCAGGGTGGTTTATCGAGGGTAGCACATTCCAGGAATGGAAGGACAATGGATCTTTGTTGTGGATCCTTGGCAATCGTATGTTCCTACCGCCCTCATAACCTTTATGTCTACTAATTCCTTCCCAAATTTGCAGCGGGTGCAGGAAAAAGTATTCTTTGGTGTGTGTTGCACATCTTTCAATGTGTTGAGGTATTTACATTTTCGACAAGCTCCGCCATCATTGAAGACATCAAGTCTGTACGACAGGCTGGGTCGGCGTTGATAGCTTACTACTATTTTGACTTTAAGGACGCTTCGAAACGTGATGTCCGCGGCATGTTGACATCCCTCCTCTTCCAATTGGGTGACCACTCTGACCGCTGTTGGGGCGTACTTCACCAATTGTATGCCCAATGCCGCGATGGCTCCGAACAACCAAGTGATGCCAGCCTACCAGGATCTCTGAGATCGATGCTCGAACTTCCAGAACAACTCCCAATTTTCGTTATTTTGGACGCCTTGGATGAATGTCCGAATAGCACTGGAACACCGTCTGCCCGCGAAGTGGTCCTGGATTTTGTGGAAAATCTTGTTGCGTCAAATCATTCCAATCTATTCATCTGCATTACGAGTCGCCCCGAGCAAGACATTCAAACTGTCCTGAACCCCTTGACATCTGCGCGGTGCCGAGTTTCCCTTCATGAGGAACATGGTCAGAGGGAGGATATCAGCCGATATGTCCGCTCTTTTGTTCGTGGTGACAGAACAATGCGACGATGGAGAGAAGATGATCAAGAACTAGTTATAAATACACTCTCAGAAAGAGCTGATGGGATGTGAGGAACCCCTTTCCCAATAACTTGTTATCGAGGCTGATGATCCCGGACAGGTTTCGATGGGTGTATTGCCAGCTGGACACCCTACGTCGAACTATGCCTTCTAGTCTTCGCAAGGCTCTAAATGAGCTGCCAATCACGCTGGACGACACTTATGAACGGGCGTTGGAAGGGATCCCTAGAGAGAAGCAGCAGCATGCTCATCGCCTCTTTCAGTGCTTGGTTACTGCCATTCGACCCCTTCATGTCGAAGAACTGGCGGAAATATTCGCAATTGACTTTGACCCAGACGCAGCGCCTAATCTATTGGAGGGATGGCGCCCTGAAAATCCTGAAGAGGCAGTTCTTTCTGCATGTTCAACTTTAATCGCTATCATCGAGAACGAAGGTTCAAAGACTGTCCAATTCTCTCACTTTTCGGTGAAAGAATTCTTGACATCGGATCGCCTTCTGGCATCGGAGCTCGGAAACATTCGTCAATACCACATTCCTCTTGATGCCGCCCACACTGTTCTCGCGCGGGCATGCCTCGCAGTACTGCTGCAGTTGGACGCAAACGTGGACAAGAAGTGCCTGGCGAGGTTTCCTCTGGTGTCCTATGCGGCCGAACACTGGGTCAATCATGTCAAGTTTGAAAATGTGGCCTCACGGTTTCAAGACATAATGGAGCGTCTATTCAACCCAAAGATGCCACATCTTGCAGCGTGGGCTTGGGTTCACGATGTAGATCGGCCCTGGGCTCAAAAAGCCATTAACGATCTCCCAGAGCACCCACCTCCGCCCAACGCAACTGCGTTGTATTATGCAGCGTTATGTGGGTTCGGTGTACTGGCGAACTACCTGATTATTATGCACGCAGAGGATGTGAATGCCGAGTGTGGTAACCACGGAACTCCATTACACGCAGCGTTGTATGGGGGTCACCTTGAAGTTGCACGTTTACTACTTGAGAATGGGGCCAATGTCAATTTGGAGGACAACCACGGTAAAATCCCGTTGTCGGCAGTATACCATCGCAATCATAACCTCGAGGCCATGCGGCTGTTGCTACAGCACGGAGCAGATCCGGACGTGGGGTACGATGGCTATGGGCAGCTAATATCGCATGACGCAGCGTACTCTGGATACGTTGATGTCATGGAGCTGCTACTGCGGCACAACGCCGATATCAATGCTGGAGATATGGACAACTGGACGCCATTGCTCTGTGCATCAGCGGTGGGACATGTGAAGGTTGTCCAGTTACTCCTGGAACATGGGGCCGATGTCGATGCACGATCCAAAAATCATGGTACTCCCCTGACTCGAGCGTCGCGAAATGGACATCTAGACGTCGTGCGGGTACTGCTTGAGCATGGAGCGCACGTGCACATCCAACCCAAACATCTGTCCCCACTCCAAATGGCTACATCCCGAGGACACGCCGAAATTATAAAACTGTTGTTAGAGTATGCCGCGGAAGAGGAAAAGACGCCATGACAAGTGTAACGCCACAAATACTGTACTCGGGCTCTATGCACTCTTCAGAATGTCCGATTTGGTATTTAGTCTTTTACTTTCACAGACCTTATACTGCCCTCTATAGTATATATCCACAACGAAACGGGGAAGCGCACTGAGATGCCGGCGTTACACTCTCTCATTCATTTTTAAGTGAAGTATTATTGCCTATTTAGAAAATGCGTCATAATAGAACTGCAAACGCATGGCGCTCCACACGTAGAAGCATGCTATAAAAAATCTGGGTCTCTGAAGATGTGGCGTATGGGCCCGGCCAAGTATTTCGGTTGGTGGACTGCTTATAGTAAGGTGACCCGAGATCTTGCCAAGCCGAGCACAATGAAGGGGAACCCAGACATATGAGAAGGATTTTGATCAGGTCTGTGGAACTACAATCGTTGTTTGAGCCAAGCAGGGGTTGAGGATGGTGGTATCTTGCCCGGTAAAAATGTTTAACAATAATAGTACTTAGTCCAAATTTACTCGGAACGAAAATTATTTCGCTGGCTTAGTTGAGGAGTGGCTCCGCACTATCATAATCAAGATGCGCCGCGAGCTAATGTTCTTCATTAGGTTCATTAACAAAACCTCCGGTTGTTCAAAGCTAGGGTCTTTGCGTGAGGAGGGGCGGGATCCTCACGCATACATTTCCCATGAGGAGGAGTACAACCGTGGTCAGGTCACGGTTGTACTCCTCCACCTGACCACACACCACACACTGGCACCAGTCACAAGTGTCAAAGGGTCTAACCGGAACCGGATCAGTGGCGGGCCGGGCTCGCAGTGGCGGGCGCCGCATGTGTGCCGCCGAGGCAGCAACCCGCTTGCGACTTGGTCAACGCCATTCTCAAAAATGAAGAAGAAAGTGCGCCTCATTCGCTCATCGCCTACGCAGAATGTCTCGCTCACTCCTTTAGGTCCTTCTCATGGGTGCATCGGGCAGCGGGAAGACCTCCATGCGCTCCCTCATCTTGTGCGTCCCGCTCCCTCGCTGGACCCCGGTCACGAGAGCCGCGCTGTTGAGCGTATAAACTGCCCACTT
>Ga0307510_10009485_pt1 | contig 11592 bp, 11 predicted proteins | sample 12_EM_MG_FD_207224 | JGI IMG/M metagenome (GOLD analysis project Ga0307510, IMG submission 207224) | Populus trichocarpa ectomycorrhiza microbial communities from riparian zone in the Pacific Northwest, United States - 12_EM | ecosystem: Host-associated > Plants > Roots > Unclassified | place... | reverse complement strand
GAAGTATGTCGGTTTGGTGATCACATGCACAGAAAACAAGCGACAAAAAGCAGTTCCATTTCGCTACGACTAAAACATGACGACAAGCGAGACACAACAAAGAGGAAGATATGATGATGACCGAAACACGACAGCGACCAAGACATAATGATGACCAACATGCAACAACAACATAGAGAAGATGACCAACACACGACGACAACACACGATGAGACAGGCTTTACTTCTTCTCGACCTTGCCTTGTTTTGAGGCCGATGCCCTTGACTTGTCCTCTTCCACTTTTTGCTGTGGGCACGTAATATTGGGTTAGAATCGACATGATATATCGTTATATGGCAAACATACCTTCTTTTTATCTTGCTCCTCCAAGTACTCCTTTACTCTGTGAATAATGATGTTGATGTAGACATGATATGAACGGACGTACAAGCTGGTTCTGTCTAATGGGAATCCCCCCCTCCTTGTCCGTCTCTGGCTCGGTCTCTGACCACGCAGAAAGATCCCTCTGGATCTGAGTTGGCATGACGTTGAGGAGCTGGTTGATAGCTTGGGAAGTGCTCGGTCTTTGATCCGAAGACAAAGCTGACGCCATTGGGCAAGCCGATGCACATGGTGCCAACAGAATGGCTGTTGAATAGTGTGGTGGCCCAGGAGGGGAGACTGGGGCCTGACTTGGTAGCAAGGGGACTGGGGTGTCTGCAGCGGGCCCAACACTGAAGTCAATGGCCTGATGTAATTGGTCAGCGCTGGTGTTACCACAAGAAAAACAAGTAACTTATGACTTCTCCGGATAAGACCGGGGTGAAAGATACGCGTATCTGAGTATTCTCTTGGGAAGAGACTGTGATTTTGTAAACAAAATGAGAGACAGTATTTTCGGGCATGATGGGAGCATTGGTTAGAGAGAAAACAACTTGGGAGAAAAAAAAAAAAGGACACATGTTGTCGACAAGCCAAGCAGACCATGAAAAGACTATGATTTACTATTTGAGAGTAAATTGTAGTCAGATTATGGGGCGATTATAGAAGAGGACAAGAGGAAATTGAGAGGGGGGAAAAGACTAAGATTATCAGTCAAGGCCATAAAGACGATGTCGGTTTTGTGTCAGAAAAGACATGGCATTCAGTCCCAATTATGTCAGCCTGTCTCAAGGTCAGATTATGCTTGGTTTTTCCGATAAGTCAGAATAGCATGTCATTTTATGAGGTTTTCCACTTAGATTAACTACTGAAAATAAACTCATTCCCGCAGTGATTGTTTCGGAGAGTAAATTCGATGACCAAGTGCGATCCAAGAACCTGTTCAAAGCCAAGGCCGCCGTCCGACTTCTCAGGCTGTCGAAACTGGATTGAGGATTACCAACCACCCCTGAGCTACAGAAACCAGGAATCCCAGCAAAAAACTGCTCTAGTTCGTGATCCTCGTCCAAAGACTCGTACGTCCACATCAAGGCACGGCCATCGATTTCCGATGGTGCTTTGAGAGCAGTATTTTCGAACTCCTTTTCCACACCCCGAAAAATCCGGGGCCAATAAGCCCAATATAAGCTGTGCACGTGGAATTGGATTGAAGACCCAAGATTGTATCGACCTGTGATCCAATGGAGAATTCGGAACAGTGTGAACCACATTCCAGTGTAAAGATACCATGCCAATGAAGAAAGCGGAGCATAGTACGGACTGTCATGCCGATATATTGGCATGAATGTGATGTACAGGTACATGCCTGTACAAAATCCAACCCACGATATCGCCACCTTGAAAACCGTATGGTTGATATTGAAAAGGAATACAGTGAGGCCCGCGAAGAAGAGGAAAAGAGAGAGGTGCAACAACGCAGGCAACGCTTCGACTGCCCACGGAAGGTGAAGTTTCTCGACGCCCTCCGCAAAGAACGCTCGGATCCGTGCTCGTTTGTGTGGACTGTATCGTGTCTGGGTGACCTTCATGTACCGACGCGCCCATTGCTGTAGTAACGTCGCCAAAAGTGCGCAAGTGAGACTGATCACCAAGCTGAGGAACCAGAGTGAGTTGACCCACATGGCAGAGGCTGGCGGAGAAAATGGGATGGACGGATTGGGAAGTGTAGGAGGAATAAGGACCTGGGAGCCATTCGAATCGGCGAGGATTTGATAAATGTTTGCAAGGTAGAAGGCTGACATGTCCTGAGAGTTCGGCTTGAGATCCTGCACGGACACAGCGACTAATGCAGCGACGGATGCAGAGAATAAACCGGTCTTCGACCTTGCGGTGAATGTCCGTAGAGGCACACGTAGAATGGAGACTCACAAAGATCAGAATACCGTCCGCGTCTCCTTTCCAGTTCTCCGTCATCTTCTTATCCTCTTCGCCAGCCAGTTGCAAGTACATTGAGAAGAGTGGTCCGGATCCATCGGCAAATCCTGATTCTCCTTGGGGTGGGTGACTTTGGCCTGACTGAGGTGGGCGACCTGGACGTGGCGTCAGTGAAGTTGATGGGGCCTCGATGGTAGTGTACGGCCTGGCACCTGTTCCGGTCTCTCTACCCTCAATTTCGGCCATGTTAATGGCTCCGTGAACAGGCTGGGACATTTGGGATTCAAATATTTGCAGGTAGTGCGTAAGGAGATGACGGTAGTCTGGGTTATGGGCTCCCAGTGATACGAGGCGGTTGACAAGCGCTGAGAGTCAAGCCGTTGGGCGCTTTGAGTCGCTTGTGCCCGCCGCGACGAGTGTGGGGCCAGCGTTTACTGAACCTGCTGTTGTTTCGAACCTGTTATTCGGAAAATCGTTGTAACTCGACAGTGAGTATGGCTGAGCACTGACTGGCTGACTGACGAAATTCACATTTTTGTCTTCAGCCTGCTCACTGCTCACAAGACTCGATGCATCTGTTAAGTTGGTACCATCTTTTTTGTACTGGTACGAGTCGTACGACAGTGGGGAATGATCTCATTAAACAGCATGGCAGGGCCAATTCGAGAGGATTGGACCCTGCTCGAAAGGCGGGAACAGGAAGTGGGGAGCCTCATTACAAATTACCAGAAAATACAGAAAACGATTATGTGGCTGTATAATCATACACTAACTTCTCCCATGAACCCAGTCGTACAGTAGTCCCGCCGTACCTTCGCCAGGGCACAAAGTGGTGCAAGCGTGCCGACCTCCATCTCACGATTCCGCAGGTGGACTTCTCCAGACCGAGGAGCTGCCGTGCCGCGAAGGCGTGCCACAAGCCTGGGGTCATATCTAAATCGTGGGATTCCTCCCTCTTCACGGCCTTTCCCTTCGCTGCTATGAGGCCACCTTTTGACGAGGGTGATGCCAGCAAAGTCGGTGACTCACTTGACGACGCATTTCCTTCCACCGCAGAAAAGGTCTCCCCTAGGCCCAACCCAGTGGCAGGGGTGAGACTGGCTGGCTTCGGTGCTGATGGCATTCGATGACATATACCCTTATGAGAAGCTGATGAATGTGCTCGGTGACAGTCGATGGTACACAGGCGGAGAAGAGCACTTCCGCTGTGCTCGGATATAGTCATAGTTCATCCACGTAGGGCAGTCATGATAAGAGCTGGTGCCAATATCCCTTGACCACGGGGATGACCTTCCACACGCCCCCAACGTTGAGCTCGTCGCACAGCGTGTGCAGGTGATAGAACGAGCTCTCCAACTCGATCGCTCGCACACCACCTTGCGCCGACGGACTACCGTTCCACTCTAATCGCGCCATGTCGTCGTAATATTCGTCCGTCCATACGAGGAAGCGCCTACACATTGGTCCTCCCAATGTACGGACGTGCCGCAGCCCTCCACGAGTACGGGCTGCATAGAGTTGGGCCAGGGCATCCTAGCTAGGCTATCCAAGAATCACATCCTGGTGCTGCCAGCGTGCGGATCGGGGACCTCTTTCGCGCTGTATCGGGAATGGCAAGGTGCACCGAGAGCATCAGAAAATGCCGCCGGGATTCCGTGCGCACTACAAACACCGCCGGCCAATTCATCGAGATCGGTGCGGTCGGAAATATGACGATTTCGTCCCAGACGGCTGTACACTTTGAATTGTGTGAAGCGATTGAGAACGGGCATTAGACGCCTTGCGTCTAGGAGGTCCAGGGGCGGTGCCTTTCCACCGGTTTAGCCCATGGAGGAGCCAATTTGAAGCATGAAGGGCACGGTCGAGAGAGAAGGATAGGCACCGTATGGGAGGGTCGAAGGAAAAGAGGGTTTCGGGGATATTGAAGGCCGCCTCGAGGTCCCAGAGCGGGGAGTTAATGGAAAAGGGTCAAAGTGGTGAAGGTGTGTGGAGGGCGAGAAGTGCGCTTTGGACGTGTTCTCGCGGACCGATGAGAAATCTCGTTGAGGATGGTGAAGCTTGTTCCTCCTTTGTTGGTTAGACTCGTGCGTTGATCCGCTGTTGATAGACGTATATGGGGAGAAGAAATTCCCGAAGCGCTCGAACGACGGCCGGGCAGAAGGTCCGACTATCACGATTTGCGAAGCGAGCAGGTAGTATTTGGCCATGGACCACGGCGTCGATCGTCCTCGTGAAGTCCGCAATCGAAGCAACGAAGTGCAAAGTTCGTCCGACGTCCTTTCAACTTGTTTGTAACAAACGTGCGTCTACATTTTTTGGCGTGAGAATCGACCGAATTACGCAGCATGTCTAGCAACAAAGGCGCTGTCGGGATTTGCCTCGAATACTATGACACCAGCTTTGTTCCATCAATGCGCACCTGGCAGCGGGTCATACTGTATGAATATCGACGAGCGAAATCCTGACCATCAAATTGTAAACTGTAACCGTAACGCCTGGATGTGCTGCCGTACCCTCGGAATCGTCGGACAGTTTCGACCACGTGACGCCTCTGCTACAAACGCGGCGCGACACGTCGGGCCCTCACAGGCCTCACCGCTTGCTTCGCCCCTCTCGCCTTCCTCGCCTTCAGGCCTTCGTCCCTATCTCCATCGCTGAGCCCCCTCTCGTTTCTTCTCAAACTATGACACGGAGATCGCCCTCGCTGGCCGCCGCCACAAGCGCACGCCACTTCGACAAGCCGTCATTCCAATGTCAAACACGACGCGCGCGACACCTTGCCAGTCGCCCTTGTTCGGGAGGCATGCCCCGCCGGAGACACACATTATACCGTTTATAGAGTCATTGAGGACTCCCTCGTACGTTCCTTTATTATTCTTTTTTTTCTTAGAACACCACCTCGCGCAGAGCGTACATGTATATAACCCTCTTCGCCTGGCCCAGAACTGGCACCGAATCATAGTGCTCTTTCCCCCTGTTTCTACTCGTGTCTGTCTCAAGCCGCTCGTTACATCCGTCACGAGTCCCCAGCCGTGCCGTTGGAGCAGCGAGTGCCAATCACGGTCTGCGTCGCCACGTCTAGTCTGCATTGTCAAGCGGCTCGCGCAGGGCCTTCTTGCATCACACACACACACACACACACACCCTCTCTCTCTCTCTCTCTGTCCCGCCGGCGGTCACGCAATTAACAAATGCCAATCTGCTTCCCCCGTATTCACACCGTCGCATTTCTCTTTCGAACTCTCGCGCGGACCACCAGATCGCGATATTAAACCACGGTGAACGGGTTACATTTTCTGCTGGGAAACACGATCGAGAGTCATGAGTACGTGTCTTGGGCCTGTATTATCGATACGAGTACACCCCTCAATTCTATCCCACAGTAACATCATCTGGCTGGCGGACACAAACTATCGAATCGACCTTGATAATGCTTCGGTCCGCGCTTACGCCAAAGGCGACGCGCTCGACATGTTGCTCGCTGCAGACTAGTTAAGCTACGTCATGAGCATAAGTGTAGCCTTTTCAGGCTACATAGACACCCAACCTTGTTCCGGCCGACGTATAGGTATGACATAGGGACGGACAACTCTGACACGAGCTAGAAGATGCGGATTCCCGCGTAGACAGGTTCGTCGTCTTCTGTGTCGTTTGCACACAAACATATTTGCATCCTCATGAAACCTAGATCAGATATCATTCCGAGGAAATAAGCCTGCCCCGTGTCACTTATCTGCCTCCTCTCGTGCGGATCTCAGAGGTTCTGAACACCGACCTGGTGTGTTGACGTTATCACATTACCTTAAAGGTTTAGCGCTCATGCTAGTGGTCCGATTATGCCCCCTTAGTCTACGCGGCATTCCGCGTTACGGTTCATGTTATTGGCCATGCGAAGAAAGCCCTCCTCGGCCGTTTGCTCGTGGAGGGCGTCACTTCTACGGCACCAGGTGACACGATCGAGGAGAAACTCGCAGCACTCAAATTTTCTCATTGAGGTGACTGTAAGTCGTGATCCTTGAATACATAGATATTACCTTGACCACCCTGCAGTGCTGCTACAAGTTTGGAGACAGGCGTGGTGGGATACACCAGGCGAGTTCACTTTCTGTTTGATATACGATGGACAAACAAACAAACCTCGTGGCCTCCGGGTCATCCAAATGGTGCCGTCCCAGCGTCAGCAGATATTGATCTGTCCGTGGCACAGCGAGGGAACCCCTTCAACTGTTCACCACTCGACTCTCCGTTATCGGCGTCGCCATCGTCGTCGGACAAGGAGTTGTTCAACCACACGGTTGCGCTGCAAACGCCCATGGTTCCGTCAAAGAAGCTTCCGCCGCCCCCACCCCCACGATCAAAAGCGGGAGAGAGTTGATACACATCTTTATGGCATTAGATCCATGGGACCGTGTTAGAGTCGGAACTAGAATACGGCGCACAATTTCGCAGGCACTGCTTTTTTTTTTTGTGAGCATGGGCAGTCCTTTTTCTCGCATCGGAGAATCGCAAGCGATTGTTGTTTTCATGGATAAACAAGTCACATTTGACGGACCAAGTCGTCAAGCACTTAAGATTCGTTGGTATATTTACACCAAAAAATTCCCCAATTCAAAAAATAAATAAATAAATACAGTAACTAGAACGTAGACGTGTGTTTTCCATACTGTCATTGAGAGAGAGCAATCTGAAACGACTGATAACCTAATCCATTCTTAGGGACCAGAAAATAGAAGGCTCGAAACAGGTGAAAAAAAAGGTCCGCATTGACAAGCATCGGTTCAGAGCGTTCCAAGAATGCCTCGATGCAATCTAGTATCAAGTCAAACGCGATAGAGGTCTACGACGATGCTCAGTCTCAACTGAAAATAATAATAATCAATAAGAAACCTACAGTGACCATATAAATCATTTCCCCACGCCTATCTGTTATTGAGATGGGCCAAAAGACGCAGACGGATTATCACCATCTTCAGGTCTCAGACTATACCCAGCTCCATCAGGGGAAGATGATGTGAATGACTGGGAAATAACACGGCGATTTGGATCTAAAGTGTCCTGAGGTGTATCAAGGGGTACAGTTCCCGTAGTAGGATTCGAATCGAAACCGGAGACTACTTGAGTACTAAGAGGGAAAGAAGTAGGAGTTCGTGATGAAGAGCGAGAGGTCGATCCATCATCCGGCGAACGGACAGATTGGTTCACAGTGGGATCAGCAGACATGTGGGGCGCTGGGGGATCTGGACTAACGATCAGTAAAGGGATCGGGGGAGGCGCAGTGTCAGGAAGGAAGGAAGGAGTGGTTGTTGTCATATTCCTGGTGGGTCGCGATGTAGTGCCATGGCTTGAAGTAGAACGTGAGCCAGTGTTGACCAGAGATGGGATGACGGAGGGATCTGTGTTTACTTGTACTGGGTCGGCAGCAGTGCCGTCAGAGAGTTGATTGGTCTCGAGAGGAGTAGGATGAAATAATGAAGTAACTGGGGTAATGTTATCCAGTACCCCATTACGTGATTGCTCACGCACCACTACATGTGGGATTGCGTGATCGAGATTTGACGTGGGTGAAGGAGTAATATATTCAGTGACAGGTGGGACGGCGTCGTGGTGATGGGGAGCAGGAGAATTGGTAGTAGGGACATGGTCTGTCTCTGCTGTTCTGTCACCCTCAACCTCGTTCAAGGTGGATGCAGGGGCTATGCGGTGGCTAAGGATGCTGCACAACTGATACTCATTGTGCGGGGTAGAATCTGGATGTAAAGCAACGTAAGTGGGGTGAATCCCTTTAAGGATATCCAAAATAAGGTCATGGCCTCTGTGACGACTGTTTAGAACAATTTCGTTCCACAGGCCACAGAAGTCATGTTGTAGCCCAGGTAGAGTATTTTGAACATTGTAGCTGAGCCGCCGAAGTATGTCTAGTAGAGGGAACCCTTCCCAGTTGGCCATGAGAAAGTTGTGAAAGAACTGGCGAGTAAAGTGGATGAGGTTGGCAAGTAAAACGCTGTTGCCATGGTCGAGATAGCTTCGAAGGTCGTGTTCCGATATGCCCAAGTGTTGCGTGGTGAGTGAAAACCAACGCTCATCGTGTTCTGGTACCTTTGCGATGACAAAGGCGATTATGCCTTGCGTAAACAAACTCGCTCTTCGGTCATCGTTATTGTCCCAGCTCATCAGGGAGTGACCTAATTCGACGGCTCGCAACGACGCAGGCCGATGGGGAAAGAATTCATCAAGGATTTCATGTGCCGCATTGGAAAGGTGGGCCGCATCAATAGCCCTGACGCAGATTGCGATCCGCCGTATCTTGATTATTTCGGGAACTAGATTGGGTGACCAAGTGCGCTCCAAGAATCCGTTCAAAGCCTGGGCCACTGTCTGACTTCTCAGGCTGTCGAGACTGGATTGAGGATCGTCAAGCACCTTTGAACTACAGAACCCGGGAATTCCAGAAAAAAACTGCTCTAGTTCGTGATCCTCGTCCAAAGACTCGTACGTCCACATCAAGGCCCGGCCATCGACTTCCGGTGGTGCTTTGAGAGCAGTTTCTTCGAATTCCTTTCCCAAACCCCGTGAAATTCGTTGCCAATAAGTCCGCCGTAAGTTGCCTGTGCGTCGCCACGTTAAACCACTAGGGTTGTATCGGGTTGCGATCCACCGGAGAATTCGGAACAGTGTGAACCACATTCCAGTGTAAAGATACCATGCCGATGAAGAAAGCGGAGCGTAGTATGGACTGTCGTGCCGAAACATCGGCATGAATGTGATGTACATGTACATGACTGTACAAAATCCGACCCACGATATGGCCATCTTGAAAACGGTATGATTGATATCAAAAAGGAACACAGTAAGGCCCGCGAAGAAGAGGAAAAGAGAGAGGTGTAACAGCGCAGGCAACGCTTCGACTGCCCATGGAAGGTGAAGGTTCTCGACGCCCTCCGCAAAGAACGCGCGGATCCGTGCCCGTTTGTGTGGACTGTATCGTGTCTGGGTGACCTTCATGTACCGACGCGCCCATTGCTGGAGTAAGGTGGCCAGAAGTGCGCATGTGAGACTGATGAGCAAGCTGAGAAACCAGAGTGAGTTGACCCATACGGCAGAGGTTGGTGGCGAAAACGTGGACGGATCGGAAAGTGAGGGGGGCATAACGATCTGGGAGCCATTGAGGATTTGATAGATGTTTGCGAGGTAGAACGCCGAGATATCCTGGGAACTTGGCTTGAGGTCCTGGACGGATACCGCAACTAATGCTGCGACGGCGGCGGAGAATAAACCAGTCTTCGGGCTCGGAGTGAACGTGCGTAGAGGCACTACAGTAGAATGACGACTCACAAAGATGAGAATACCGTCTGCGTCTCCTTTCCAGCTCTCGGTCATCTTCTTGTCCTCGTCCTCAGCTAGTTGCAAGTACATTGAGAAGAGTGGTCCAGAGCTATCGGCAAATCCTGATTCTCCTTGCGGTGGGCGGTTCAGCCCCGACTGAGGTGGGTGACCTGGACGTGATGTCAGTGAAGTTAATGGGGCATCCATGGTAAGTTAGCATAGGGCAGAATAGGCACCTATCCTGGTCTCCATACCCAGAGTTTCGGCCATGTTAATCGCTTCGTGAATGTGCTGAGACAGTGCGTAAGAAGATGCCGATAGTGATAGTATGAGTGGCTCCGAGTCCCGTGATGCCTGGAGGTTGAACAAGCGCTGGCGCCGCTGACGCTCAAGCGCCCTTGCAAGCGCCGATGGGCGCTTTGAACGGCTTGCGCCTTGCGACACTCTTTTGACGAGTGTCCGAGTCAGCTTTATGCTGAACATGCTGTTGTTTCAAACTTCAAACCCGTTACTCGAAAAATCGTTGAAACAGTCACTTGACATGTGCACAAGGGCTGAGCGCTGACTAGCTGACTGACGAACTTTATACCTTCAACTCACCCTACTCAGTGCTCACTCTCACTGCTCACAAGGCTCCAGGCCCGTGTTGTTGAGGAGATGTTTTCGAACTAGTGAGGCAGTGGAGAACGATCTTATTAAACAGCATGTCAAGGCCAAGTTGAGAGGAATGGACTTCGCTCGAAGGCGGGAACAGGAGCGGGAAAGTGGAAATTATCAGAAGATGCAACAATAATTACTATGCGGCTGTACGGTACACTAACTTTCCCCAGGAACCCGGTTATAGCCCCGCCGTACCCTAGCCGGGGCGCAGAGTGGTGCAAGCTAGATCGAGGAGCTGCAGTACCGTGAGGGAGTGCCACTAAGCCTGGTTTCATATCCAGATTGTGTCATTCCTCCCTCTTCACCACCCTTCCCTTCGCTGGTATGAGGCCACTTCTTGATGAGGGCGATGCCAGCAAAAGTCTGTGGCTCACCTGACGACTCGTCTCCTTGCACTGCAGAAAAGGTTTCGCCTTGGCCCGACCAGTAGCGGTAGTGAGACCGTGCCGGCTTCGGTGCTGAGAAAGCCCTCCGATATACATCCTCATAAGAAGCTGAAGAACGCGCTCGGCGGCGGTTGGCAGTGCACAGGCGGAGCAGAACACTTCTGCCGTGCCGGGATATAACCATAGTTCTCCACGCGGGAGTCGCGACAGCGGCTGATGCCAGTCTCCCTTGGCCACGACAATGTGCGGCGACGGGTCGTCATGGACGATGACCTCCCGCACGGCAGTAACGTTGAGCTCGTCGCATGGCGTGTGCAGGTGGTAGGACAGGCTCTCCAACTCGGTTCTCGTTCCGCTCTAACTCGAAGAAGGACCGCGCCATGTGGTCGTAATACTCGTCCATCCATGCCAGGAAGCGCCTACGCGTTGGTCCTCCTGAGATACGGATGTGCTGCAGCCCACCTCGAGTACGGGCTGCGTAGAGTTGGGGCAGGGCCTCCGGCCCAGGCTGTCCAGGAACCATATCCTGGGGCCGCCAGTGTGCGGACTGCGGGTCTCTTTCGCGCTGCGTCGGGAATGCAAAGGTGCATCGCGAGCATCAGAAAGTGCCGCGGGTATTCCGTGCGCACGACAAACTCCTCCAGCCTATTCACCGAGATCGGTGCGGTCGGAAATACGGCGTCTTCGCCCCAGACGGCCGTACAACTTGAACAGTGTGAAGTGTTTGAGGGACGGGCATTAGAGGCCTTGCGTCTAGGAGGTCCAGGAGCGGTGAGTTTCCGCCGGTTTTGGAGTTTGTTAGCCCATAGAGGAGTTAATTGGGAACATGAAGGGTGCGGTCGACAGAAAAGGAGAGGCTCCGTATGGGCCCCGAAGGAAAAGCTATTTTCGAGGATATTGAAGGCCGCCTCGAGGTCCCAGAGCGGG
>Ga0307510_10009484_pt1 | contig 11593 bp, 9 predicted proteins | sample 12_EM_MG_FD_207224 | JGI IMG/M metagenome (GOLD analysis project Ga0307510, IMG submission 207224) | Populus trichocarpa ectomycorrhiza microbial communities from riparian zone in the Pacific Northwest, United States - 12_EM | ecosystem: Host-associated > Plants > Roots > Unclassified | place... | reverse complement strand
CATTCCGTTTTTTTCTTCGATTGTTCCGATTGAATCGAGATAGCTGCTGAAGATTTGATTAATTTCTAAACCTCGGCCGGCTAAATGATAAAGTGCCGATTTAAATAAGTAAAATTCACTGTTAATTTCATTTCCTGCAGATTCATAATCATGGACATACTGCAGGGAAAGTTCATATTCTTCATTGTGATTTAATACCTGGCAGAAACAGAATGTATAAAACCAGAATGATTTGTCGATTTTCTGAAAATCTGTTTTTAGAGCTTCGAAATATTGCTTATCGTTTGTAAGCAGGTAGCTGAAATATCTCAAGAAAAACTGTTGATGAACGATGGATTCTTTGATTTCTGTATCCTGCAACTTCTCTGTATACTGAGAAAGTAACGTAATTACATCTGTGACAAGCCGGCTGCCCTGAAAGCTGAAATTCGTTCCTCCCACATATCTCTGCGGGTGGTCATTAAAAACTTTATTAATTGCCAGATCAGCGGCTATGCGCCATGCTTCAAGGGAGTTGAAAGTTACTTCCTTGTACTTTGTAAAATCAAGATTCAGTATTAATCCGTAATGCTGAAGATCATCAAAAAAAATAAGAGTGCCGCTCAGCACAATATGCTGGACCAGTGCCAGCTGAAAATTGTATTCCTCACGGACTACCTTTGGAATAGATGGTATAAATACTTTTAAATCTTCAGTCGTTACGGCTTTTACATACCATGCGGCATTATTAAATTCATCGGTGTTTAGTATTTCATCGGCAAGAGCAAGAGCCTTCTGCTTTTCATCGATATTGAGGTATTCTACGCATGCCCTGTCACGGACCGCTGTGTCGCTGCTGTTTAGTTTATAGGCATTTACAAAATCCAGAGCGGTATTCTCTGTTTTAAATTCAGGGAGCTCTTTTTTGCAGATTCCTTTCAGATAGCAGATTTTACTTAAATTTTTATTTTTATCGGCATGCTCAATGTCTTTAACGCGGTTTTCAAGGTTTTCCAGCAGTCCTAGAGCAGTTTTGACTTTGAACTGGCTGGTTAATTGCTCGATTTCTTTCAGGCGCTCTTTGAATTCTACAAGTACTAGAGGTAAGCCTTCAAAAATATTTTTTATGTAGGTGTCCCCAATATTTGAATTACCCCCGTCTGTATTAATATTTCCGGAATTTATGTTTTTATTTTCCATAATTATCCCCAAGCTGAATATTTCCTCCTCCGCTGTTTATATTACCGGTATTGACATTTTTACTGTTTGTAACATTTGAATTTAAATTTAAAACTTTATTGTAGATTTCCTGCAGATATTTTTCTGATTCAGGATTTTCTTCAAGGTCTCTTTCTATAACAGCTTTAACTGAATTTAATCTTGCCGGACTGTCTGGTTTTTCCTGAAGTTCGATTAGTTCGTTTCTGGTTTTTCCATCTTTTGTGAAAAGATTTTTTATCCAGTTTACGGCATTTTTTGAAACCTCTTCAACGGTCTTGTCGAATGCTTTTTCAAGACCTTTTTCAGCTAAATGTTTTCCTAATAATACTAATGCTGTTGTGGTTATCGGTTCCATATTTTATAAAGTTTTAGGTTAGTAAATTAAATTTTATCTATTGAAATTTCAAGTGGTCAAGAAGGTCCTTAAAGTACTGCTCTCCCCAGATTTCAAGTACTCTTTCATCTTTAATGAAAGGAATAACATCTTCTTTTACACTATCAAATGATGCTGATTTAAATTTTTCACTAAGCAGTTCAAGTACATCTTCCTTTGTCAGCACCTCTTTTGTCCAGTCTCCAGTGTCTTTTGCTCGTAAGGTGAAGTGGTGCAGATCCAGTGGAATTCCTTTTTTTACGTACCATTCAAAATCATACCAGTCTCGTCCTTTTACTCTGTTTTCCCATTTTCGAAACAACAGAGCATGCATTTTACCTGCAAATAAGCTTGGCTTGTCAAAACATTTGACATAGAAAGAAAATGGGCGTGTCAGAAGTTTGTTTTCAGTATTAAATCCAAGAGGCGGACGCCGGTCAACTTCTATTTTAATTTTGATGGTTCTGTTTGTCGGTTTTATCCCTTCCTGTTTTACGATATTTTCAAGTACCAGTTCTTTCCATTCTGTCTCGGATTTAAGAAATGCGGAATCAATATTTGTTTTTTCTTTTTTTTCTTTCTCTCTTATGCTTACCTGCATTCCGATTGCCTTAAATTCATCTAAAATAGCATCGAAATAAGGTTCTAATGAAAAATCTGAATCTTCTTGGAGCAATGAAAAATCAAGGTCTTCTGAAAAACGGTCAAGTCCGTAAAAGATTCGTAGGGCCGTTCCTCCATAAAAGGCAGCTTTTTCAAAAAAATCGGTTCTTGACAGACCTGCAAGGGCAACCTCCTGCATGATTTCACGTAAAGCAGAAAGGACATCATCAGTATTTTTAGGATCATATTCGGAAATCCATTCTTTTATCATAATTTCTCAAGTGTTTTAATTAGCATTAATAGACTTTGTTTTTTTGGTGCATCTTTAGTCCAAGAGCGCATAACTTTAAGATTAAGTTTCCGAAGATCTTCTCTTTCAATACGAAGATCATCAATTAAAAAATTTAATGTCTGGGCAGTTCCCCTTAAAGACAGGCGCGCTGTTGTGATTATTTTGTCGCATAATGCCTTCTCTGGGGATGCTATAATAGCAGTCTGTCCGGGAGACAGCTTAATGCTTTTAATTCCAAAGCTGTAATATGGCCAAGGCATTGCGCGATAACTGTATCTGCCGGCAGGAGTTTTGTATTTCTTGGAAAGCTTTATAGTCACAGAGCTCGTTTCATATACTCTTTCCGGAATCATCCCCCAGTAAGACATAGCCGATTCTAGCGATACATAGCTTGGTCCCCATAAGTGATTTGCTATTAGAAAAGGCTCAGGACCGGAAAGTTCAGCATTTTTTCGGTTCACATAAAGCCCTTTTTTCAATGGAATTATTTCGCCGCTTTTTATTAATTCGCTGATTTTGTCGTTTGGTCTTTTGTATTCTTTAAGCACATCGAGCATAACCTGCCTGTTTAGAGGTGCATTATTGAATTGTCGGAGTGAATGTTTAAAGTTCATTATTGTTGAATTATTATGCTAAAATCGGAATTTTTCCGATTTGTTGCAAATAATTTTACATTTATTTTTGTAAAATTATTTATAGATAATCGGATAATATCCGATTATCGTTCGTATTTTAAACAAAAAACTAATCTGATTTTACTTAAAAAAGTTCAAAAAAAGCGATTCCAGCTGTGATTAATCACTCCTTTACAACTAATTAAAAAAGTCGAATGCTTTTATGCAGATAAGAACGCATTGAAAAGTTTAGCCCATTTATCTATGTATTCTTGTGGTATAGCTTCTGTGTGGAGTGGATGTAATTGAACACTTAATTCCTATATTAATGCTTTTTGATAGTTTGAATGATGATAAGAAGGTAAACATTACCTTGACGTTTTTCTATTGTCATAGATTTTAGATTTAAAAATCTTCATCTTCATCAATGATGTTTAAATTAAATGAATTATATATATCGTCTAGAGTTTCTTTTACCAATTTAATTTTTGAATCAGTATCAATTAATAAAAGAGCATCTTCATATGAAATTTCAACTTTTCTATGTAATTCAAGTAATTCAGTTAGTTTTATCACTAATGGATTTAGTTCTATATCACCAGAAGTTGATAAATCAAGTACTGGAAAAGAGAGACTTCCATCTTGAAGATTAAAATTTATAGAAACCTTATCCTTTTCTATAGTGTTAGTTATTAGTATGTTGTTCATGGTTTAGGACTAATTAATTAATTTTTTAATATTATATTTTCTAGCTCTTTGCTCAAAAATGTACTGACCACCATCTAAAACACTACAGATTTCTTTTTGATGCTCTTTTTCTTCTAATACAAATTGTTCATATTCTATCGTATTTTCATTATTTGTACACATAATTACATTTTCAGCATCTCCATGCACTACAATAGATGGATTATGAGTGACTAAAAATATTTGTTTTTTAAATTTTAAATCTCTTATTAAATCGATAAGTTTATCGGTAATGAATTTATTACCTAAATTATCTTCCGGTTGATCAATAAATATTATTTTTGAATTTCCACTTCTTAATATTGTTTCTAGATATTTTTCAGAATTAAAACCAGGGGAATTATTTTTTGAAGTACTTTCTTCTGAATATTTAAGGTATTCTATTGGCTTGTCAAATAAATCTAAAATACCTTTTATGTGTGTTTGAGTTTTTTTTGCTAAATTTTCAGAAGAATTTTCTGCAAAGTTTTTTATTTTTAACTCACCTAGTGCCAACTTTATTAGCACTTCATATAAACTTAAATTATTAGTTACATTACTAATACCCTCAAATATTTTTGTTTTTATATTTTGACTGTTTTCAACTTCCAGCACTGCCGTAACTTCATCATTAATTTTGATTTCCTGAATTCCTCCATATGACAAGTTTTCAAAAAGCGAACAATGAGTTCGAACCTGCATCGCAATTTTAAAAACATCCGAAATATTCTTCGTAAGAATTGTTAATCTTTGATTTGAAGCCTCTTTTTCTCTTCCTTTCAAATCTAGATTTGCATTTTTACTTGAAATAACTTGTTTAACAAGTTCGATGAAATTTTCTTTTTTATCGTAGTTGCTTTTAATATTTTTAAATAAAGTTTTTTTGGATTCTACTAGGTCTTGGAAGGTCTTTATTATTTCAGTTTCTCCAACTGTAAATGACCAATTCTCATTTAATTTAAATTTTTTAGTATTTTCTATTAACAGATCCAATACACCTTGTGAGGTTTGAAAGGAATTAGTTTTATCTTCAATATTTAATATAGTTTTAAAAATATAACTGGAATCAAGGATAGAGATTATATCCCTGTCATGAAAAGTAAAATTAGAATTTAATACTTCATATAATTCGCTATATAGTTCAATGAGTTTATCAATTAGATTATTTAAATCCTGCTTTTTAGTTTTAAAGAAATCTAAAGATGTTTTATAGCTATCAATTTCTCCAGATTCTTGAATTAAGTCTTTAAGTGAGTTGTTTTCAAAATAATTTACAATATCTCCTTGATTAATATAAATAATGTCATGTATATTGTAACTTATGATGTTTTTGTAGTCATCATCTAAAAAACTTTTAACGTTAGCATTACTAATATCTAACCCATATTTATCAATTTGACTCTTTTTATTATTTATTTTTTTTCCTAAAATATTAAATAATAAACTTTTTCCACTTGATCTCCCTCCAATGATTGTGTTTAAATTAGGGCTAAAATATAATGTTGTGTTTTTTATTATTGGATTATCTACGAATTCTATACTATGTAAAAAATTGTCAAACCTCATTAACACTTCAACTTCCGAAAACTTTTTTATTCTTGACTTTGGGTCAATAAAAGCAAATCGAATTGATTCAAATGAAGGCTTTCCTTTTATGCAATAAAATTGGTGATCATCACCATCTTTATTTGTACATGGATACTTATTACAATTATGATTGTCTGAAAAATTAATATATGGAATATCATCTTTTTCTTGAAAATCCAAAGTTTTAATTTTATCAAAACCGTCGTTATAAGTTTGTCTGACGCTTTCTTTTACTTTTTCAAAAGCACTAGGCATTAATAATACCATTTGCTGGCAAAGTTTCAGATCATATCCTTTATATGGGTCTAAAATACTTTTTGTATTGCCAGCATGTGGAATAAAAAAATAATTAAATCCATTAAATAAGTCATATAAATCATCAATAATTATTTTCCGATCTGTTAAGGCAGATCCTTTTTGAATGTATAGTTTTTCTATTTTTTGTGAAATTATTTGAACATCACTAAAACTCTCATTCTCAAATATGATGACACTATGATAAGTAATTGACTTACCTGATTCTGGGACTTCGATATCAAACTCGCAACCAATTAAAAGTTTTGGATCTCCATCTGTAAAATTATCGTAATAAGTTTTGTACGCATCAACGTTAATAATATTATGATCAGTTAATGAAAATAATTTCACTTCGTTTTCTATCAGCTTTTGCTTTAAGACATTAATATCGAAATTTCCTTGGTAATCATTAGTTTTAGTTTTTTTACTAAAGTCAGTGTGAATATGCAAATCAACTTTAAACCAATCAGAATATTTTTTCATTACCTAATAATATTAATTTTTACCCATTTTTCTTAAGCAAATGTTACTATTTAATTCATAGCTTTTTTACGGAAAACCATAAGTCTCTCAAATTGAGTATTTTCAAAAGTATCAATTTAGTTATATAAAACAGTACGTATAAATACCTAATTTACAAGTAAAAACCTGAGGAAGGAATGATAGATTGCCTCTTATCTTCGTTCACTAAAGTATAAAATTCAACATATACAACAATATGTAAAATATTTTCCATTATAAAATTTACTCATATCAGATATATGCGTACTAAATCAGCCTAAAGCTTTTCTTAATATTTCACAGCAATTATTATATCATAAATTACAGAAAATATCAAACCTTACTGTTGGTTAATACGTATATATTAGATAAAATCATTATGTCAGTCGCAATATTATATATCAGGGTAAGCACGGATGAACAGGCAGTTAAAGGATATTCACAAAGAAGCCAAGCAGAAAGGCTTGCGAAATATTGCTCATTGAATAATGTTGAAGTATTCGACACGATTTTTGAGGATTTTTCTGCAAAAACTTTCAATAGACCTCAATGGATGAAATTTTTCGAAATCCTCAAAACAAAAAATACGACGGTTAATCTTGTGTTATTTACAAGTTGGGACAGATTCAGCAGAAATATTTCAGATGCTTACTATATGATTCAAAAGCTTAAAAAGCTTGGTATTAATCCGCAAGCTATTGACCAGCCTATTGATTTGGAAATCCCGGAAAGCAAGATAATGCTTGCCATGTATCTTGCGACATCCGAAGTGGAAAATGACAGGAAAAGCAAAAGTGTTCGCTTGGGCATCCATAAAGCAAAGCAAGAAGGCAAATGGATGGGTAAAGCCCCATTGGGATACCAAAACCGACAATCAATGACTGGTCGAAAATATATCGCCCTAAAAGAACCGGAGGCAACACTACTACGGAATGCTTTTGAGATGATAGGCAGAGACGAATATAGTATTAATTATATATATAAACAGGTTGTTTTGGCCGGGCTAAAATGCAGCAGGAGTAATTTCAGTGCATTAATAAGAAATCCTGTTTATTGTGGGCAAATAATTATCCCGGAATTTGGAATGGAAAAGAAATATATTCACGATGGTATCCATGAACGGCTTATTTCAATATTATTATTTGACAAGGTACAAGAGATATTAAATAAAAGAAGGAAAAAGACACCTAGAAAAGTAGTCCTAAGTGACCATCTTATTTTAAGGGGTTTTCTACTTTGTCCCGACTGCGGAAAAACATTAACGGGAAGCGGTTCTATGGGAAGGTCGGAAAAATATTATTACTATCATTGTTCGTTAGGCTGCAAATTCCGAACGAGAGCCGATAGGGTAAACGAACAATTTTTGCTTTTTCTGAAAAAATTAAACGTCCAAGAACCTTATGTTGAGTTATCTGAAATGATTTTAAAAGATATATCCTGTGAGGGGTACGAAAAAAACTCATCAGATCAATCTCAAGTTACCTTAAGAGTAGATAAATTATTGGACCGGATAATCAATGCACGCGATTTATTCTCTAAGGGGGATATTGATTATGACGATTATATGACAATAAGATTACACTGCCAAGATCAAATCAAAGCTGGGATTAAAGAACTGCAGCAGCTTGCTGTAAATTTCGTTATGCCAATAAGTACAGTAAATCGAAATTATCCACTAAATGAGATATATGAGTTTTATAAAGATGCAGACATTTTATCTAAAAGACAATTTATTGGTCTTGTATTTCCTGAAAAAGTAATTCTAGATAATTTTGAAACTATGGTCAATCAGTCAATGAAAATCATTTTTAACCTAAAGGATAATTTGACCAGCCCAATCCAAGAAAATTATTTCGAAGAATCTACTAAAATTGCTGAAGAAAAGTATTTGAAAGTTATCGCTAAAGCTGTCGTTAAAAATGAAATTATTACACCTGAAATAGCTTCTCAGATCATATTTTTCTTAAAAAAGGTGATTTTTATCTTATTTAAGGGTAAAAGTAAAAATTAGCAACATTCCACATTACTGATAATCAGTTAATTATAACAGGTTCGATACTTTTTAGGTACCTTGACAGGAATGTCGAACTAAAATACCAGATAAATTCAATTTTATTCATGTAACTATTTGATTATAAGTATTTTATTTTTAAAATAAAAGAAAGTTTGTGTTTTTTTTAAAATGCAAAGTATTCAAGCTCCTTAACAATCATTTGCTGAATATATGATTATAACGCTTTGATTTTCAGTGTATTGCACAAAAAAGAAACTGGTAAGATATCATTATAATATCTTACCAGTTCAGTAGCGGGAACAGGACTCGAACCTGTGACCTTCGGGTTATGAGCCCGACGAGCTGCCTACTGCTCTATCCCGCGATGTTTCGGGTGCAAAGATACGCCGTTTTTTGAGAAAAACAACGAAAACTTTAAAAAATGTTTTATTTTCTCTATTGACTTGATATGACTACCTTTGCAAAATAAATTAATACACAAATGTCACATAAAGCAGGTTTTGTAAACATCATCGGGAATCCAAACGTTGGAAAATCAACATTGATGAACGCCTTTGTTGGAGAAAGATTATCGATTATTACATCAAAAGCACAAACAACACGCCATCGTATTCTTGGAATCGTGAATGGTGAAGATTTTCAACTTATATTATCGGATACTCCCGGAATTATCAAACCGGCTTATGAAATGCAGGAATCGATGATGAACTTTGTGAAATCGGCTTTTGAAGATGCTGATATCCTGGTTTATATGGTCGAAATAGGAGAGCAGGACTTAAAAGACGAAGCTTTCTTTAATAAAATCATTCATGCTAAAATTCCGGTTTTATTGTTGTTGAATAAAATCGACAATTCAAATCAGGAACAATTAGAAGAGCAAGTAGCTTTTTGGACAGCAAAAGTGCCAAATGCCGAAATTTTCCCAATATCAGCATTACAGAATTTTAATGTGCCGGAAGTTTTCTCAAGAATTATTTCATTGCTTCCGGAATCTCCGGCATATTACCCAAAAGATCAATTGACAGACAAACCGGAACGTTTTTTCGTAAACGAAACAATCCGTGAAAAAATCTTGTTGAATTACAGTAAAGAGATTCCGTATGCGGTTGAAATCGTAACAGAAGAATTTTTTGAGGATGAAAATATCATCAGAATCCGTTCAATAATTATGGTAGAGCGCGAAACTCAAAAAGGAATTATTATCGGACATAAAGGTGCTGCTTTGAAAAAAGTAGGAATCGATGCCCGTGCCGATTTAGAGAAGTTTTTCGGAAAACAAATTCATATAGAACTGGTTGTAAAAGTGAATAAAAACTGGAGAAGCAACGCCAATATGCTGAAAAGATTTGGGTATAATCAATAATTGATTCCTTAATATAGTATAGATAGAAACTAAAAAGCTGTAAGTAGTAAAATTAAATGTTTTACTACTTACAGCTTTTTTTGATGTTTAATAAAATCGTTTCCTATTTTTTATTCCACGATTATCTTCTTAACAGACACAGCGCCATTGCTTTGTAGGTAAATATAATACAAGCCTTTGTTAAAACCTGACAAATCTATTGTGTTGTTTGTAGCAGCATTATCAAAAGTGTTTGTTTTGATTTTTCGTCCTAAAGTATCGTAAATTGTACTTTCTTCCAGTGCTACATTGTCAATATGCAATTCGTCTTTTGTAGGATTTGGATAGATAGTAAGTTTATCAAAAACAACATCTGCCACGCTCAAAAATGTACAAGAAGTGGAGTAAGAAGCTCCAGATGGTTTGCGAGACCAGTTACTGTTGGAATAAGCTACGTTGTCTACCTGAATGCAAGTTAGACCAGGATTGTTGGATAAATCGGGAGTAAATGGAGTCATTAGTGTATTTTTTCCGTTTTTTAAATTGGCATTTTTTAAAGTATTATTAGATGCCTGCAGATATACTAACTTGACAAGGGTGGAAACGTCTAAGGTAGTCAATTGGATATTATTGCAATAAAGAGTGTATAAATTTACATTTTTAGAAACATCCAATGTTTTCAAGGGATTACTGTTGCATTCGTAATCTTGTAATGCGGTATGCTTGGAAATATCCATACTCGGAATTTGATTGTTGCTAATCGCTAATACTTTTAAAAGGGGATTTTTCACAATGGATAAACTGGTTAATAAATTGTTTGATGCAATTATAGAAACCAAAGCTGTATTGTTGGAAATATCCAAACTCGTTAATTGATTGGTACCACAATTAAAATAATCAATTTTTTTGTTTGCAGTAATGTTCAAACTACTCAATTTATTGTCTTGGCAATACAAGGTTGCCAGATTGGTGTTTTTGGAAACATCCAAACTGGTCAATAAATTGGTGTAACAAATAAGACTAGTCAGGGCAGTATTTTTGGAAATATCGATGCTGGTTAGCGAATTTATATAACAATCCAAATATGTTAAAGCCGTATTCTTGGTTAGATCAAGAGTGGTAATTTTGTTGCCATCGCAAGATATGTCGGTCAACTTTGTGTTTTTAGTTACGTCCAAAGTCGTCAACAAGTTGTTGCTACAAGTTAACGAAGTCAACTTTGTAAGTGTGCTAGTATTTAAACTGGTCAATTTTTGAAAGGCACAATACAAACTAGTTAAAGATGTAAAGGCTTCGATTCCAGTTAAATCAGTAATAGCAGTAGCTGTGTTGCCACTGGTGTTGGGAAATAACGACAAACTGGTTATCCCACTTATAGCACTCGTTTTTACTACACCATTTATAATACCGCTGTCAATCTTCAAATCGATAAGGGCTTGTTCGAATTTTGGATCCGGAATAGCAGTATTTTGTGCGTAAATAATTAAGGAGGAAAATAAAAGAAGCGTAAGTACTATTTTTTTCATGATTGTTTTTTGATTTATAATGGGTGTAAAACTAAAAGATATAGAAAGTTTAGGGCTCATCATAAATAATGATTTTTAAGAATGACCAGAGGTTTATTGAATCTGTTTGGCCTTTTAGCCCTGACAGGAATGGCATCCTTTCTGGCCGGTGTTCGGCCGGAAAGATATAGTGAATGGCAGGATTGGCTCCTTAAAAACTTTAATATGAAACTGTCAACAAAAGATGTACCTTTGCAAAAATTAAAATAAAGCATTTTGGATTACAAGTGATTAGGTTTTTAGGAGACTAAAAATCTGAAATCTAAAGTCTAAAATCTAAAATTTACAAAAATGAATAACATTGTTGCGATAGTAGGAAGACCTAATGTAGGGAAATCAACCCTTTTTAATAGGCTGATACAAAGAAGAGAAGCTATTGTAGATTCGGTTTCTGGAGTTACCAGAGACAGAAATTACGGTAAAAGCGAGTGGAACGGAAAAGAGTTTTCTGTAATTGATACCGGCGGATATGTTCGCGG
>Ga0307510_10009482_pt1 | contig 11593 bp, 9 predicted proteins | sample 12_EM_MG_FD_207224 | JGI IMG/M metagenome (GOLD analysis project Ga0307510, IMG submission 207224) | Populus trichocarpa ectomycorrhiza microbial communities from riparian zone in the Pacific Northwest, United States - 12_EM | ecosystem: Host-associated > Plants > Roots > Unclassified | place... | reverse complement strand
CTGTTTGTTTGTTTCTTTCTTTGGTCTTGCAGGATTACAGGATTCCGGTATGTGCGCAGCTACTGGTAATGATCGTGATTGCAGGAAGGCTATCGCTCTTGGGTTTTGTATTTAAACCAGTCTCCTGACTAGCAGGAGACAGCAGACTTCGACAGACCTTCAGTCTAAGAATACACTTGGTTGAACGGCAATCCCTGAGTTCTATTTGTCCTTCAACTATTATCTCTTACCTCCGGTCCCTTCAAGCCTCCCTTAGCACCAGCGCTAGCAGGTCTATCGCCGGTCCTATTGTATTTTCGTTAGACAGGAATAAACCTGTTACATGCGGAAACCAGACCTCCATCATCCCGAACATCCAAGTCAATAAATTGTTCTTCCATCCCTAGGGTATGGGATAACTCGCCAACCTAAAATGGCCTCTCCACAAGCGAGACCCACATTAGAACCCCCATAGCGAGTTTCTTCCGCTTCTCGGCTACGCCGTCATTCAGGATAAGGTCGCCGCGTAAGCATTCCTCTACCGATCCCCTTCGGTTATCTCATCGATCTTCCTTCTTCTCTAAAAGAGAGTAATTTCACCTAGGAGTGTATCAATGTTTAGAGAAATGAGAAGGAGACTAGACACCAGCGTTAGTACAGTACAAGTAACCCATATGTGGGACATGTAAACCCTCCCCACCCCCGGATTCTGGTTTAACTCAACCATCTTAGCACCATGTCAAGTTTGGAACCTGGTAGCTTCCAGCATTCGGTCTCCTATGCCAGCGAGTCGGTCAGCCAGCTTGCCTTGTGGCCGTTGTTGCCATCCGGGTCGCGATGGCTGCTGTAGAATCTGGTGCCTTCCAGCGCCCCCTTCTGTGCCGCAGTAGAAAATACTATTGAGCAAGCTATCACCGCCATGACAGACATGTTGAACTTACCGGTGATCTGCTGCTGCCGGAATCTGAATTAAAGCTCTCGCGAGGGGTGGAGAGGGGGGTCTGCAATGGGGTCTGACTTCTCTTGGAGCTCGAGGAAATCTGTAGCATCCGAAGAAAGAGGGGGTGGTAACTTCTGAGGCTCGGGCGTTACACAGGGCCGTGCTTGCCAAATCATTCGCTGAGTACGGTACTTGTTCAAAACTCACCATACACACCGCAATAATTCTGAGTCCCGCACTGGACACATCACTAGTACAACCTATTACCATACGATCACTCGGTAGTGGTTTCACCGTGTTAGCTTCGTAGGAACCTTGCGACATGCACTGCAAACAATATTGGACATCAACCCACCCCGGATTAGAGGCGACGAGATTGACCATTACCGGAAAACAACCATATCCTCGGCCACCCTCCCTACCCACGGCACGATGCTTCACTTTACCCATGGTTACTTACCTTTCACCTCGGAAGAAACTCGGACAAGCACAAGGCAGGATGTGGAAGTAAATGAACAGGTTGGAAGATTCAGCAGACGTAGGAAGTATACCAATGAGGAAGGTTCTTTCACCGGAAGCATATAAGGAAGCTGGTTCTTCTACTTGCTCTTTCGGCTTTCTCTATCGTACATCCAGTCTCCTTCGGCTTTGTCTCTTATATCTTCGTTCGCCGCCCGCCCTTTAGTCTCCCGTTACATTCCACTTTGTTTTTTCTAAAAGGCACTTCGTCATCATATTTGTTCGTATCAATAAAAGTCTTGTGTCGTTCAGTCACTTGGGAGTAGATCATTGTTGTTTAAGACATAACTTATCCCGTATTTCAAAATAGTATCATAGGCTTCCGGTGTTCTGTTGAGCCGCAAAGTTATGAATTGCCACATAGCTATTATGCCAAGCCACAACATTTCATTGAGCCGCTTATTTCTGCCAGGAATAGCAACAAAAAATCCCGGTATCTAGCTGAAGCTTTTCTACAGAAAACAGCAATTCACAAGCCTCTAACCACTATTCTAGTAAAGCAATCCAAACCAAATCTTCACCTACTTGGGATAGTGAAACCACTGTGGGGGCGAGAAGACCTCAAACCCGATCGCTGATTGGGATCCGGCCGAACGCAGCTCTGGCTGGCTTCACTGAATGGCCGTGAGGGAGTAGTGAAGCTACAGTTGGGGGAAATATGTCAACCCTGAAAGTTCGAATAAATCCGGCCGTCCACCGCCCTCGTGGGCTGCCGATGATGGCCATGAGTGAGTAGTTAAGCTACCGTTGGCGTGGGAAGGCGTCAACACCACCCGAGGTGCAGGGGATGACCAAACTCCGCTGTCCTGGGCCCCGAGAAGGGCCATAAGGGAGTAGTCAATCTATTATTGGGGAGGGAAGAGGTTGACTCCAATAACTCGGGTAAATCTGGTTGGACACCGTTCTTGGCTACCGGGAATGGCCTGTGAGAATAGCGAATCTACTGTTTTGGAGCTGGGAGATGTCGGCCCTGATTGCGCATGTCAATCTGAGCGGACGTTGGGCTCGCCGTCTGTAGGGAATGGGCGCGAAACGGTAATGAAGGTCGCGCTGGGGCGGAGGGATGTTAATCCCGATAGCGCATGTGGATCCGGCCGAACACCGCTCTCGTGGGCTGCAACGAATGGGTACGAAAGTGTAGTGAATCTGTTATTGAGGCGAAAGGGTGTCAACTGAAATACTTCAAGCAAATCCGGCCAAACACCGCTCACGCTGGTTTCCGAAAGTTGGCACGATGGAGATGTGACGCTGCTACAGGCCCGACATTCCCGACGGGTATGGCAATTGGGTCCCCGCTTGGTTTGCTAGGGTTTGTGATCTTGTCTCATCGAAATCCTCCTTTGTTGGCACTGCCAGTACCAGGTGAATATGAATTTTGTCTGGGTGATCTCTGATGTTCATTGCCCTTTATTGTCCTCCTCCTTCAGTTTGCCTTTTAGTGTTTTAAGGAACTACTGAGAATCCTCTTGGGCAAGTTAAATTTTCTCCCACCCCCACGCGATCCTGCTCTTTTACTCAATAATCGAATACCGTTGGGTTTAAGGACAGTATATCTTAGGATTTATTTTTGGGTGAAGGATGTCTTACCCTTGTTTGGATTATTTCCTTGCCTTAAGGACACGGGTGTATCAAAAGGGATTCAGGGCGACGCTAGAGAATATCTGTCGGGTATACTAATAGTTTGTTTACTCGAGAGGATATGGAAACGCTTGATATTTGATGGAGTGGAAGCTTGGTGGTGGTGGTGGTGGTAGCTGTGTGAGATCACCATTAGACATTTGAAATAGAATTATGTAACTGCACAAATGGGTTGAATCTTTTCCCAAGTGATCTTGTGTCTTGTGTTTTGAATTATGTTCCAGATATACCCCCTAATTCTTAGGGCTGTCTCAGAGTTTGGTCAACCCTAACCAGCCCACTGCCACCAGTCCCAAAACGGAACAAAATATTAATTCCCTTCGGCCCCGAGTGGAAGCACAATGCTCAAGATTATGGAGGAAGGCGGCAATCACCCTTGGCTCTTAGTTAAGCCTCACTCTAGCCCTTATATAGGCACACTCCCACAAAATAGATTATAGCGATCCGATCCCTCCCCTAAACTCTAGTAATACTGAGGAAGTTTGAGGAGCCGGTAGATGGTGCCTAGTGGATGATATCGAGTGATGGGAGAACCCTTGGTGTTTACTACCTAAGCTACTCGGATGTTTGTGTAGAAAAATGACAGGAGATGTAGCGCAGAGTGAAATCACATAGGCCAATGAGAATCAAACCCGAGAAAATGAACTAGGTAATCGGGAGAGGAGCTGTTGGGGGTTGCTGGGTGCTGCTCGGCATGGTCAGGTTATTGTTTCGTAGTTCGGATAGGCTTCGGGGGTGAGATTACTCTTGGGATCACTACATACGTCGGAAGGAAAATAAAAGAGCCGAATGCATGAAGGCCGTGATTGGCGGAAGTTTCTATGATATCTATCTTTCATGTTTTAGCATGGGAGCATCTAAGGAAACCTGAAGGTGAACATACCTAGAAGTGTTGGATAACCTATAGGGTATGGGGTTATGCAGTTGGACGGATGTGCGGATATGCGGGTATGCGGGATATGAGGCTAGGAGATAGACGGGTATAGGGAATGCAGCTTTGGGGTTTCCGGCGGCCTGGCACCCAGCGGTGGGTTGTTGTTTTCACAGCCTATGCCTAGCGGCATAGAGTATTGGTTTTATGGTTTCCTTCATACCCCATGCTACCAGGCATACGGAAGTTTGCGTATTATTGGGCCAGAGATTTTAGAGATCACAGAGGATCATGGGATATCAGGATGGTTCTAGATTGCTGGAGATTAGGTTTTGTTAGCCGCACGCCATTCCCCAGAGTTCGTTGAGTCTCGGGAGTGTTCGGTTGTTAGAAGGAGATATATCTCCTAGCTTGTCCTTAGCTAGAGAGAGTAGAGCGAACTAGAGCACCGTTCCTTTATCTCCCGTTTTTCTTCTAAGAGCTTATTGAGATCGCGCTTTTTTCTTTCATTGTTTTGTGCTTTCCTCAAGTTCCATCAAGAAGTGCACGGATATGAGTGGCGGTCAGTGAGAGGATAGGAGGACGATTCCATTTATGATATACATCTATTCCTATCTTTACTATTTAGATAGAGTGTAATGAACAAGGAAACTTCCATCCCTCATCCCAAAGTCGTGCGGTAATCGGAATCCCATTTTTGCTGCCTTAGTCTTGCTGTGTAAGATCATCTTCAGAATACTCTTAATACCTGCCACGGCAGTACCACCTTGTACCCTAACTACCGAACTAAAACATCTCAACAATTTGTTCGGCGATGTAGGGCCTTCTGGTAAGGAATACTGGCATGCCCGGTGGTACCTGAAGATTTCACGTAGTCACCCTAGGGGCTTATATCGGTGCTTTGGAGGCGATCTGTGTAAAGTTCCCCTACATGGAATAGCCGTGGCAGGTATTAGAAAGTAGGGGACCTTGCCCGCCAAACTTGTTTTCACACTTCTCCCCTATATGTCGTGGGATCCCTCGCCTACGAACATGCTGCCTGGGAATAGCGCCATGTTAGAAATCGCGAGGTGCTGTTCAGCATGCTCTTGCGATGGTTGTATCATTGTTAGCATAAATAGTCCGGGAATGCGCCTGATGGGTCCGCCAGAAGGAAAACGGAAGGAAAACGAAAGAGCCTGGAGGAAGCGTGAAAGAGTTGGATTCCCGGAGGCATTGAACAGTGGGCGTGTTTGCCTTTCCTTTGTTAACACGAGAGTATGCGAAAGGGAGGGGGGGGAATGGGTGGTTGAGAATGGGCATGTGTGGTGATCCATGGAAGGATATGAGGACGGCTTCGTTGTGGTTTCTACATGCTCCTATTTCTATAGTTACCCGAGTACCGGTAGTTAGCTGAGAGTGTGATAGCGAGAAGCGAAGTAGAGAACGAGCGAACCTCCCAATCTCCCCCTAAGTGGTGCGCTGGCGATCGTATCCTGTGAACTTTTGGCCTTTTATTTCGCTGTCGCTGTCGATCTGTTAATGCGCCGCAAACGCCAAACATATTTCAGCAATGAGGTTGGCGGTCTTGTTGAACGAGTCATTACTATTGAACTTGTTGAAATTAAGTGTGGTCTGCCGCAGAGCGATATCGGCACTATAGTCTATTATCTGAATTCCTTTTTTCATAAGAGTTAGAGAGCTATTGTGTGCTATGAGAATACGACTTCTGCTGGAGCATGAGGAAATCTCTAGGAACTGAGGAGCTGGAGGATGGGAACTAATGGGGCTCTTGCGTTGCACAATCCTGCGCCAGCCAATCATTACCGGTGATGCTTACAAATTACCAGCTGGGTGCCCCCCCACAAATGGATTCCAGATTGCTCGAGCACCCCCAGATCAGCTTTGTATCAGGTCTTTTACGAGACCCTTTATAATTCCCAGAACTAGGAATGAGCCAATGAAGCTCGGGGATATTTCGGTGGATAACAGTGCTTGGGCATCGCGTGATTTTCTTGTTCTAGTTTCAACAACAGCTCAACCACATATCAACGGAACAACTTCGCTCCAGTGAGGGAGGCTGACCATATTCTCCCCACGTGACTTCAAAAAAAGTAGAAAATTCCAACGAGACATGGCATTGCTACCATATGTCCACAGCGCAAGCTGGAGACTCCCCTCCGCCGAGCTTCTATCTCGCAGGGACGAAGATAGGATGGGTCAATTTTTTTTAAAAAAACACCCGGGGGACACATGGCAGGGTATTTGGGAGGGAGATGAAGCCACGATAAGAAAGCCTCTTGTTAGTGGTCGACCTGCAAGAGTAGTTGTCATCTTCATCACTTGTATTTCATTCTAGCACCTGGTGGCCTTGCTGGCCTATCCTGTATCATGTTTGACGGAAAATAAAAAATCTGTAGTTCAATTCACAATGTGACTAGATTTGTTTTGATACCGGTGGAAGAAATCAATTTCCGGGTAGACGAATTGTAATACTCGAGTACTAACATGTTAGGGCTTGGTATCGGGAGATCTTTGGGGTCGCATGGATTCATTGCCTCTAATGGATTCATGTCATTACGATGTGCTCGGGCCTGGATGTCAACGTTTGGAGGGCAGCTGGCTGCTATAGATTGAATGCAGCGGTAGATCAGCCGAAGTGGTCCAGCGGGACTTGATTCCATAGGCATGCTCGGCTTGACAGACTAAACTTTCTCCTTCCTCCCTCGTAACTTGACATCCGGGACAGACCACGGCACATCGCTTGCCTCCCATTTGCGTTCAATCAGTAGAACCTGCAGCAAACCCACCGGACACTTCTAGTCGGGCAAGTATGAAAACATACTTTAGATCTCGACGGAGACGCAAAGTCAGTGGGCAAAAATCTTTGTGAAATGGAGATCCTATTTGATGGGGATTATGGTCGCCTGAGTGGGAGCATCATGGGTTCTATGGAGCGGGGGGAGATGCCGCTACAGGGGGACTTCTCCCGAGCAGCTATACCTTGATTAGATTATAGTTGAGGCTACGAAACCTCTGCGACGGCTCGCAAAAAGGGACTAAAGACTAAGTAGCGCCACGAGGTCAGGTTTTGAAAAGCTAATGGTCAACTTTTGACCTTCAGGGATAAGGATGCTCAGGTCGAGTATGTTCTTGAGGCCAAACACCACTCTGGTGGGCCACTGTGAATAACTACGTGGCAACAGTAGGCTAATATTGGGGGTCAGGGTATGGTCGAACACTACTCTCGGGGGTGCTGAGGACGGATTTGGGGGAGTAACGAAGCCCCGGTTACCCTTGAAAGTGGTTAATCCCAATACCTGTAGTCCGGGTAGATCTGCCCTGACACATATCTGACGGGCTGCTGAGAATGGGCAAAAGAGGATGGTGGGGCGGGTAGGGGCGCAACATTCCCGAATTATCCGGCCATTCGGGCCCCACTTGATTTCTCGGAATCTGCTACATTGTCTCATGGAAATTGTTGCTTTTTGGTACTTGAGTATGGGTAGCGTCAGATCGATGAGTTGTGCCGGGCCTGGGATGTTTATTTGCTTGTAGTTTCCAGTTTTCCCCCCGCATGTTGTGGATTCAGCTAAAGGCTTCTCGAATAAATTAGCTCCTCCCTTATTTCTCACGAGATCTCACCTTCTGCGTAGTAAAATAATAGATTTAGGTTTAAGTACCCGAGTAGAGCATATATTTTGAAATATCCTTTTGAGGAGAGGGTGTCTTAGTTTTGTACAAACCGTAGCTCTGCCTTCCCGCCCCCCCAGAAGGAGGCGAATGTAAGGGTTTATTGATTGGACCTTCTTCGGATTCACTAAGTGTGAACATACGCAGGGGGGTATCTGATATTTTGAGAGGTGGAGGAGCAGGTAGTGGTAGTAGAGTTGGTGTGGGATCACAAAAGGCCGTTCGAAATAGAACTGAGGAATGAAAGAGGACTGACTTCGTTCTAGAGTGACAGCGTGTTTTGTGCCTTTGAATTATACCTCCGACATAACTCCAAACTCTTGGAGTCTTAACATGGAGGGTCTGATTAACATTGTCCCAGCGCAGCCTAGCGCCAACATCACACAAAATATTAACTGCCCTACTTTCATTTCAGCCCCACTGCAGCATCAGCAGCTTGGGGTATGTGCACGTTTCGTGTGTTGGTGTACCGAGGATGGATTTTCGAGGTGAGTCTACCCACGGCAGCGTTTTGTAGTGTGGCATATCCCTTAGATTTGTCCACTCTGAGGAATATATTAGATTGAACATGCGGTAGTCCGCAATCATGTTGGTTTCAAAAATAGTGCGCGAGCATCGAGTGGGTTGATTGGACCAGGCCTTCACCCATAAAGTTTTCAAATGGCTATCGCCCCCCCCGCTTTTCTTCGCCACACAGGAATTACATCAAGGAACTCTACAGCATAAAATTACCCAAGAATCATCGTCAACAACCTTGAAAACAACAAGATACTCAAAAATGTCTCAACAGCACATCAGCGGCAATACCGACTCGTTTAATATTCAAGATTCTTTTAACAACGTGTGGAGTAACTGCACGGTCGCTAACGAAGATTCGGAAATTTTGGCCTGGATATCTCCGCTTGAACCCCAATTACGGCACTACGACATCCGAACCCGTAGGGTCGACGATGTGGGAGGCTGGCTCTTAACAACCGATGAATATCGGGATTGGTTTAGTGGCATTCATGGTGGTGGACATAATGGATCAGCCTTATTTTGTTATGGAGGTCCGGGGGTTGGCAAGACTTACATTAGGTATATAGGAGGGAGAATACTCGAAGCTAGAAAAGTGTTGCTAATAAACTGTGAGTTTAGCTCCCTAGTGATAGATACGTTATGCAAGCAAGCCCTGGGGGAAAACGAGTGCGTTGCGTGCTTCTACTTCGACTTTGCCGTTAAGGAGGAGCAATCCCCAGATGCGATTCTGGCTTCGGTGTTGAAACAGGTTATTGGTGGACTAGACAGGGTTCCGGAAAAAATGGCCGAAACTTTTCGGGACCGAGGAAGGGTCATTGGTGGCCAGAAGCTGGGGCTCGAGGAGATTGTGGGATTCTTGCAGGATATCATGTCCTCACGACTCACATTTGTATGCATGGACGCCCTGGACGAGTATCCGGCTAGACATCGGATCAAGCTTCTCAACTTACTCAACCAAGTTCTCCAAAAGGCCCCCCAGGCTCGACTCTTCCTGACCGGGAGACAACATATCCGGGATGAGGTTGGCGAGCATCTTGCCGGGAGGGCAGTGACTATATCAATATCACCCACTAGGAATGATATCACCACATTCCTCCGAGCGAAACTGAAAGAGGACACGATCCCACATGCGATGGACGAGAGTTTAGGGGAGGAAATTATTCAGAATATTCCCAAAACGGTTTCGGAAATGTAAGTCGGAAGGGAACACGCAAAACTTTCTGAGGATATGTGTTGACTGGTATTGTATCTAGATTCCTACTTGTTTTCTTAAGTATCGAGACGATTCTACAGGATACGACAATATATCGAAGGAGGAAAAGGCTTAGGGAAATGGAGAATGGCTTAGGCTTGGGGAGCGCATACGGGGCAATGATAGGAAGGATAAAGGCTCAAGGTGGGGAAAGAGCAAGACTAGGTATGGCTGTTTTGATGTGGATCTCCCATTCGAGGCGGCCATTGCAAGTGGATGAACTATGCCACGCCATAGCAATCCGGATAGGGTCAAGCGATCTTGGTAGCGATGAAATCCCTGCACTATCGACCTGGTTAAGCTGTTGCCAAGGGCTTGTCATCGTGGATAAGGGAGCCTCAACTGTTAGGTTGATCCATTTTACCCTCCAAGAGTATCTTGGCACGCATCCCGACCTTTTTGACGGCGCTCACTCGACGATTGCGGAAACCTGTTTGACGTATCTCAACTTCCAGCATGTCAAGGATCTTTCAGCCAACGCATCCCCTGACCAGCGAGGCACACCCTTTCTTGAATATTCTGCACTATATTGGGGAACCCACATGCGAATGGAGCTCTCAGATCGCGCAAAAACATTTGCGCTTGAGCTTCTTGACGATTGGGATAGTCACACAGCGGCTAAATACCTTTGGGAGTCAATAATTGAGGTGTCGCCCTATTACTATTATCCCGGGGACAAGTCTTTTACTGCACTGCACTGTATCTCGTACTTGGGCATCGCCGATGTCGCGGATACTTTGATTCAGATGAACAGATGGGATGTAAACCAAAAAGATGGAGCAGGTATGACGCCACTCATATGGGCTGCAAGACTGGGGCATGAAGAGGTGGTGGGGTTGCTTTTGCAACAAAAGCACATCCAACCTGATCAGCGGGACACGTATGGGGGCCGAACGGCACTGTCATGGGCTGCTGGAAATGGGCATGAAGGGGTGGTGAGGTTATTTTTTGGACCGCAATTTGTCAATCCTGGGAGCATTGGTCGGCTATGGGGAGCACCTCTAGTGGTGGGTCAACTGTTTGGCCGGCGATATATCAACCCCGACGCTCCAGACACGTCGTATGGCCAGACGCCGCTCTCCTGGGCTGCCGGGAACGGCCATGAGGGAATAGTCAAGATGCTGTTGGGGCGGGGAGATGTCAATCCCGACGCTCAAGACCCGGAGGACCGCCAAACACCGCTCTCGCGGGCTGCCGGGAATGGCCATGAAGGAATAGTAAACCTACTGCTGAGGCAAGAAAATGTCGACCCCAACAGTGCAAGTAAATCTGGCCAAACACCTCTGTCTAGGGCTGCTGAGAATGGCCATGAAGGAATAGTGAAGCTGCTGTTGGGGCGAGAAGATGTCAACCCCGACACCCCAGACATGGAGGATGGCCAAGCACCGCTTTCTAGGGCTGCCGGGAATGGCCATGAGGGAACAGTGAAGCTACTCTTGGAGCGGAAAGATGTTAACCCCAATAGCCCCTGTAAATCCGGGGAAACACCGCTCTCGCGGGCAGCTAGGAATGGCCATGAAGGAGTAGTGAAACTACTGTTGGAGCGGAAAGATGTCAACCCCAATAGCTCCGGTAAATACGGCCAAACACCGTTTTCTTGTGCGGTTATGGGGGGCGATGAGGGGGTAGTGAAGCTACTGCTAGGACGGGAAGGTGTTAACCCTGATAGCCGATATCAATTCGGCGCAACACCACTCCTGTTAGCCGCCTATCACGGCTATGAGGGAATAGTTAAACTACTGTTGGAGCGGAATGATGTCAGCCGCAACACTCCAGACACGAAGCATGGCCAAACACCGCTCTCGTGGGCTGCCGAGAATGGCCGTGAGGGAGTTGTGAAGCTACTGCTAGAGCGGGAAGATGTCGACCCCAATACCTCCAGTAAATCCGGCAAAACACCACTCATGCTGGCAGCGGAAAATGGACATGCTAGTATTGTAGAACTCTTACAGGCCCAAAATTCCTCATTTAAGAGGTAATTTTCTCCCCGTCTGGTTCCTCGGACATTGCCACATTGTTCTATGGGAACAGTCGCTTGTTGGTATAGGTAGTGTAACATGAATGAGTTTAGAGTGGGGTGGTCTGAGATGTTTATTTGTTTTCCTGCTCTCAGGTATTTTTCTCGCGTTTTGGGGATTAAGTTAGAAGTTTTTTTTTGTTGTTCTTTGGATAGGTTAACATCTGTCTCGTTCATCGACAATCC
>Ga0307510_10009481_pt1 | contig 11593 bp, 12 predicted proteins | sample 12_EM_MG_FD_207224 | JGI IMG/M metagenome (GOLD analysis project Ga0307510, IMG submission 207224) | Populus trichocarpa ectomycorrhiza microbial communities from riparian zone in the Pacific Northwest, United States - 12_EM | ecosystem: Host-associated > Plants > Roots > Unclassified | place... | reverse complement strand
ATATTACAATAATAAACTCTAATTTTATTAAAAACTATGGCAAAATTAGATAATTATTTAATTATTATTTTAATAATTTTATTTAAAGATAAGTTATTCTGATTTTTTTAATAAAATAAAGGAAAACAAAGTTAACAACTATTTAACAAAAATAACCTAAAATAGCGTGTGTTTGGTCAGAATAGGCTCATTCACATCTAAAAAACCCAAGCGCATGTATGCCTAGCTTTTTTAAAATGGATAAATGACACATGTTATTTACTTGAGTAAATAATATGTAATCTTCTAATTTATCTGTAATAGCTGAAAAGTCAAGACCTAAGTTTTTGCATCTTAGAAAACTTAAATTTAACTTGTTTGAAATTAAAAACACCTCAAATTAGCCTAAAAAGTTTTATAAAGCAATTTCCAACCTTAAATCATCAAAATATTATTTAATGAGCTCAAAAACCATAAATTAAATCCATTCAAAATACAAGTTAAGGGTACTAATTTATATTTTTTGACATATTTAAAGAATAAAACCACTATTATAAAACTCCTCTCATTAATATAAAACTTTTTGGTGGCTATAGTTTTTGGTGGCTATAGTGTAGCCAACTAAATGCCTTTTATCTTTTTTTTCTAGTGTGTTTTTTTTCTCCATTGAAATGTAAAAAAATAAAATTTAGATTTAAAACACAACAATTTAAAATAATAGCAGGAAAAATAAGAATTTTAGGGATCAAATTGAAGTTTTTTGTGCTCTTTGAATAATAATAAAAAATGTATTTAGTTGTATAAAACCATAATAAATAAAATACTGTAGGGAAAAAATTAAAAAAAAAAAAAAAAGAGTAAGTTTAATAACTATCAATTACATCATAGAGCACAATCCACAATGCAGTTGTTTATAGTTGTATTTTAGTTTCTTTTTAAATTAATTTTATTTGAATGAGCTTTTCATATAATCATAAAAAGCATAAAATTGGATATAAAGAGCAACCCCAACGAGCCCCTTAGAAAAAGTACAAACTACCCTTCCCGCCAAATCTTTTTTCTGTTACACACAATCGGTAAAAATGCACAGAAACAACTAAAATCAACCATGATATAAACAAACCGGACGGGGACTCCCTCCCTTCAACTCTTTCTCGTTAACACTTCCATGGCACCTTTCAAGAACCTTTTCACCACTTCCATTAACATCTCAAGAACCCTATCTTTCCCTTTACCAAGATCAAGAACCCACCGTTTAGCCATTGCCCTTCTCCTTCTTTCGTTATTCTTCTTCTCCTCTACATCACTAACCAACCAATTGCCGTCTTTTTTAACTGCATCTTCTCTTGCTTCTAGCATTCTTTTTGCAGCAAACTATATTTCTCCATTCTCTTCAATCACATCTTCAAGAACATGTTTAGTCTCTGACTCAACCGATAACTGCACACTCTCTTCTGTTACTGCAATAGAAAGAACTCGCATGAATCCAAGAAAAGAAGAAGAAATTGATGATGTTATTGCAGGCCTTAGTTCTTGCGATATATTTAATGGGAATTGGGTTCTTGATGATTCCGATCCTATTTACCAACCTGGGTCTTGCCCTTTTTTAGATGATGCCTTCAACTGTTTCAATAACGGAAGGCCTGACTTGGACTATCTTCGATATCGATGGAAACCTCATGGATGCCAAATTCCAAGGTCTAAAGACAGATTCACTTGGTTTCTTTTAATTTTCACATGAGTTGTGCTTTTCTGTATGTGAGGATTCTTTCTCTGTTATTATTGTGGGTTTGTTGGATTGTGCAGGTTTGATGGGAGACAGATGTTGCGAATGTTGAGAGGGAAGAGAATGGTGTTTGTGGGGGACTCGTTGAATAGGAATATGTGGCAATCTTTGGTATGTGCATTGAGAGAATCAGTGGAGAATAAGAGCAGAATCTTTGAAATTGAGGGTCGGCGAGAGTTCAGGGCTAGAGGCTTCTACTCTTTCAACTTCGTAGTGAGTTAAAGAAAATCTAGTTTTGTTAATTCTATCAGTTAATTGCTGTTGGTTGTACTACTATCATTCATGTCCCTTCAGTCCTGTTAGGTTCTCCATGCATTGCTCACAATGGCTCCTGTAATTAATTCATCCATTTCTGATTGCCAGAGACCTCCTCTATGCACAATCTCTTTTGTTAGTGATTAAGGTAACACATCTGAATAATGGGGTTTATCATTAGCACACGGTAATCAGGTCATTACAGGATCTACTAGTAAGCAAATCTATCTCTAAGTGTTTATTATAACTGGAAATGTCAGCACACTTCATTGGAACCGTGTCCAAATCTGCATGTTCTGGTGGGTTAATTTAAGATGCAAAGCCTGCAATATTGCACCTGCAAAACCATGGGCTTATCCTCACCACTACTCTTTACTCTGGCTTACAATCATCCAACCACAAATCCCTCCTACTGTGTTTTTCGACTTCTATAAAATGCTGTAGAAAGTCGAAAGAAGTTTTGAAGTTGCAGAGTTAAACATCTGACTGTGCTCTTCCTATGATGCAGGATCATAATTGCTCAATAGACTTTGTAAAATCGCCATTCCTTGTTCAAGAATGGCGAAGCTCAGACAGGCGTGGAAATCGAAGAGAAAGACTCAGGCTTGACATGATCCAAACCCCTTCTTTCAATTACCATGATGCTGATATAATCATCTTCAACACCGGTCACTGGTGGACGCACCAGAAAACATACAGAGGGTAAGCTCTCCATTAATTTCAAGATTTCGCATGATTTATAAGCAAATTCCTAACCCTAAACCCTCTATATTCATCATAATAATCAACATTTTATTACCTTTACCATTGAAAATTAATATGCTAATATCTTGTCATTTTTTATTCCAGCAAAAATTACTTCCAAGAAGGCAGGAAAGTCTATAACAGGCTAGAAGTAAATGAAGCTTATAAGAAAGCTTTATGGACATGGGCAAAATGGGTTGATTCTAACATCAACAGAAGCCATACCAGGGTCTTCTTCGGTGGATACTCAGCTTCTCACTTCAGGTAAACAAGAAAATACAACTGCAAATTATTCCTGCTACCACCCTTGGTTTCACAAATCTTGTACATTAGTTGATCAAGTGATCTTACATGGTAACACTGCTAATTCTGATTTTTCCATATCAGGCTTATCGAATTTTCTTTTTGTGGCATGGCAGGAAAGGGAAATGGGATTCAGGTGGGCATTGTCATGAAGAGAGGCAGCCTGTAACAAACGACACTCTACTTAAACCATATCCATTGATGATGAAGATTCTCGAATCTGTTATATCAGAGATGAAGACGCCAGTTTTTTACCTCAACATTACCAGAATGACAGGGTACAGAAAAGATGGGCATCCTTCGGTTTACCGGAAACCTAATGTCCATCAAAGAATTCCTGGGATTATCCAAGATTGCAGCCATTGGTGTCTTCCCGGTGTTCCAGACTCCTGGAATGAGCTTTTCTACGCCACTTACCTTTTATCACATCATGCTTTGTCAAGCAACCACTAGACCGACACTTGTGGTAGTTCATGTTGTCCAACTGATAAATAGTGTAAAAATTCAAATGTCTTGCACAATCTTGTAGCAGTTAAACCGTGACCCTTGTAGATAGATAAGATGAAATGCGAAAGAAAGCTTGAAGTTGATTGTTTTTAAGCTTTACTTTCTCGAACTTGTTTAAAAAAAACATTATTCCTTTATTAGACAACAGGTGTGAACACCAACACAACAGTAAAGACTTTAGAGTGTGTTCACTGTCCGACTAGAATCCCACCAAATGGAAGGCATTGGTCTGGGATAATAATCGACTGTCCTTTCCATCCTGCTCTATAGGCATTGAAGATTTAAATCCTACCATTTATTGCATATCATTTTCAGTTATCAGAAGGAGCAACGCATTAAACGTTCTAAGGGTTTTTAACCTTCGCTCTCAAAGTATTTGATAAGAAAAATGATTGTGCATGATCTCTAAACAATCGAGTATTACATAGGTTCGAGAAGGAAACTTGTATATTTGCTTGTGCTTGATTTGAGGGAGCCTGAGAGTGCGTGGGTTAATAATCTATGAGTTTGCAAGGTACAAAACGCTGGTTACTAACATCACGGCCATGGCGAGGCAGTCCCCTGAGAATTTGGGTCATCTGTGTCATGAAGATTGGCATGGGGAATGTTTTATGACATGCCATGCTGGCTGCAAGTTGCAAAGGAAGGGCACAGATGGCCACATGGTTTCACACTTTTTAATGTCATTTGGATGCTTTACTTTTCATTATAATTAATTTAATGATAATTAATGTGATTGGATTTTTATCTCTTACATGTATAAGTCCATAACAAATCTTTTGAGGCAAAGATGAAGAATTATTTGGTTTGCAATGAAGCCATGTTAGCTGGTTTGTTTTTTCTTATCCATAAATGCTTCAACATCTCTTGAGTTTTCTCAAGGATTAGCAAGTACCCGCTTTATACCTCCACAGAACGAGCGTTTCCTGAGATACGCATTTCATTGATAAAATACGAAACTAGATGCTTAATTAGAAGACTTTAGAAAGTTCATGCACTTGTTTTGTAGCAGAAAAACTTCATAGACTGATCAGTGGAATAAGAGAATTGGTTTTATAAAATGGAGCTCAAGTGATGGTCTCAGTTGAACCAGAGTTCACATTTTATGTATTATAGTCTGAACATTCATAAGCTGGCTCCTCCAATCCTCGATCTACAAGTTATGAACACTCTCATCGATTCACAAGCCAATAAATGAAGCAAATAATTAAGAATCTTATGAACATCCCAAGAAAAACACACTTGGGGATCTCCCTTGTACAATTCTAACGAAGCACAACCACTAGGTGTTTGTTCTCCACAAGCACAGCCACCATACAATTTCCCCAATCTCTCTGCACTGAATATTATCTCCCTGCTATTGGCATCAAAACCGCAAGATATCAGCAACAACTTCATTAACCAATGAATTAAATATTTGGCTTTCAAACTCCACTCCAAGTGCATATGCATCTACTTCAAAGTCCAGCCACCTTCCATACTGACTGCTCATGTCCTTGTCTACAAGTTCATCCACCATACAATCCCCCATCCTGCTCCATTCAGAGATCTCCTTGTACATATCTTCAGCTAGCCATTCCTTTCTTCTCACCATTGTTGTCCCTTTCACCCATGCTTTGTATCCACCACCAACATATCGTCTGCATCTCAAATCCAAGCATTCGCTTGCACAATCAAATAATACTTTCCGCTCTAGCCTAGCATCAACATCATCACTTTCAAGCATAATTTTTTTCCTTTCCAGCTGATGGAAGAGATGAGGGTTTATGATCTCGGAAGCCCGACCTAATGCCAAGTCCTGAAACATCGATTCGATATTGCATAGTATCTTCTCCACATATTGTACTTCCCACTTTTTTGATCTCACAAGGCCTGTCACAGCTAACATGATTGAATGTTTTCTAGCCACCGTTCCAGTTGATGTTGAAGAAGCAGAATCTGATAACTCCATGTCAGCATCTACAAAATGAACCCTCTTTGTAGAGCTCAAACTAAGAACTTCCTGGGTTTGAATGGATGAACAATGCTTGTTCCCTGAAATTATATTGCAATCATTTTAGCCTTGTTGGCATCAACTGGTACCCTTATGAAATTCTGAACGACTAAAAAATAAAAGTACATGTAATTAAAGATTGAGAAATGCACTGCCCTTACCTTCTGTGCTGCAACTATCCATACTGTCCAAAGAGCTGCTACTTTCAGTTGAAAAAGAATGTTCAAGAACAGAGACTGGACTAGGACGTCTACAATCAAGCAGCTGTCTGGAATCATTTGATTTGCTGCTACAGTCCATCTCATCAACTCCCTGATATGCAAAAGTTGCATCAACTACCCGCACATGAAATAGTGCTAATGTTGGCAATATTAACCTTTGAAACTACGTTTACCAACCAGATTAATAACGAGAAGAGGGGGGCTCCACAAAATCTAAAATGCTAACTTCACGGCATGAGTGACTCCTATGTTAACTTTTTATAAGAAGGTTACATGACCCCCTAATAATGCACTGTGAGTTACTGAAATACAGTTTTGGTCTTTTATAAGTTAAAAAACACGCAATAAATGCAGAATGATAAACCATAAGCATGAATTTGGAACTGAGCTCCTCTCCAGACTGAAAATGGAAAGCATAAGAAGCCAGCAAAAGAGAAATACATAGCATGAGAAAGGAAAACAGAAATATGTGAAATTCGAATCACATAAGCAGTACTATGAAATGAACACCAGGCTGGCCCTAGTAAAGATAGCTAGACATCCGACACCTTATCACGGTCTTACACGTTACATGCCACACAAGGAGGATTGAGGTAAACTAGCTGGCTCTTGGCACACACTACTTCAAGAAAGCAATATCTGTAGAATTTTCTCATTTTGAGATTCATAGCAGCGGCATTTAAAATACGCACCTAAAACCATTTTTATCATATACTGAAAACTAAACAAAATTTCTTGTGCCTAGCAAGATATCTTCATTAAACTTTTACACACACACATAACTGGTAATGTTGGACTTTCTTTTTATAGGAAATTCAGAAATGTGCACCTGAAAAGTTTGTTTCAATCTGAGAGCTGCAGGATCAGTGAAGAATAAGGCCGAGGGAGAATCATAGCAGCTATCTGATTTATCTATGCACGAGAAACTTTGATCCTTGTTATCATGTAACCTTGGTGCAGCGCCGCCTGAACTAAAAGTGGATATAGAACTAGAGGACTCGACACCTTTAGTCAATTCCCTTAACTTTTGTTCCAAAAGAGAACTCAAAGCATCCCCTCCAATCACATTATATCCCACTGAAGATAGCTTCATACTATCTGTGTCAAGCAACAATCTCTTGCTACAATTATCCATACAAGAACCACTATTTTTCTGTACAGCCTGAGTAGGTGTTTCTGAACCAGGCATAGACCGTGTCAAGGGGGCTGTGAATGTAAACGAGACAACATCCATGCCTTTCCTTTTGCTTTCTTCTGCCCAACTAAAGGGCCTGTCAATAACTGGAGTAGGTTCAACAGCCTTCCGATTTCTGTCAATCAGCTTGTTATCAACAACCTGGTTTTTCTCAACATGCAAATTTCCATCAATTGATCGCTTCTTCCTGGGATTATTCGCCATACTATAGTTAGAATTCCCCTTCTCGCCTTCTCTCAAATCCAAGTCCAGCTTCCTAGATCCATTTTTGGAGCCAAAAGGCTTACCAGAAGTTTTGTGCCTCACAGGAGGATTCCCAGACAGAACTCTTTTACCCTGCAGTTTGGAAACCAAGGGCTTTGAAGGCAATTTGTCTTTATCCATTATGCAATTTTGTTTCTGGTTATTCTGCCTAAGCACACCAGATGTATTCTGTACTGGAGATCTTTTTTGCAAACTCTTTTGGACATTAGGTTGGCACTTGAAGGACTGGCTTGATGAAACCTCTCTCAGTTCTTTCTGGCCTACAAAGCCTTGACGGCTACTTGAATTCAAACCTTCTCTTCTCTGAACATTGACCTTTGCTTGGATTGCAAGTGAGATAGACTTTCCCTTAGTCTTTGAACTAGAAGAACCTTCATCAGTCTCAGAAAAAGCCCTGCAAGATGTATCATCTGATCCATTCCAGCTTTTGTTCAAAGACTGCCCCTTTAGATGCTTGGCAGCATTTGACTCAACTGGTCTTCGAGAAGTTTCTGCAAGTCTCAAAGTTTTATGAGAAACTTCCACTTTCTCTTTTGGTTCTCGAGTTCTCAAGGCTGCTGAAGAGGACCCAGCCAGAGGCATTTTCTGAGCAACCTCCAGTTTTTCTTTAAGATCCCGAACTTTCAGTGGTACTGAAGAAGACCCAACAGCAGGCATTTTGGGTTTGGCTGCTGCTTGGGGACCCGGCTCAATAATTTTTGCAGCTGCTTCCATTATGTGAGCAGCAGTTTTGTTCGGAATGAAACCAGGACTCTTGATTGGAGATAAAAGTTTATGGTGGGTAATTGGAATCGATTTGGCCGACTTAGGAGGCAGGATTTCAGTTTGAAACTTTTCAATAGGCCTGCTCAGGACCTTATGAGACTTAGACTCCTCGAAGTTTCTAGGAGGGCGATCCTCCTTGTCAAGCAGATTTCCTGAGTATGCGATTTGATGATCCTGGTAGTAATCAAAATTTCTACTGCCACGAGAAGCATCTCGAAGAGATTGAGTGTCAAAAGAAGGTGTAGAATTGGGCTCTGATAAATTAGATGTTGGCATGGAGTCCAATCCCATGAGCCTGGCTACTACCCCAGGGGCCCTAGCTCCATATCCATCATCATCAGTTACCGATGAAGCACAGCTATAATCACTGCCCCCTCTAATACCCGACTCTGCTCCATTTTCATCATCATCCATCTGCAAATGTAATTACAACTATTAGATACATCATCATCTCAAAAAATCGAATAGCAAGATAAACAACAAAAGATTAACAAATGGCCTTTAAGTCCACAGCCCACCAGATGAAGCCGAGTCATTGGCAAGCTCCCATCACTTCTCTTTCCTTGTTTTGAACGTTCTACAAAGAGTCAGATGAAGCCGAGTCATTGGCAAATCCATAACCAACCATAGAAGAGACTAATCTATACATGAAGATGTAGGATGTAAGGAAAGAGAAACTTATACCTGGTAAATCTGACTTGCTTGAAAACAACTTTTTCCTAGATTTTGCAGTCCAATCAAACAACTGAAAAAAACCACCCACGTATCCTCCACTTTTAGAACCTTCTTTCTCAATTCCCATTTTCTTAATACAAAAAGATCAATCCCTCTTCAGCATCTATAAGTGGAAAAAAATAGAAGGCTACACCTGCAATTTGATGAGATTGAAACATGGTTTAATCCCCAACTAAATTGCATTCCTTAATGCTTTCCACGAATAATTTACACTTTCATATGGACACTTCAAATCATAGGAAAAAGTAAAACTCATTAAACAAGTGAGAAATAAAATTAAGATTAAGGAAGCTCATTCATATAGCAATAAAATTACTAAATCTTAAAACTAAAATTCATATTTGGTTATAATTATCCATAACAGTCCATTTATATAAACCTATGTTTCTGAACTAAGACCCAGATATTTCAAGCAAATGGTACACTGTTCTAGCTTAGATTCAAATTTCAATGAGCTGCAATTTTCTCAGCAAAAACATATCATCGTATCAAAGATTAGGACTTTCAGCTAAATAAATAGAACCCACGAAACACTTTCACTGGTTATGTTCAACACATAGTCTATAATCTCCTAATTCAATCTAATTATAACAAAAGATGCTATAAAGATTAAGACTTTAGATTAACCAAACAAAACCCAGAGATTATTTTCACTTATTATCTTAAAAAATATTCCTGACCCAATCCAATTATATCTAAAAGGGTCTCCAGAGTTTGAAACTTGAAAAAAAAAAAAACTTTACATGAAAGCAACGAGGGAGTGATGATGTATATCAGCTAAAAGTCCTTGCACCCTTCTGTTCCCTTCTTCAAAAGCAAGTAAATCTCCTGAGAGTGTAGGGTTTCAGTGAGAGAGAGAAGTCACGAATGATTTTGCAGAGATTAATGGGAGACCGGGAGAGTGAAAGGTTGTGTCTTTCTCATCGGTGGTGTGTGTAGTTCAAATGCAATAAATGGACAGAGAACTTCAATAGCATTAGCTTATGTTATTTTTTTTATAAAAAAAAAAACAATAATTATTATTATTATTATTGCTGTTGTTATTATTTGAATGGTTAAAAAAATAAAAAAGAAAGTTATAACGTCTCTTTTTTTCGGGGAGGGAGTGATTTCAAATTTCTAAACGGGCAACTCAGTTTGAGTGACTCATCATTTGAAGGCTATGATAAAGTTATAACCAGATGTACAGGATAAGTAAAGTATTCCAGTGATCAATAGAGAAGTGGCTCCTTAAAACACGTGCCATTCGGGGAATATTGGTGTAGAGAAAAAGTATGCACTGAGAGGGGACGCCAACAAGGTTTCGAAAAGTCAAGTACTGGAAGACGGATCTGCAATAGGGGGCTCCAGATCCATCAAGGGGGGGTGAATTATCGTATGTTGCTCGTATATTTACCTCGTGACATTTTTTTGAGGGATGTGTCGGTTCACATGTTGGTTTATTTTCTGTATTGCCATTTCGGATACAATGAAAGAGATAATTATTTTCCAATATTTGTTCATAACTAGAGTTTGTCCGTTTCTTGTTGAGGTGGAAAGATTTAATATTTGTTTTTTTCTTTTGAACATGAAATGAAGTTCGAAATCTCCTTCCTTGAACGTGAAAAAAAAAGTAGAGATATCGGCCGAATATTTAAAATTCAAAACGAGAAATACTTAATCTTGCTATTATAAAATTTTCACAGGTGTTTAAACTGATTGAATTGATTTATAAAACCTGTAGTGGATGTTTTCAGATCAAATTATTATTTTATGAGGTTTATTTGTATTTATATTTAAGGTTAAAATCATGTTGTATTTTATGATTTAACATGAATACTTAATTATTAAATTTTTATATATTTTTGAAAAATTAATTAAAGATAAATGAGAAATTGTTCTCGATCAATCTATGAATAACAAAAATTTTCAAACCCAAAAAAATTTTGTGGATTAGGCTATGAGACTGTTGGCTCATGAGTTTGAGTTTGAATTTAGTTAATGGAAAATGTTTTCTACTATTGAGTCGTTCTTATTTGATCGGTAATTTATTTTTAATCCCTAAAATATCTTAGTACATGAATATTAATTATATGATGAGAATAAATGTATTCATGAACATGTTTCATGAATTATGAATATTTATGAATTATGAGTAATTCATGGATTATGAATATTCATTAATTTTTTATTAATATTCACGAGCCATGAAAATTCATCGTAATTAATAAATATTCATAAATTATGAATATTCATGAATAATGAATATTAATATCTGGTTTATAAGTCCTATAAACATGTGTCTTGAATTGGTGAATTGTTGCTGGTTTTTCTTAGACTTGTTTTTTACTCTTTCTCTATATCATAAAGCTTAGATTCGGTATTTGTAGAGAGATATTAAGTATAATTTATTTGAGTTTGTTTGTCTTTTTTTATGAATGTAATTGAACAAGGTGTTGTTGTTGGAATTTTAAAAAACTTATAAATTAAGTTTTTTTACACCAAATTATGAGCAATAAAGTCTGAACGATAAATAACTAATAATCAAATACAACAATAAAATCTGATCAATTTTAAAGTGATTTAACAGGCAATTACCCATATTATTTTTAATTTAAATATATATATATTTTTTTTATTTTGTTAGTATGTATGTAAAGACTTTGATCTAAAATCAAATAAAAGTTTGAATGTATTCAGATTTATAGATTTTTATATTTTCATATGTTTACGTGATTATAAACTAAAGATACATTTTTTAATTGTTGAGTTTTTAGACAACACAAACCACACACAAACGAAAGGAATGTTAAAATGAGCATGAAACTATGCGGGAGGATTAATAATATTAACAAGTTCAGGCTCGA
>Ga0307510_10009480_pt1 | contig 11594 bp, 12 predicted proteins | sample 12_EM_MG_FD_207224 | JGI IMG/M metagenome (GOLD analysis project Ga0307510, IMG submission 207224) | Populus trichocarpa ectomycorrhiza microbial communities from riparian zone in the Pacific Northwest, United States - 12_EM | ecosystem: Host-associated > Plants > Roots > Unclassified | place... | reverse complement strand
CGACTCTCCCTCCTCCTCCCCCTCCTCGTCACCACTCCCTTCTCCCTCCCTCCCTCCCTCTTCCTCTTTACCTGCGCCGAAGCCATTACGAAAAGTTGTCATAGTGACGCCGGTGATTGATAAGTTGGGAAAGGGTAAGAAGGAGGAGGTGAAAATTTACGACTATTACTACTACTGTAAGGGGGAGGAAGAAGGTGATTACCGGAAGGTGCAGACAAAGATGGGATTCTGGGAATGGCCCGAATGGAGTATCATCCTCATTTCCGTGTTTTTTTCGGTTCTGGCGGCGGTATATGTATTCGTGGTTTGTGTGCTCATGGTGGTGTTTATGAGGACGTTGAGGGCAAGGCAGAGGCGGCATGCTGGGGCTACGGCAATTTGGGCGGGTCTTGTGCGATTGTGTGATTTTGTGGCGGCGGCGGTGTTGGTGGCGGTTTAGTCGGTAGTCCGGTAAGGGCTTTCAGGATCTTTGCGCGTTCTTTTTCGTTCTCCTTTGTTATTTGGTTCAGTTCTTTTTGTTTTTTGGGCTGGGATGGCGTTTGGTTACGACAATCATTGATACAGATTCATGGGTAGTATATTAGGATAGGTTCCATTGCAATACAAAAGTGAATACACGGACTATCTATAACCGTTCATCAAGTATGGTCGGGTGTTAGTACCGGGAGCGGTATACAAAGTATTATTTGTGCAGTATCGTACTGTAAAATACCGCCTCACTCCCGACTTTATAGTAGGTTAGCCAACTGCAGTACGAGCGCGGTCGATTGATATATCTGTCACGTGGGTCTAATGAGGGATTTTTGATGGATCTTCCATTGTTCTTGGGCAAAATTGACCGTGGATCAACCATCCATGGCAAGGGACCCCCTACTCATCAGGCTACACTTTCAACACCACTTAAAGAACTTTCTCTAGCACAAATATGAATTTCTACCATGTATCATATCCTACCTTATATACTTATATCCTTGATTTTTCTTCTTCGCTTTTAGTGATGGTAGGGTTGGTAGGGGAGTGTTGTTGTCATGGCTTAGGGCTCGTTCGGATGCAATGGTTCGGTTCCGTTAGCCCATACAGATGACCATTTCCTTCCGTTTCAGTGAGGTGTAAACAGGATGTCAACCTTTCCGTTTCGAAATGACCGCAGGAAGAACTTTTGCCGAAAGCTTTTTATGGAGCAACAAATGGTTGACCATTGGTAACGGCCATTTCCGAAGTCAACCCATTTCGCAACGGAACGGTCGCCAATTCTTCCATTTCTGCCTCACAGTTTTTCCCGCTTAGTTGATCCGCGGTTAATTTTGTCCACGAACAATAGTTGCTATGCACCTAGATACCGCACGTGACCAATATATCCACCAGTCGCGCTCTCACTCTTGCAAAGGTACTCCTAGTAGGATTGAGTTATTAGTGGCGAGCCTTCCATCTAGGGAAACAAGTAGTCCAACAGGCGCCCGAGCCACACACGGTGCTGGAATTGTAGCAGCTATTCCTAATATAATAAAATCTAACATGCTTAAGAGGGGACAAGAAATAATATTACAATTGGCCTGGTAAGAAATAAATTAGGCAAATTTAAGGGAACAAATTCCAACTTATTTTTTGCAGTGAAAATCGCATTTACCTTAAGAGGAGACCGCGAACTGATTGTCTTGTAGGTTTGGGCTCAGATCCTTATCTTATCAAGGTCATTTTAGGATATTAGATCTTAGCGAGAGAATGTTTTATACTGTAACCGAGTTCCTTGACCTTGACACGGTTTTCTGCTTTTTTCGTTCCGGTCACCTTATGGCCCCTGACCAAACCTAGATGCTTCTTTTTTATTTTTATTGATACAATTCGATTCAAGGAGGAGAAAGTGCAGTCAAAAAAAATCTAGATATAGAGGTAACTTTTGGAAGGCAATAGTGATTGCGCTGGCGGCCCTGGGTCCACAGAAAACACACTGGGAAAGCGAAATTGTGACTCTCTGGGCTGATTATTTGCCCCCAACCCTTTAATTAATTAATATGAAACCTACATCAATTGAGGGCTAAAGATCTAGTGAATCCGAAATTTGCATTTCTATTACTGGTTCCTTTGTTTTCTAAGCAGCGCGCATCAATCCGGCGGCACGTGCTTAGGAGGTTTGTGGGTAGCTGGTAGGATAGGACTAGTGCTTGTATATACTTGTACTCGAGTACTTGTAATCAGCAGGGCTTGTGTAACAGGAGAAGATTTAGAAACTGGCAAACATGAGGCTTTGTCCTACAATGACTGTAGCAGCCTCGAGAAAGGTGGTTTATCACGACTTGGATGGTTGAGTCGGAATGTTCTTGGCACTTAAGTTTCGTGTAGCTGAACCTGAGAGGATATTTTAACTGGCCCCGCTTTTCTCTTGCCAACCCCCGCTTTTGTTTATCTCCTCGGAACCTTGACTGACTATACTACACAACTCCTCCTCTTCAACACAGCAAGCAATAAAGAGCCAAGGATGTCACAATATACCATCAACCGTAGCAAAAACTGCCTCAATACGACTAACTCGTTTAATAATGTGTGGAACAACTGTACCGTCGCCGATGATCTGTCACAGCTCCTAACCTGGTTATCGCCCCTGGATCCAGGCTTACGGCATTACGACATCCAAGAGCGCCGTGTCGGGGGTGTCGGGGAATGGCTCATGGAGACTGAGGAATTCAAAAGATGGTGCGAAGTGGGCGGAACAGGTGAAGGCGATAAAGCAGTTCTCTTCTGCTATGGAAATCCTGGGGTCGGCAAGACATTTATCAGGTGACAAAGAATATTATCCAAGGAAGGATAGTGATTCCGTGCTAACAAAGGGCGCGGACAGTTCGCTAGTGGTGGACAGATTATGCGATCAAACCCGAGGACAAAACACTGCCGTTACGTGCTTTTACTTCGACTTCGCAGCGCGCAAGGAGCAGACAGCCACGAGTATGCTGGGGTCCTTGCTGAAGCAGGTGATTAGTGGAATGGAAAGGGTTCCGGAGGAAATATCATGGGCCTTGCAAGAGCAGAAAAGGATTACCAGTGGACGCAAACCACAACTCGCTGATATCATCAAGATGCTGCAACTCATCACATCTTCACTACGCACATTTATGGTCATTGACGCCCTCGACGAATGTACGGTTGTCCAGCGGTTCAGGCTTCTTGATTCTCTGAAAGAAATCCTTGATAAGTCCTCGGGTGCCCGAATATTAGTGACAGGAAGGCCTCATGTTCGCGCCGAGATTGAGAGGCGCCACGCTGGACGAGTGACAAGTATATCAATGGGTCCCACCACGGATGATATCCTGAACTTCCTTCGTGTCAGGCTGAGCGAGGATGAAACACCGGATGCCATGGATGAGAGTCTGGAGGCGGACATTCTGGAAAAGATTCCTGGAAGCATATCTGAAATGTGAGTAGCCACCACTGTTCTGAGAATCCCGTCCCGCCTTATCAGCTAATAGGTATCTTTAGGTTTCTGCTCGTTTCCCTGAATATCGAATCAATCTTACAGGAGTCCACAATACATCGGAGACGTGAGAGACTCAGCAAAATGACGGATAGACCGGGGCTTGAGGGGGTCTACGGGGCAACAATCGAACGAATAAAGGCGCAGGGTGGGGATAAATCAAGACTCGGACTTGGGGCTTTGATGTGGGTCAGCCATGCGGAGCGGCCATTGACTGCCCACGAGCTCTGCCACGCCCTAGCAGTTGAGCTGGGCTCCACGGATTTCAATCCTGACAACATTCCTTCAATCGGAACATTAATAGGCTGCTGTCAGGGCCTTATTTCTGTAGATAAGGAGGGAACGACTGTGCGGCTAATCCACTTTACCCTCAAAGAGTATCTTTCAGCCCGTCGCGATATTTTTTGTAGGCCTCACACGACAATTGCAGAGATATGTTTGACATATTTGAATTCCCAACAGGTCAAAGCCCTGGTGGTCGAAACTTGGGTCGACCCTGATGAACTCGAGCCCTTCCTAATATATTGTTCTCTCTACTGGGGAGTCCACGCGAAAAGGGAGCTCTCGGACTGTGCCAGGTCACTTGCGCTAGAGCTCCTCCAAGAATACGATGACCATATATCCGGAAGACTTCTTATAGAATACGATCACGATCTGATTTATGTTCCAGAGGAGTGCAATACCCCCACCCGGCTCAACGGGCAACAATGCGCATCGTTCTTCGGAATTGTTGAGGTTGTTGCTGCCTTAATAGAGATGCAAGGTTGTTCTACCGGCGAGGGGTACTTTTTGGGAGATTCTCCGCTTGCATGGGCTGCTCGCAATGGCCATGAGGAAGTGGTTAAAATGTTACTGGGGCGGGAAGGTGTCGACCCTGATGGGGCCAATGAGTTCGGTCAAACACCGCTCTCTCATGCCGCGGAGAGGGGAAATATGGAGGTGGTAAATATACTACTCCTGTGGGACGAGGTGAACCCTGACATGCCAGATCATTTCGGCTGTACACCGCTCTCTCATGCAGCTAGGAGTGGGCATGAGGGCACAGTAAAAATGTTACTCAGTCGAGAAGTGGTCAACCCCGATGCGCCAGATAATAGTGGCCGGACACCGCTTTCGTATGCCGCTCGAACAGGATCTGAGGGTGTGGTGAAAACGCTACTCGGTCGGGAAGAGGTCAACCCTGATAGGCTAGATGATAGAGGCCTAACACCACTCTTGTATGCCGCTCTGTGGGGACGTGAGGGTGTGGTGGAAATGCTACTCAGTCGAGAAGAGGTCAACCCCGATAAGCCAGATAATAGTGGGCGTACACCGCTCTCGCATGCCGCTGAGCGCGCATCCGAGCGTGTGGTGAAAATGTTTCTCGGTCGGGAAGAGGTCAATCCCGATGCACCAGATAACAGCGGCCGAACACCGCTTTCGTATGCCGCTAAAGGAGGCCCCGAGAGGGTAGTGAAAACAAAAACGCTACTCGGTCGGGAAGAGGTCAATCCCGATAGGCTAGATAACAGCGGCCGAACACCGCTCTCGTATGCCGCTGAAAACGGATTTGAGGATATGGTGAAATCGCTACTCGGTCGAGAAGAGGTTAACCCCGATACGCTAGATGATTATGGTCGAACACCGCTCGGGTATGCCGTTATAGGAGGATATGAGGGTGTGGCAAAAATTCTACTCGGTCGAGAAGATGTTAACCCTGACAAGCAAGATAAGGACGGCCGGACGCCGCTCTCGTATGCTGCTGGGGGTCAGAGTTGGCTTGTGACTGAGCCTGAGTGGACACGAATGGTGAAAGTTCTACTCGGGAGCCAAGAGGTCAACCCTGATACGCCGGATAATGATGGCCGAACGCCGCTCTGGCATGCCGTTGCAAAAGGACGCGAGGATATGGCGAAAATTCTACTCGGACGAGAAGAGGTTAACCCTGACAAGCCAGATAAGGACGGCCGAACCCCGCTCTCGTATGCCTCTGGGAGTGGGGATTTGGGCAACGAGGTGCACAACTTGGCGGGAATGGTGAAAATACTACTCGGGCGCCAAGAGGTCGACCCTGATAGGTCGGATAATGACGGCAGGACACCACTCTCGTATGCCGCTGAAAAGGGATTTGAAATGGTTGCAATAATACTCGTGGGGCGGGAAGAGGTCAATCCCGACAGGCCTGATCATAACGGCAAAACACCGCGCATGTTCGCAGCTCGCTGGCACCACATGACATGGATGGCGCTGCTATAACCGCGGGGAGAGATACCCTGCAGCACGATTTGGGGCCCAAGAGGGATCACCTAGTCGAGGTCGTGATTCCAACCGTCTGCGGGCGTTCCTCGCGGAAATTGCGCTTGGACATTGTCACTCGACTCACTCGTAGGCGAAGGGAATCCCATAAGAAGAGAATGCACATATGCATTATCACACTTGTCTAAAACTCCCCATATACTCAATCGAATCGGGGTTTATGAGTTTCTGATTCCAAAGTCCACTAAAGTCTGGTGAGTGGCATGAAGCGGTTCTGTTGCTGTGGGGGGTATCGGGTTCTAACTTGCGCCTTTCATCGTCTATTTAATTTTTCTCTCTATATAAATCCTTACATATGCCTTTCTTTTGTTGCTATTTTTTCTTTTTTCGTCCTTTGCTATATTCGACTCTCTTCTGTGAATGATTGATAAACTGTACGTAGTACTTTTGAGATAGGCGTAAAGTGATGCACAATAGGACAGGGACTAATGAGGCTTGCGCTACTCACAGAAAACAATAACGTAGTTGATCGGGAAACGGATCGGCACCGGGATCCGGCTCGGCGCCAAGCTGGTCTCAACACTTACCCCGCCCACAATAAAAACAATCACCCCGGTCGCATATATTACCAAATCAATACAAAATCACCATGAATGCCACCCATCAAGAAGCTGCCAAAGGATGAAAAGGAAGGTTTGCTTCAAGCGGCGGTCAAGTTCTACCAGGAAACCTCGGAAGCGTCGATTAAAGGTACAGCGGAGAAGTATGGGATCGCCTATTCAACATTGCGGGGTAGGCTCAAGGGGGCGGTATCCCGGGTGAGTGGGCATGCGAGGATGCAGGTTTTGACACCATATGAGGAGAACTCGGTAGTCCGATGGTGCGAGCGTTTGGATGAGTGGGGACATTCAGCAAAAATGTCCCTAGTAAAGGTGATGGCGCGAGCAATTGTATCACGAAGGTTAAATCATCATGTATTAGGAAAGCATTGGATGTCATGGTTTCTCAGCTGCCATCCCCAGCTCTCAGCAAAATTAAGTACTCGTATAGATGGTCAGAGGGCCCTTGCCAGTAATCCGCGAGTGCTAAAGGATTACTTCAATAAGGTTAGACCCCTGACTATATTACACTTATTATTGTATTAATTGAGAATCTAGTTCCAATATTTAATGAAGTTTTATGATATTTTACTGTCGAATATGTACAATATGGACGAGAAGGGATTCATGGTAGGGGTAGTATCACGGTGTAAGGTAATTTGTAAAAAGGGGCGGCGGACAACAAATTTGGTACGGGACGGCTCACGCGAGTGGGTCACGGTTATTGAGTATGTCTCCGGTGATGGTTCCTCTCTGCGGCCTATGATCATGAATAAAGGCCAAGCCCATTACAGGGGCTGGTATTCGAAGCTAAATAAAAAAGATCTAGCGATATTTAGGGTTTCAGAGAAGGGTTGGAGCAACGAGGAGTTGAGATTGCGTTGGCAAAAGGAGGTTTTTGACTGTGAAACATGGGAGAGGTAAGTATTAACACAAAACTCCCAATATTGGATTAAACTAACCAAATGTTCTTTAAACTATAGAGTACTGGAAATGCATACCGGCTGCTAATCTTAGATGGGCATACTTCACATTTCAATTGGCGATTTTTTGATTACTATCTTAATGTTAAAATCATTCCGTTTTGCCTTCCAGCACACTCGACCCACCTGCTGCAACCCTTAGATGTCGGACTTTTCAGTCCTCTGCAGAGGCACTATGGGAATGGGCTTGATGAATTTATATGGAAAGGCCATGCCAGTATGAATAAGGGAGAATTCCTACCGTTTGTATTGCCAGTTTATTTAAAGTTTTCTATCTTCTACCTATATACAAACTAATTCCTATTTGATAGAATATTAATGCCAGCCAGACGATTAGCTTTTACATCCAGTAATATTCAGAGTGCTTGGGAGGCAGTAGGCATAATTCCATTCAATCCACGTCAGGTACTCGGTGCTGTGAAGCGAAAGGAGCCGCCTGCCGCCAAGGTCCACACTTTCTCAGTTGGCAGTAACCCCCACTCTCATATTCCGAAAACACCATGCGCTGTTAGTCGAGCAACGGGAACTGCCTATTCCCTTGTGACACGCAATACCCCATCCTCCCAGAAGCTGAAATCCATCCTTTCTGGCCTGTCAGAAGAGTTTCAGCAAACCATTGCGGATAAGGTACTGGAGGAGGAGACCCACAAACAGTATCGAGTCCTGGTCGGAAAGGAAAAAAAGGGGAAGACTTCCGACGGCCGCAAGTTGACAGAAGCCACAGTTGTCATATCCGAAACAATCCTCATGTTACGTGAAGAGTGCGAGCGGGTCGATGCGGCAAAGGCAGCCCAGGAATCCAAAAAGAGTCCACGATCACAGCCAGCATCCGTTAACACCAAATTCCTCCCAAATCCAGGATGTCCGACAACAATCTGGTAGAGATATCTCTGATAACTATTCCTCAAACTGCACCAACCAGTAGTGCGGAAGAACTCTGGGAGGAAATGGAGGCCTTGGAGCTCGATATTGGTACTGATATGGGCTGCTGTGGGGGGGGAGTGGTGGATACCATTACTCTACAACGAAATTAATATTTTGCCATTTGCAAGGCGGATTTCAGTTTCTTTGTAGTTCAATTCACTTTCTTTATAATTGGTAATAGCTTGGAGCTTGGGAAAATACTTCCATCTTTAAATTTAATAGTTTCGTTCACGGGAGAGGTGCTATGACCTTAGAGTACCATGATACAGCTTGAGCCATTAGGACGAGCGGGATCTAGGTCAAAAGCGGTTTCGCCATAACTGACGTTATCTCCCATCAGTTTTCTAAGACTCTACAAGGCAATAACGGAGCTCTACTGTAACAATAATGCAAGATCTATCAAAGAAAAGCGAGCAGGGGTCTTTGCAATCGTTAGACTTGGGATGCCCTCCTTCAAATTGAGGAAAGTGGGACCGGAGAATCGACAGGGCCCTAAGGCGCCATCTAATAGTACTTGTAAATTGGAACGGGGGGAAATGGGTTTCCTTTTCGTTACTTTTCCCGTTTTGTTCGCGTCACCACAGGACGCCACACCCATACCTGCTAGGCCCGAACGAGCGCTTGGTGGCGTGCGGCTATGATACCACCTCAAGACCGGAACAAGGGAATTAACAAAAATCTGCGGACGGCCTGGGCTCGGCAGATTTAACCGCAACATCCCTTCGATAACCGTTTTAGTGGGCTACTACAAAGAGCTAATTCAGGTAGGTAAAGAGGAAGCATCTGTGCGACAAATCCACTTTGCTCTTAAAGGTTCCCTTTCGGCCCGTCGCGATATTTGTAGACCTCACCCAGCAATTGCAGAGATCTGCTTGACATATCTGAATTGCCAACAGATCGGGATCCTTCCCGCCAATCTCTCTCCGGACGTCTATGACCAACTCTTTCCACAATATTGTTTTGTCTACTGGGGAGTCCACGAGAAAAGGTAACTCTCAGACACCGGATAACTTGCGTTAGATCTGCTTTAGAACTACGATGGCCACATATCCACTGTTGAAAATCACCGGCGATCACTCCGTGCCCAAGCATATTGTGCGTTCGTACCTTTCCTATAGTTCTTAGTTGTTTGTTATTAGTTTCTTTGTCACTCATTATCAATCACGGAGGAGGAGCGAGTATACCTGGTTTGTATACTAGTATACAGGGTTCCGAATGGTCGGTGGAAGACTGGACTGGACTAGCTAGTCCAGTCGAAAGTCAAGTCTAGTCTAATGGTGGAAATTAGACCCACTGGACAGTCAGGATTATTGAAACCGACTCGACTAGGACTAGTCCGACCAGGCCCGCCAAGCAATCGGATATGCTATTTTTATCACAATATGTTACGTTCAAGTAAGGCTTTTCTTAATAAAACTTATTGTTTCCATGGATTGTACGGTGGAGATAGTGCCTCGCTTTGATCAGGGGTAGCGAAAATAGGTTCTCAAGTATCGAACCACTTTTCGTGCATTAAGTGAGTGATATTTCATGACCAACTGCCACAATACGGGTATTCGATGCGGCTTATCCATCGGGTAATTGCATTTCCACCACATGCTATCCTCTCCAGGATGTTCTATCAACCTGTATTGAGGGCCTGTTGATTTATACCGTGGCAAGCGGCTTTAAAATCCTACTATAGCTATACATCTATTTCCAGAGAACGCTTGCCTGGGTGCCACTCCGACTCTCATGTGATCTTTTATAAAGACTGGTCTGGGACCAGTCCAAACCAGACCGGACCACCCAAGTTAGTCGGGTCCAGTCATCGACATCCACCAGGACGGGCCAGTCTGGTCCTGCCTCCAAGACTTGACCGGTCGGACTATTCGGAACCCTGCTAGTATAAGGATCGCAGATATAGCCGGCGATGCACGGGGAGCAGAGAGAAGAATGGGTCGGAACACAGTGCGTGTTGGGGAGTCATATCGTCTCCAGAAGGATTCCCGCCAGGCCAAGATGGGTGGTCAAGTTGTCTGTATTTAACGCTCCCACTCAACCATAGATATCAGGATAAGCAAGACACATCTCCGATCAATAAATACACGTTTCCCCCTTGGCTTCTTTGAACTTCTTCGTCTTTCCACCGCGTACTCCTCCCATCCAGATCTCATTACAATATCCAAAAGGTTACTTTAACTCACAGCGGGAGTGGCAATGTATGTAGGGGAAGAGCTTCTGTCATACTAAGTAGGAAGGCATACATCCACTTGGAACCAGGGGTAATATCACTGCCGGGGGCGTTTGTAGTTCCCCGGAAACCAGTCCCGCAATATCGGCCACCGGAGTTGTAGTGGGAAACAGATGTATCATCACAGGGCTTGTTTTACCTCCAATACTGGGGAGTTTTCGCAAGTGGCTAGAGGAGCGACATGTTCTCGAGTGTGTCACAAATCTTGGAAGTCGTGAGATGCCACTCGGCATTCTCAAGCTATTGTCTCAGAGTTTGGATATTTTTCAGGAATGAGCTTTGGATCGATACATCCGCCGGAAGGAGAGCGGGAGAGCCGGAAGGGAGAGTCAGATGCCTAGAGAGTCAAAGGTGCGGAACCGGATAAGTGTTCCCAAACGTCCAGTCCGTCCGTCTTTTTGGGGGTGCTAGGACGGACTGCGCCACGGAAAGCGAGGACCGGGTGGACTATAGGGGACTATAGTCCTAGAGCCTGGACCTCCTGTACTAGCCAAGTCGAGATCTTACACCTCCGAAGGGATACTTTTCACTTCATGAGACATCACTCGTGGCGTCGCCGGCAATAGCGGTCGTTTAGTAACCAAACACTAGTGTCTTGGCCATGATCACATCAGAATAACTTACAACTTACAACTCCAATTATGCCTCGAGATCAAGCAACTGGTACACGCCGTATGGCAACAAGGAATGAGGGGGTGAGGGTGATTGAACTGCATGCTGTGGGCAAAAGCTATCGTCAAATAGCAAACGAAACAGGCATTTCAAAGGACGCTGCTCGGGAAATCATCAAGTCCTGGACCACGACCGGTGAACTCAATCCCCCTTCCCGCCCAGGCAAACCACCTGTTCTAAGCGAGCGCGATATAACACATTTGGTACGACTCTCCGATTCACACCCCCGGGCCACATTGGCAGAACTGGCCCAGGAGGCAAGCTTGGATATCAAACCTCCAACCGTTGGAAAATATTTGCGCCAAGCAAATGGTTTCGTCTTCCTTGCCCGCCGCAAGCCATGGCTAGGACGAGAGTGTCGGAAGCGAAGAAAGAGGTGGTGGAGGGAAAGAAGGAAGTGGGAGAAAGAGGCTTTTCAAAAGCTAGTCTATACAGATGAGGTTCGTATTCAGGTCAGTTCAGGCACTAGTTGGCGTCGGATG
>Ga0307510_10009479_pt1 | contig 11595 bp, 9 predicted proteins | sample 12_EM_MG_FD_207224 | JGI IMG/M metagenome (GOLD analysis project Ga0307510, IMG submission 207224) | Populus trichocarpa ectomycorrhiza microbial communities from riparian zone in the Pacific Northwest, United States - 12_EM | ecosystem: Host-associated > Plants > Roots > Unclassified | place... | reverse complement strand
TGTTGAGGTTTAAGTCAGGATGCATGGGAGGCAGGGTTGCTTGGTTGCATGTGTCCGGACGGCACCCAGTGTAGGAAAGGGTTTCCAGACGCACCAGACGCAACCAGATGTGGCGCATAAGTACAGGACGCACAGGACGCACAGGACGCAGAGTCGAGGCCAGGAGAGTCAGGACGCAACACTACTGTATCAGATGCAGGCCACCTTTTTGCTGATGTATGGCGCACAACTTGAAATTCACTTAAGTACAGCAAAATAAAACCAGCAATGTAGAAATTTAAAGGTAATACTAAATAAATACTATTATGGTAGCTTATTACCCCCTAGTACTACAATAGATAAAAAATTTCAAGACAGAATAACTAAAAATGTCCTATCTAATATGCTCTTAAAACATTCCACTCCTTTTTAAAATCTGTAACACGAGCTTATTTGCGTAATTGGAATTAAATCTATACGGAATCTTAGATTTCCATCATGGTCATACTGAGCAGTGCAGATTTTGGTATATTCTCAACACTACATCTTTTTCTAAAAAAGTAGGTTTTCCTATTGTGATTGCTCAAATAGGCTAGTGTAACACATATTAAACAGAACCAGGATGTCTTGACAGCTTATGGGATAGTAAAGGACTACTAAGAATATGTTTATTCTATAAAATTATCTTACAATACTTGTAGAAATTGAAATTTAGTAACCTGTCAGAGGGTTTTATACCTGGAGAGATAGTTATAATTGGTTCTGCATTTTGTTAACATGAGTTTCCGGGAAAAAGGTGGAAAGGTGGGCCATGAAGCAAAATGTCTGATGGTACATCCTGATGAGAATAGGAGGAGTTTGTGATAATATACTAGTATACTTCTGTCTTTGCACTAGTTAGTTGAGATAGTGGACAGGTGTCAGAGGAGTTGTTGTGAAGAGAAGAGTTTTTCCCCCGCTGTTGTGTGCAATCATCCTAGATGTGGTTTCTTGGCACTCTTCGTTTCGTTTCGCCATATATCGTGGTCCAAGTTTGAACGGTTATGAGCCCGGATTGATGCTATCTCACAAGATAGGATTTGCGATACTGTACGTCTGCCTTTTGCACTAGTATATGATCGAACGAGACCGTTGCTATTGACATTCCACGATCAAAACAAAGTTCATGATACATTGTTGTCGCCATCACACAGAACTTCACATTTTGCCCTTGGGCGTAAATCCTTTTTTCAATCCTGCATCATGTTGAAAACCGGCCAGGAGGTAAATACACTGGTACTCAATTGGCTTAGTATTAAACCCCTCTTCAGGGCATCAAACAATTGCGAGCAGAGACTCGCAGTCATCGATATCCTCACTAAGAAAGGTTACTGGCAAATAGTCTCTGGTAAATCAGAGTACCCTGGTGAGACAGACGAGGCCCAATCTTTTTAGGAACAGAAGTCTAGTATAGCCAAGAGGATGCTGGGCCGCCTTCTAGATAGCGCGTATCGTGAGCTGTATGCCCAGTATCGTCACTCTAAGGACTTGTGAGCCAAGTTGGAAAAGCGGTATGCAGGAAAGGACAAAGCTAGGGTTTGGTTCCTGCACAAGAGGTTGTCCAAGGTAGAGTATCGGAACGATAACCTTGTTGACTATATATCTAGTCTCGAAAACAGTTCCATCAGTTAGCTGCTGCCGGGATGTCCAATCTGAAAAGGATAAAAAATAACTTCTATTATTGAAGCTGCGGCAGTCCTACCTCCCCTTCTGTTTCTCCATTTGCAATAACACCAATTATGATAAGATCATATCTGATGCAATATACGACTATCTGGTTCTTAAGTACCAGTAGTTGACACTGGTACATGGTCAGGCCAGGGGTGAATCTGAAACCAAAAATGCTTTTTATGCTTGTGGTAAAAATGGAAGAAGTGGATATGCCTGTGCCAGTGGTAAAGGCCCTAGGAGAGACAAAGAGCAGGTTGGGAAAGATAGTTGTTTCTTGTGCAAGGAAAAGGGGCACTGGGCAAATATGTGTCCAGTGCAGCAGCACAATAAGCGAAGGCCAGCAAGAGGAAGAGGTATTATAGAGAAGGTTGGGGTAATGCTGGTAGACAGAGTGCTCACAGAGCTACAGCAGCAAGAGGTGAAGGTGCCAGAACCCCTCAAACATGTACTGCAATAGGCAAAAGGTCAGCACAGATTTCGCAGTCAAAGTGGGTTTTAGATTATGGTGCTTCCAACTATATGACCTCCAATTGCACTCAGTTCCAACATATCACCCTTGTTCAAAACCTGATTCATATCACGAATGGAGCTACTATCATGGCTGAAGATAAGAGTAATATAATTCTAAGTCTGACAGTGAAAGGTGTGAAGAATCTGGTTATCTTGAAGCAGGCATTGTATGTCCCAGCAATAGGTAGTGGTGGCCTAGTATCAGTGCGCTGAATTCAGGCTGCTGGGGCAGTGGTTAGTTTCACTGAGAATACTATTAGTATCTGGAATGGTGAAAAGCTATACAGTATCACCAAGCTTGAGCAGAACACCTATATCCTTCAAACCAAATACTCAAATATTGAACCAGAGCCAGCTCAGGTTCCCATCAAGCATGGCATCCTTCAGGATTGGCATTGTCATCTTGGTCATATTAGCTTTGATAATGTTAAACACCTTGCCAATCATTATCCAGAAATCACTATTGATGGAAGCTACTCTAATTCTACATGCGTTAGCAGCATTGCAATTAAGCCAACATGTATTCCAAATCATTTACCCTCTACGCGTATTACAATTGCTCCACTAGAGCTTATTTACACCGATCTTGCAGGACCTATGAGAATTCCCTTACTTAAAAGTGTCTACTATTTTTTTCTGTTCATTGATGACCACACTAGATATACTCTGGTATTCACTATCCACCAAAAGGCTGAGACATTTTCCAAATTCCAGAAATATAAGGTGTTGGTGGAAAATTATCATACCAAGAAGATTAAGGCTTTCTGAAATAATAACGGTAAAGAATATACTAGTGATATTTTTTCTACATATCTCGCAACTATGGTATTTCTCATGAGAAGACTGCTTCATATTCACTGGAGAAAAATAGAGTTAGCAAAAAGGCCAACAGGACTCTTATAATCAGAGCGAAGGCAATAATCCTGGAAAATATGATAAACTATAACATCTGGTGTGAAGCGATCCATACTGCTGTTTACCTGAAAAATAGGTCTCCAACTCGCAGTAAAAATTCTACACTCTACCAACTATGGACCAGTCAATGTTCTAACCATTCCCACCTCATTCCTTTCAGTATACCTGCCTTTTCCCATATCCTGAAAGTGAAGGGGAGCAAGTGGGAGAAAAATAGATAGAAAAACTAGGTTCTTTGACATGAAGATACAAATCAGTACCCAGTTCTGGTTGGAAGCAAAATTAAGATTGTGTGGGATATTCGTATTGTTAAATATGGAGGAGCAGAGACCTTGAAGTCACAAGAAGATACGCCAGTTGCAGAAGTAATTCAATTTGGCTCAGAGTGAGAAGATGAGCATGAGCTTGAAAAGTCTCACAGTAAAATTACTCATACTCAAGCCTGCTGTAGAGCCCACCTAACAAATTCCGGGAGATTTACCTCTACCTGGTACCACCACCAAGCATTTCTTCCTACCACATCCCTAGACTCTGACCAACCTAATTCTTATAATCAAGCAGTTAACTGGGTCATTGTATTGGAGTAGAATATCACTATCGCTAATAAGCCAAAATCAATTACGGTGAATCGAACTTGGGAAATAGTGGTATTGCCTAGAGGCCGAACTCCGGTAAAATGCCTGTGGGCATTTCGAGTCAAGTGGGGTGCAGAGGGTAATGCTATAAGGGACAAAACTAGACTTGCCTAGTTTCGAAGTGATTTACCCAGCGCTATAAGTCAACTATTGAGAGACCTCACACTGTTAGTCAAACTCACTTCCCTCTGTATTCTTCTCAAACTTGCAGCTGCCCGAAATTATAAGATCGATCAGACTACTATCAAGACCGCATACTTGCTCGGCAAATAAGATAAGAAAATTTATATTGAAATTCTGAAAGGTTGAGTTATTGAGGAAAATAGAGGTAGTAGTTGCTCAAGGAAGAGAAAGGTCTGTGAATTGTTGAAAGGGCTGTAGGGATTGAAGCAGTCTGGTAGGATATAGAATCAAGAGTGGGATAAACATTTGATAGACACATGGGGATTCACAAGGAGCAAGAATGATCATGCAGTATATTTGAAAAAGGAAGTGAAAAGTGATAACTAGTGTTGGGTACTAATCTGAATTGACCATGTACTCTAGATTGGACCATAAGCTAAGGTGGATGAAGGTAAAGTCATGTTAGCAAAACAATTTCCCGTTACGGATCTAGGAAGAGCTCACCACTTTCTCAGTATTCAAATGATTCAACTACTCCGTCAGATTACCCTCAACCACGTCACCTATATACAGAAAGTTCTTCAGCATTTCAATATGGCAAATGCCTGCACAGTCTCCACTGCACTAAATCCCAGAACCAGGCTTGAGGGCACAACTAGTTTATCAATTCAGGAAGTTGAATTCCAGGACTCGAAGGTAGAAGATACAGAGTACCAGAGCATGATCGAAAGTCTCATGTATCTGATTCAGTATACCTGGCTGGATATCGCGTTCAAGTTCACAGTTGGAGCACTAAGCCGATACAATAATTCGCCAAGCAAACATCATATGGATGCTGTGAAACACCTACTCTGATATGTCAAGAAAGCCTTACATCTCAGTCTCAGACTCAGTCCCTTTATTGATAAAAAACTCTACCAGGTTCTGGACAGCAATACGCAGTGGGCCGGTTATTTAGATACTTGCAAAAGCACTGGTACATATGTATACATTCTGACGAAAGAAAGGTCACCCCAGGAGGAGTCTAAATGGTCACCAGTATCATGGTCTAGTAAAAGACAACAAACCGTTGCGCTATCCTCAACTGAAGCTAAATATATGGCTCTTATCCAAACGGTGAAGGAAGTCATATAAGTATTACGATTTATAGCGGAACCACAAACTGTTCCAGAAAACCCCAGCACTCAGGCTGCTGATCCTGAACAATAGACTCCACCCCACACCCCAGCAACAAAAGTATTTGTTGATATCCAAGGCGCCATCACACTTGTCCGCAACCCTGAATTCCATGCCTGCACGAAGCATATAGTCATACAGGAGCACTACATCTGAGAAAAGGTCACAACCAGGGAAATCGAGTTGGTGTATTTGCACACCAGAGACATGATCGCTGATTGTTTCACAAAGAACCTACTCTGCCATAAGGTGGATAGGTTCCAGACCAAGATGGGCTTGCATTGAGTGAAACTCTGTGCGGAGGAGATCAGAGTGCAAGTGGCAGACATTAGTGACTAGTGGATATGAAAGAACTGTGAAAGAGGACTGGGAATTTGTGTAAGTTAGCAGTATCAGAGGTGAGACAAAATTGCACAGGCATATAAGCATGAGAGCATTAGAGAAAAGTTTTTTTACTTTTTTTACTTTTTAAGTTCAGCATGGCTCGCAGAGGGGGAGTATTGGAAATGCTGCTCACCATCTTTTTCTGGTATGTCCTTTGTTTTTTAGCTAGCCACTGGGGAATTGCTCTGAAGTTACTCATATGGGATATGGCTTTCGGTTGTGTTTGTAGAAAGCATTTCCTATATAGAAATGCAGCGATCGGAACGGAGGCAGAAAGGCTGTAAGAAAAAGCAGAAGAAAAATGAAAAGGTTGTCAGAGGGTTTATACCCAGAGAGATAGTAATGATTGTTTCTGCATTTTGATAGTATGAGTTTCTGGGAAAACGGTGGAAAGATGGGACATAAAGCAAACTGTCTGAAGGTACCTCCTGATCCGGATAGGAGGAGCTCATGATCATATTATATACTTCTGTTTTTGCCCTAGTTAATTGAAATAGTGGACAGGTGTCATTAAGCAAGAAGTTGTTGCTGTGAAGAGAAGAGTTTTTCCCCTGCTTCTGTGTGTGATCATGTTAGGTAGGATTCCTTGGCGCTCTTCAGTTCGTTTCGCTGTATATTATCATCCAAGTTTAAAATTCACTTTATAAAATCATTGTATCTCAATTTAATATAAAAACAAGGAGTGACTTGAGAAATTATTGAAGATATTCCTATCTTATAATACAATACACTTTGAATATTATTTAGTAGAGAACAACCAACATCTTATAGGATTCGTAGATAAGATATTCTAATAGATTTTAACTCTAATTGTTTTTTAGGAGAAGCCTATAGTGAACTAGTTTGTAGCTAATAAATTACCTATTAGTTTAATATTTCTAATCAACAGTATATTATATTGTTTAAATGTGAGAGCTTAAAAAATATATCCACAATCATCAGAAATCACACAATTCTCTCAGTGTTATTCATCTATAGTTCCAGATATCTTAACTGTGCACCAAATGATTTGGAATGATGGACGCCATCATATTCAGCCACATTTTCAAAAGTGTAACTAAGCTCAACCCCCAACGCCATTGAGTTATTTTTAATATGTTTTGTGGCTTGACAGTTATTGGAAAGACTCTAAACTTGGCCGGAATTGAACAAATCCACAGATCCTTTCATGCCAAGGCGTCCCCCGTTCCAAATCATTTGGTGCACGGTTAAGACGTCCGGAACCATACCAGCACCGGCGTGCTTCCAGGAGGCGAGACGTTGAATCAAAACCTTTGGCCGGTATTCTCTCAAGGTCCAAGCACCCACTAGGAGGTTAGTTACCAGTTAATTCAGGTTAACCAGCAAAATACTAGACCCTGTCTTTTGCTAAAACATCCCCCCTGACGCTTGTAACCATGCCCTTGATGCATGCGGTTACGGCTATCATAACGTGGCTCAACGCCTACCAACCGGTAGTCTTCCGGAACGGTATTCGGGATGAGATTGAATGTCCCGAAGCGGCAAACGCCAATCAACAGCCCAAACCCCCCCCCCCCCGGAACTCTGAAGATATCGTACCAAAGAAATGGCGAGGTCGTTCCTGCTCGTAGAGGATGTCCAAATACACTCAATAGAAAGAGTTTACTGCCCTTATTCCCGTGTTTGGCCCACCCTTATGAGCCAGCCATTGGTCGCCCTTTCCATATACTTATTCTCACCCCAAGTAACTCTTCGCACTACCTCAAACCTCCCAATACCTTCCACTACCGTAAGTCAAACAATGAAGCTTCTCTCGCCAACCTAGCGAAGGAGCCTATGGTAGTCTCAAAGTCAATGGGAAGGCGAGCGGCACAATTCAATCAAGTGGAGATGCATATACAAAAGAACAGATCCTTTGAATGAATGCCCGATTCTAACATTAAAAAACCACAACCCTTGGCATCCTATTCCGGGCGACAAGAGACTGGCCACCACCACCAACTTGTCGTGATTGTGGCTTCTTGTTGGAACTCACTCTTCGAGATTTGAAAAAGAAAAAACCCATGGTGACAAGGCGCGCGCTTGGATATCTCTCTCTTGAAGCCGTCACATGGAAAGTAGGATCAATACTAACTTGGGCAATGCTGCTGCGACACGACATAGTCTACTATTAACACTTTCTTGTACTGTACTTCCCGGGTGCTATTTTATTGTGTTCGGGTACTTTACTGCACAGCACTGCACTAAATTGTACCGGTAAATTTAACAGAGCCAGAGCAGGCTTGGCTCGACCAACCAACCAACAAACAAACCTAGTGGGGCTATCCGCCATCGTTATCAAAATGATTGTCCCGTGTTATCGTATCCCAGAGACGGACATGTGTTAAACGCCTCAAGCGCAGGAGGATGTGAATGGTGGGTATATAGTACTCGAGTACAAAGCCAGTTTCTTTGCAACCAACCGGGCCGCTTGAGCACATGGGATGCTCTAGGGAATTGGTAGCCAGTACTGCAGCCTGCAGATCTCTCACTCGACGGCTCAATAGGAGAGAAAGGGCCATCACTCCACATATCCCGCTATCATGGTAGCAAGGGGTTGGTTCGTTTGCTCGGACGGGACGGGTCTGTCTGTGATAGGTTTATCCTGTCCACAAAGTGGCCCACTCAACCAAGGAGATGGAGTATACAGTATCTATAGCGTTTTCACTAACAGAGAGTATTTGCGGGTTTTTTTCTTTTGCGGTTCAACACCACGTCTGCAGTTTAGCTAGGTATAAGTCTTCGCTACCGCCTTATAGTACTAATATTATACGTCCACCAAGCCCGGTAAGTAATCTGAGCACCACCATATAGGAAATAAAGGGAAGGAAAACTTCATTCGCCTACCCAGAGAAACCTTTCACGAAATCTACACTTTTACCCCACCCTCTCTTTAAGCCCTTTGAGGGAAAAATAAAATAAAATAATGCCTTGTTCCCCAAGTCTGTTCCATACAATGCTGGATATATTAATCTCTCATGATCCTACCAATCGGCATCTGAGTATAGTACGCATCCGGTGAGTGTACTTTGCCCCGAGATGAGGTCTTCACCAGATATACCCGTCCAACGACATTCTCTTCATAGCTGGAATAGACCATTACCAGTGACCACGAACCCCCTATAGTATATACGAGTACAGTCCTGTGCGTCCTCTGGAGCAAGAATCATGCGTTCCGTCTCCCATCCTCCCCGTCCTCATTTTTCGACCTGCGAAACTAAAGGCGACCCCGAGTGATACCCCGTGACACACTCCCGAGCCTGCCGCGCGGCATGCGGGGGGGCCGGCGGGGCGGACTTCACCAGTATACCCTCCATGAGCCCGGGATACCACCTCGGCATGTGGGTAAAGTCGAGAACATTTTGGGGGCCGGCGCATGGCCGTGGTGACCCCAGCGGATCGAAAAGGGAGTGGAAGCACTCGGCAACGGGAGGATCAGTTGTTTCCGGAGTATCGTGGGGTGGAGTGTAGGGTATATATGATATTGCCGATGTTCCGGGGTCTGAGTGTGGCGGTGGTGGAGGGGGTGCATTCTTGATGGTTGGTTGGAATGAAAGGGTCATGCTTTTTCACTCGTTTTCTTTGCATCGTATTTGATCGCGGGACTGCAGGCGGAGGGAAGTGAATTAATATAGATATTTGTAGGAATGTCTAATAAGTCGGCAAAGATGAGAATCTGGATGGGAGGGGTGATGGGGGGAAAGAAAGAGAGGGAGATGATCAAAGGAAGATTAGGTTTTCGGTTTCGTTCTAGTATACAATTTATTGCCACAAGGCCCTTTCTCTCTTCCACTTTGCGGATAACATACGTATCCGTAGAGAGAAATTTGGTGGCTATGACATGAAATGAGATGTTAAGAACTTGTACATGAATGCAAAGAAGAAAGGTCACCTCCTTTCTTTATTTTTCCCTCTCTCTGCCCCACCCCCTCTAGGACCCCCTAGCCCTGAAGAAGTTATCATCTTCGTATTCGTCGTCGTCGTCATCATCATCGTCATCACCATCACCCTCCGCAGCCTCCACTTCAACAACTTCCATCCGTGTGCCCATGATAGGGTGCTTGCTCTTGAGCGCCTCCCTCCGCTCTTTAAGCCTCAAAACCCTCTGCTCCAGGCTCTCCATCTCCTCAAACTCGTCGAGTAATTTCTGCTTGGCATCCTCTTCCTCCCCGTTGCCATAATCATCCTCATCATCTGCCCGCTGCTCGTGCCCCCCCCCGGGGCTGTTCAGCGTCGGCGCAGCCGTAATTACCGTGGCCACAGGAGGTACGCCGGGGGTTGTCGCTGACAACGGTTCGGCCGCAACCTCGGCCTGAAACGCGGCCCACTCGTCCTCGTCTATGCCTTCTAGATTATTTTTTTGGAAGAAGTCTTGCGGCAGTGAAGCTGTTGCTTCGGACATGGGATCGTCATCTGTGGTGGCAGTGGATTTTGGGGCTCGGGGGTCTAGTATCTCTACCCGTTCGCTGTTGCTGCTGACGGGGCTACCGGAGAAGAAGTCTGCGGGCAGGTCTGCTGTCGTCGGGGCGGATGTTTTGGTACGTTTCGAGGATGAAGCGGAGCTCTCTGAGAATGGCCTTTTCCCGGACGCGCGGGGGGGAGGAGGTGCGGCGGAGTTTTTTTTATTGTTAGCCTCGCGTTGGCGACGTTCGGCTTGTAGGAGTTTGCGGACGTCGGCCATGGTTGCGATGGTGGGAATGTAGCTTTTATTTATCTTTATTCGCTGAGCGAAGCAATGTAAGTAGTGGTTAATAGAGCGCGGTAATGAGACGAGATGGGGAAAGGTTAGGGATGCAGTGTAGGGATAACGATGTAGCCTGGAAAGTTAAGTGGAGTGTGGAGCGGGATTTATGGAAGGCTTTAAAAGAGGGGCGATGAAAGCAGTGAGATGTGTACTCGAGTAGGTTACAAGCGTGGTGAGCTGTGTGTGGTGTTTCGGTGATGATGATGATGATGCTGATGATGCTGATGATGGTGAGCTGCGGGCCTGTGATTGTATGGCTTTCGGGCCTTAGGAGTTATTAAGGGCTTTCCCTTACCCTTTCAGCGAATCAATGCGAGGGGCGGATTTCTGATTTGTTCGGTTGGAGAGAAGCAAGCAAGACCGCTGTCCGTTTTAGGAAATTACACGAAAATCCTCAGCCACATGCCACACAGGTTCTCAAATAAACGCAACCAAGGTGTAAACATAGTCATAATCCGCGGGCGTTCCGTCCTTCTGCCACTTCTTTTCCGCCCTGGGAGGGGAGAGAGAGGGAGAGAGAGAGAAAAGGAGAGAAGGGAAAGAGAGGGGATGAGCCCTCGCTTCTTTCATCATCCATCATCAAGTGAATGATTTTGTCCTCATCGCCACCAACCACCATCAACATACTTTCCTTTCCCTCTTCCCCTACGCTATCCTTCTTCTCCCACTCCTCAGTCTAACAATCTTCTTGCTCCATCAAACGTTTCAGTATCCTATCCGCCACATTCGCCCCCACACTCTCGCCACCACCACCACTACCAGCAGAAATAAGGCAGCCTTCCGCTTTGAAGTAAAAACAAAACGAGCGGGAGTCTTCTCTTTCTATCTCGCAACAATCGAGAGAAAGATAGCAGGAAAGCAGAAGCGAGGAGGAGGAGAAGAGAAGACCGGCAAATTAGGAAAGGAAAAAACGAGTTGGACGACTTCTAATCATTTATATCTTTGGTTGTTGACACGACAAGGCGATTGATTCGCGAAAAGAAGAGAGGGATCGGGGAAGAAGAAGCAGAAGGAGCAGGAGAAGGAGAAACACCAAAAAAAGCGAGGGAGGTCACGAGACTATCCGACGAAATTTGTTTAGAAGAGGAGGAGGGGTTTGGCCTTGTTTACAACCATCCGTCCATTCCTTTCTCCCTTCCGTGCCACTTCTTATTTCTTCGGAATTGTGTATTCTGGGTGTTACTTTTTCTTTTTTTCTTCCTTTCCTTTCCTTCTATTTTCCTGGGAGGAAATCGGCAGTTTGGGTGGATTTGAAAAGAAAGTTCTCTCTCGGAGACTGCCTGTTTACTTGCCTGCCTTCTTTGCCTGCTTGGCCTGCCCTGCCCCACCACAGTACTGTAGTCTACGCTTTCGTGTAAAAAATTTCGGCTGTTGGGGCTAGCCATCGCCAACCCCAATCCACCCTTTCAACCAACGGCC
>Ga0307510_10009478_pt1 | contig 11595 bp, 8 predicted proteins | sample 12_EM_MG_FD_207224 | JGI IMG/M metagenome (GOLD analysis project Ga0307510, IMG submission 207224) | Populus trichocarpa ectomycorrhiza microbial communities from riparian zone in the Pacific Northwest, United States - 12_EM | ecosystem: Host-associated > Plants > Roots > Unclassified | place... | reverse complement strand
GCGCCGCCTAACGAAGCCTACAAGTGGCTGTTAACATGCACTGATTATTTTGGCCGAACCAGTGGGCAGTGGGAACAGGAGGCACAACGAATCCGAAACACTATAAGCCTAATGGAAGCCAAGGTGGTCGCACCGTTTGCGCTGACCTACTGGCGCCAAATGACCAGAGAATTAGGTTACACCAAGCATGCGGGATACGAGTTCTGGCATGTCTTTGCAGAACATGCTTGGTGACACTTCGGCCCGACCCACGAAGTTGAAAGATTCCTAAGGGAAATGGGCTTTGTCTAATACTGTGGTGATATCGCTAAGTTCTTGCTGGAAATGGAAAATCTCATCATCCATGCAAGAGTTAGCAGGATAGCCTGGAGAAAAATGATTGAAGACCATATTCCCAAGTACGCATTACGACGGCTCTCATTATGAGAGTATGTTGATAATAGGGAATGGTTGCAAGCAGCCAGGCCCGTTACCCAAGCGGAGGAAGACTTCAAGGAATGGAAGAGTCTTCGGGGGGCGGTCCCTCCGGCAAGGCAATGGGCGAAAAATGCAATTCCCACAATTTGAAGCCACGTGTAACCACAAACTGAGCAAAAAAGCAATACTCAGCTAAAGCAAAGACAAAGTATAAGGCTTGGAACGTTTGGGAAAGGAAGGTAAAAACGGAAGGGTTGGTGGGACCGGAGGGGGAGGTTAGGCAGAGAGTGTTGGCAGAAGCCCACAAGGGCTTCGATCAAAAGGTTGTCTACAAAAGAAAGAAAGACAACCAATACACGCGGTGTGCAATGAACAACCAGACTTGAAAATTCTGTCGAAAGCCAGTACAAGTATTGGCGGTATCTCGTGGGCCGACAAAGCCAAAACGACCGGCCTCTTTCATACGAAGGCGACCCATCCAGGTAACCACTGTGCCCGTAAATGGCCTGGGAGAGAGGTCAAAATGACTGCCGCCAAGGTCCCCTCTATGGGCCTTTGAGGATGACAAGATTTTGTAAAAACGTCATGCTGGTACAAACAACGATGGGGATTGGGTATTTAGGTTGCCGCCTGAAGTTGAATGAACCTCTGGCGTAGTCAGTGATGAGATGCTGCCGGAAGGCTAAAAAACCATAAAAGGATATCCTTTCCAGTTTACTTAAAAATAGGTAGTCCATGCTTACCACGGCAAGCTAGAAATGTCACCTGGGAAGGAAGCGGTCAATGGGACTACATAGAAAGAGAACACAACCATATGTCAGGACAAGGCTTGGGTTGCAGGACACACAAAGGGTGGACGAAATCCAGGGAAATCAGAATTTCTCTCCAGGTGCTACAGCTGGGCAAACAGAAGCCAGGGGCACCTCTATTCTCCACAAGGTACATGTTTTGACAAATGGTGTCGGAGGAGGCCACTCCGGGGTAGTAGGGCCAAAACCGAAAACTAGGGACTGTGGATTCCGAGCAGGGGACAGCCACACAGGGGGATAAGTCAACAATAAAGTACGGCTTATCCTAGTCGTGAACTCGAGGGGTACTCTAGTGAACCACCACTCCTTTAATTTGGGACCTCCGCGGCAGGAGGTAAAGACCTCTGGTAGTGGGCTGCCTGAAATTCAAAAATAAGACCCTATTGTAGAAGTTTGTCTGAGGAGGCTTCCAGAGCCGAAACTGCCCAGGCGCGGTAACCAACCCCCACCTTACATAAAGCCATCACGATCAAAAGATTTCATCAAGACCTGAGCGAAGGCTCAAGACCCATTAAAAAACCTAAACACTAGGCCTGCCATGAGGGGAAGGCAATTATTGAAATCAAAGGACAAAAACACTCGATAAATGGGCTCCTAGATTCTGGTTCAAACATTTTTCACATGAACCAGAATACCGCACAAAGGCTGGAGATCCCGACCGAAACTAGGGACTTACTGTTATAAATCACGACCTTCGATGGCGAGACAGCGCCCCCAGAGGGAACCTTCTACCCACACCCCATCCTGTTTCGAAATCGGTACCAATGGGCACTAAAGAATGGTCTACTGCGAAATCACAAACGCAGGAAGATATGATTTCATCATCCAGTTCGGATGGTGGCAGGACATGCACACCCTAAAAAATATCGCGGATCTACAAAAATGGGTTATTGACGAAGCAAAATGCCATGCTCATATAGAAGATGAGGCAGTGGCAGATTTAATTGAGTGGGATGAAACTGTGGCTCACAACGAGGAAGCACTGTATGTAGGCAGAATAGGACAGGAAGACGAAGGGGAAATATGGTTAGAGACCCTGCCAAAACCTTCTTGGCAGTATAAGGAGCTTTTTGAAGAGCAAAAAGGGGAGATGTTGGCACCTCGAAGGACCTTCGATCACGCCATCAATCTTAAACAAGTGGCAGAACCCCCCATGGGGCCCAATTTACCCATGGTCGGCACACCAGTTGAACGAACTGGACAAATACATTAAGAAAATGCTGGCCCAGGGCAAAATAGTGGATAGCAAATCCCCCGATGGAGCTCTAATTCTCTTCGTTCTGAAACCCAATGCAAGCCTACGACTATGCGTAGACTATAGGAACCTCAACGAGCTGACAATCCGGAATGAATACCCTTTGCCGCTCATGGATGAACTTGGAGATCGTGTTGCTGGAGCAAAAGTCTTTACAAAGCTCAACCTGAAAGATGGATATCATGTTATTCGAATGAGGAATCGTGATGAACATAAGACATCCTTTCGTACAAGATACGGACAGTACAAATATAAGGTTATGCTTTTCAGGGTTGTAAAGGCTCCCGGAACTTTTCAGACAATAATACACAAAATCCTAAAGGTATTCTTGGACCACGGAGTAGTCGTCTACCTAGATGATATCTTGATTTGCTCCGCAAATATGGAAGACGATATCAACCTAGTCCAACGGGTCCTTGACCGACTCGAACGACCGGACTTGTCTGTCTCGCTGAAGAAGTTGGTATTCCATCATAAAGAGGTCGAATTCCTGTAATACATTGTCAAAACAAGCAGCGTCACCATGAGTGATAGGAAAGTGAAAAGCCTGCAGAATTGGGCCTACCCAAGATTGGTTAAAGAAGTCCAAATCGTGATTGGATACGAAAACCTTTACCCACGATTCAGCAAAGATTTCTCAAAGGTTTGCAAGCCAATAACCGTGACTTTACAGGGGAACCCAAAGGAGTTTCACTGGGGAAGAGAACAGGAGAAGGCCTTTGAGGAATAGAAAAGGAGGTTTACAAGGGCACCAATTTTATCGCATTTTTGCCCAGGGAGAACAACGGTAGTGGAGACAGACGACAGCGATATTGCACTCAAATGAGTATTGTCGCAATACCAAGGAAGACGGCTCGGCCCAGTGGCGTTCCATTCTCAGGAATTAAACACCGCCAAAAGAAATTACAAGATACAAAATTAGTAGTTAGTCCCAATAATGGAAGCATTCAGAGAATGGATGCAATATCTTACAGGGGAAGAGGAGCCAGTGACGGTATTCACCGACCACCAAAACCTACAATCCTTTTTGACCAAAAAGATATGGAACCAGCGTCAGATTCGCGGGGCTCAGGAGTTGACTAATTACAACTTCAAAATAGTCTACCGACCGGGAAGAAGGGGCGGGAAGCCCGATGCACTAAGTAGACGGCCGCAGTACGGTCCGGAGGAGGGAGCTCATCACACTGTACAGTCCATTTTGAAAACAGAACACTTTCAAATTTCTTTAATTCATCGAGGGCGAAGCAGAGAGACCGCCCTAGTCCTAAAGGAACGCGAATCCACAAGCCTGAGGATAAGAAAGCCTTCAGACTAGGCTATAATACAAACAAAAGGATGCGGATTCATGGCCGGTCATGACATCTATGCCCTGACGGACGGACCGGTACGAGCAAAACGACAATCATTGGTAGGAACCGGTATTGCGATAGGATGGCTAGAAGAAACCTATGAAAGGCTGGCTGCAAGAAGTGGTATGGCTAGCAAGATGGGAATAGCAGTGGGCCGCGGTGTAATAGATGCAGATTACATTGGAGAAGTCAAGGTCATACTTCGAAATCATGGCCAGGCGGACAGCGCGTTTAAAGTAGAGGATCGGATAGCTCAACTCATGCTAGCAAGAATTGCCGATGCCAAAGCCTGGAAGTGGACAACCAAGGAACAACTGCGAGGGGAAAAAGGGGTTTCTGGTCAAGTGATCTAAACCCTAAGTGGTTTATCACGGCCAAAGAAGAAGCAATTAAAATATGTTTCCCTCACGCAGATACAAGGAACAACGAATTCTTTAGCACGACCGATATTGGCTATCACTCTTGGTTAATGAAAGAAAGAAAAATGTATCAAGCGCTCATGTCAACCCAGCCCTGATGTGGTCAATGAATGATTCATTTCTGGATAAGATTAAAGTGGCTGGGAAGGGGTAGGAAAAATGGCAGGACCGAGGCAGTGAACTGGTCAGATTAAGCGAAGGCGGAAAAGAAATGTGGAGGAATAGATATAAAAGGACGGGTTGCTATATTACAATAATCAATTGTACATCCTGGACGACGAAACCCGCCAGACAGAGATAGCCCAAGGCTGTCACGAGTTCTTGGTAGCGGACACTTCAAACAGGAATAAACGATTGCGATAGTAACAAGGGATTTTTACTGGAAAGGACTTGCAAAATGTTTCTGGAAGTATGTAGTAAGCTCCTGGGGCGAATGTCAACACAGTAAATCCCCACGACATGCAAAATACAGTCTACTTCAAAATTTGGAAGTACGGTATGCCCCGTGGAGGTCCATGTTGACAGACTTTATCACGCAACTACCGGAATCTCAAGGAAAGATCCAGATACTAGTAGTAGTAGACCAGTTCATGAAGATGGCCCACTTCATCGGCCTCCACCAGAAGGCGACCGCAAAAGACATTGTAGACACCTTCCTTCGGGAAGTTTGGATACTTCACGGATTACCCACCGAAATCATATCGGACCTGGACACTGAGTTTTCCTGCGACTTTTGGGAATCATTGTGCAGGACGCCAGGAGTTAGACAACTTATGTCGATGGCGTACCACCTTCAAACTGACGGACAAACTGTCAGGACCAACCAACTGCTGGAAGGTTACTTACAGACATTTGTCAATTACGATCACAACGACTGGCACCAACTATTGCTGTTGGCTGCACATGCTTACTATAACTCGGCAACCAACGCACACAAGATGACCCTATTCTTTGCCAACAATGGTTTTCACCCACAGAGAGAATGGAAGAAAGAAAGAGAAGCTTATAATCCTGGGGCGACAATGTATGTTTACTGGATGCAGGACATACACCGACAAGCAAAACAAACGCTAGAAAATAAATCACAATTGATGAAGAGATACTACGACAGAAAAGCGACGGGACAATCCAACCTCGGGGTCAGTGCCTTGGTAATGTGCAATGCAAAGAACATATGTACCAAACGACCATCGAAGAGGTTGAGGCGGAAACTCTATGGCTCTTTCAAGGTTTTGGAAAAGAAAGGAAGTCGGGCATACAAGTTGGAAATATCGCCACAGTGGAAGATTTATCCTGTATTTCATATTTCCCTATTGGAGCCCTATCGAGCCTCGAACCGACCAAATCGCGATCAACCGCCATGAGACCACTCAGAGATTGAGGGAGTCCTAGAATGGGAGGTAGAAAGGATCATCAAAAGTGAGATCATTTCTTACACGCGAAAGGTGGGAGGGAGGAATAGAGTGATGAAAGAGGTTGGGTATTTTGTCCAGTGGAAAAGCTGCGCGAAGGATGAGAGTACTTGGGAACTGCCCAAGGGAATGATGAACGAGGAGGAAGAGGTGGAAAGGTTTCATAGAGAAAAGCCGGAGATGCCAGGAGTGGGAGAGCTCTAGTGACATAACAAGGCTTTCAATCGGTGAACTAGCAAATGCCCCTGGCTTTCACCCCTATGATGTGGAGCTTGAGATGGAAGTTAGATTCAATAATAGACCTACGATATACGGGACGAAGACTTCGAAAAGAGGAGCTCGTGTTAGGCGCACCGACTCCCCCTAAGGATTTCTGGGATAGAGTTACCCTACCTTGATGCACATGCACTTAGAAGAGTAAAGATAACACCCACCTCGAGCCCCGGCGTTGGGACACCGGGTCATTACTGGCCGCCTGTGTAGTTGAGTCCCAACACCAAAGACCACTATCAAGGAAACACATCTTATAATACTGGATAGGTCAAGGCCGTCCGCCCGACCGGTCCCTGCTCGCAGGGTATGTGTGGGGAGACCATCGGGCACCATATGCAAGTAGAGGAAGGTCGATTGGACGACGGCGTATAAGGTTAAAGACGCTAGAAGACAGATCGTCAGGGATGGGGCCGAAGGTAACAGGATGTTTGCCTACAAGTGAGCCCACTCGGACCTACAAAGAGGTGTAGGGTATGAAGGAGGTAACCATGCCCAGTAACTGGAGCAGGTGACTGCAGAAAGAACAGGTTGGCCAAAGATGGAGTCTGAGGGAAAAAACCTATAGGTGCGATCCTGAGGACAAGTCATCTAATACTGGAAGTCAAGAATACCACATGGGGTCGGAGGTCGAATTCTTGACGGAGCCAACCAAAGAAGAATGGCCAGCTTCTGTCTGGCAAGTTAGACTACCTTTTTAAAGCACAAGGGGAATATAATTCGTAATCATTGCTGTCGGCGCAGACACGGATGAGCTGACACCTGACGTGGTCACCACACCATCAGGAATAATGGGAGCCCTGACCGATAAGTTGACCATGGGACCAAGAAGGTGTGGTAGCAAGTTTTCTGGGTCTATGAGGGTTCGCACTTGGACAGAGTCTCTATTGCCATCCAGTACTACTCCAACAGTAATATCAAATATTGTGTATCCTGAGGTCCTGCTTTAAAATACCTTTGTGATATCAATCATTTTGACTGCTGGCCTGGCTAATTCTTATATCCTGCAAGATATTAGATATAATGCTATTGAACAGGATTCAGTACAGCTTGCTGTTAATAATGGTACATTTATATTAGAACTTTCTTAGTTTCCTTTTGTTCCTACTGCGAATCCTGTGAAAGTACTCTTTTTCCATAACAGGATTTTTTCCCTCATGTCCAGAGGTTTTTGACTGTATGGTTTTAATGAGGCTTTCTAATTATTGTTTGTATTTTTTAGCTTTATTCTATAGCTGCTTCTAAATGTATATATCTATCTCTATATTGTTTATACACTTTGTTCTTATATAGTCAACTAATTATTTATATTGTTATCTCAATTCCTGCTATGAAAACCTATTATTTCTTGGTGTTTTTCAATACTTTATATTGCAAGATTGGATTATTAATTTATGTGTTTGCACCTATGACGTTGCGTTACCTCCTTACCACCTTACTTTTCTTCCTCCTACACATATGATCATCTTTCTTACATCATATTACCATCCTCCCAGCTGCCTCACATATCCTATCTCAACACCCAATTATTATATATCAACTGCATCACCTAGGACACGTCCTCAAGGTCTTGAGGAGGGCTGCTAGTATATATATATTTGTTGTACAGTACATAATAGACTGTGTACTAGTATGAAGAAAATATATAATTAATACATGGGTTAAACATGATGACTATGCTCAAGAGAGACCACAGGGGGTTGGGGGGCACAGGGCTGGCGTAGGGGCTGGCGCAGAGTGCACACCAGGAGACTAGGGGTAGGGGTATGATAATCCTGACAGCTTCCAGAAGGAGCTGGCCAATTGAAAGCGTCAGGAGGCTGGAATATGGAGAACAGGGGGGACTTCAAGTCCGGATACAAGGGATGGTTGCTGCGCAACTCAAGATGCAATAGTAGCCTGCCGGTATAGGGGATGGACTCAGGACCTACAGGAAGCCTACAGAGGTTGCAACTGAACTCAGGACCCACGGAAGGCACAGGAAGCAGTGACGACGTCTCTCGCGTCAGGAAACAGGGTAGGTGCATCAGATGCATGTGTTTTTTTTGCTGATGTTAGCTTACTTTTCTGTTTCATGTAAGCTTGTCACAACCAAAAGTAGCTAATCTACTATCGCTTTAGCTTACAATACAATACTATCTTTTCATGTTGGGATGGCAGGTAAAAGGACCGTAAGATATCTTCACAAAATATATCAATCAGGTGAAGTAAGGAACTTGTAGTCAAACCATCAACGAAGAATCAACAAGATGGCCAGACATTTGTAGAGGTTGAATCATCCTTCTGATCTTAACTTGAAGATAGATTGTAAGTTTATCCAATTTTAAAATTTTCTCTTAACTACAATGATTTTACGTGTTTACTACAAGTTCAGAAATGTCCTAGTAGCTACAGTTTTGTCTTATTGAAAAGAGAGGGCTTTCCAAGGTTGGATTAAAGCCTGCATCTCTTTCATTGCCTACTAGTATACTAAAAGTCCTCTCAGAATTTGTAACATAATTGCGCAGCATTGATTCGCTAGTGGATAATCGGTGGAGGGAGTTCAAGATGAAAACTCCTCCCATTTCATGTACGCTAATTTTTGCCGTTATCACCAACACTTTCTGGTAGGGCTCTCAAATATATTATTGAAAATCTATCAATACAATTGGCTGGTTGTATAAAGTACCCTAATGCAAGATCTGGAGTTTACTTTTACGAAAACCTTTACGAAAACTTTTACTTTTTAACTTTGAATACCCCTACTGTCCCACAACTTTCTTACCGTGAGTGTACAATAGCTGCCGCCATGTCGACACTTACCTATCATTGAACTCCTCTCGCACACCCGCCTAAATTTGTGGTAACAAGCGGAAAGGAGGGCCCTTATTTAGCAGCCTTCACCCAAGCTACCGTGTGGTAACCCTCCTCCATGAAAGAGGGCCCCTAGAGAGCCGTAAGGTGGAAGAACCAAATGTCTCGGCGAAAAAGAAAAAAGAAATAATACTATTTCCCTTAGCGGTCATGAGTTCCCTGGCGCCTTATGCACACACTACCAGTAACTGGTACAGTACTGCACATCCTGATATCAACCGCGGGCGCTATCATAGGCATGGTATGGTAATATAGGCATGATACGAGGGAAAAGCAACAATGCGATCGACGGGCCGCACAGGCCAGACCGGTTCCTTCGAGCACCTAGGGGCACTTGTAGGGCGTATTCATTCATTCACTCCATGTGGGCTGTGGTGAGTGAACGGGGAGAGTTTATAATAATAATATTATTATTATAGCTCTCCGGGAGTTCTGGGGGTGTTGCTCGATTTGGTTGAAATGGTGTTATACGTATAATCATAACAAGTATCATATATATATATATTCTAGAAGTTCGAGTGATGGTATCATACGGGCGGGAGGAAGAAAGAGGCTTTGATGATGATGGATTTTGGTATGATAGGGCAGTATCGTTTGGTGAGGGAACTTGCTTCTGTGTTCTAACTAGTTCTAACCTTGGCGGGCGTTCAGTCTAGATTAGTAATTGTATGTTGACTCGCCAAGAGTTGCTGGTCTATCCTTGATATGGTGGTATTGTATATTATGGGCGAATTTCTCCGTGCTCTTGGAATATTATGCTAGAACTTTCACTTAGGGTACTAGTGTCGTACTTCCAAACTCCTGATATCTCTGCGGGGAACCTGAGAGGTTCGTGTTTTCTTTTCTTTTCTTTTCTTTTCCGTTAGTAGAGAGTCATCATCTACTATCACCTAATGGGGCCAGCAGTAAGTTAACTCCAATTCATGTTGGAGTTCTGGGCGAAGGAATTCTTTGGTGGTTGAAGGGTGTTGATGTTTTCTTCGCCGGGCACTTTGGTTATATGATCGCACGGTGCTGAGGTTCCTTCACTGTATGTGAAAGAGGGTTTATAGTAGAGGATTGGGGTGGCTCGCTGCCGGATGCCGGGTTTTAAACCATGTTTGTGTAGAGTACGCTACCCATGATATTTGTAAAAAAAACTCTTGGGACCTAGGGGCTAGTGGAGCAGAACTGTTAACGTACAGTACTATAGTATAACTATCGGCATCAAGCCAAGGACAGACGTTTAGGTTTAGTTTAGGAAGTCTGAAGTTAATAGAATTGCAAAACGATTCATGGTTGGTGGGGTTCTAGCGGTATTATAGCACATCTGGGCGGGTGAGCATGTGCGGTGTCAAGAAATGATTAGGTACAATGGCTAGCCCATGAAGAAGGGAGGCCGTGGGGGCCTGCCGGGGATGGGGAACTAAAAAGGGGTTCCTTCATGCCCACCCGTGGTGATGTTATCGTGTGTCCTCCCGTGTGTACTGTTCAATTATTCCAAGGAGGTCGGTCTGATTGAATTGGCTTGAGGAGGGTTGGCCCTGTGTTTTCAATGGGGGGAGGGGGGAGTGGGCATGAGGTTATTGGTAGAGAATGGGCACTTGAGGGGTACTAGGAGGGGTTGGTACTATCGCCGGATAGATATATGCTCCTCTTTGCTGTGCTCATTACGGTAGGCTTTTCTCTGTTGGCGTTTGGTTCGAGTGTGTGATGACGATAATAATCCTGTGAGGCTAGGTATGATGTGGGTAGTGGAGAAGAATTCCTGCCATTTCAGGACTGATTTGATACGGGTGGTTGGTCCTTGCCCTACACGTATAGCCTTAAGATCGGTTAGTATAATACAGCAATAGAGGCTGTGGAGGGAAAGTGTGTAACCCCCTTGGCCACAGAGCAGCTCGTGTGCAAATATCGAGTCAATCGTGGCTCAAAATCTTGAAATAGTCTAGTTGACTGCCTACTGCTGATTGAAGGGGTTGAAGGGGAGGGGTCTCATGGCCCCCCCACATGGATCCTGGCACTATAATAACCTCTACTTTACTTTATTTTATTTGAACTCATTCTACGGTATGGATATTGTGTGATAGCTTGTTTATCACATTGCAATACCGGCACGATGTTGTCCTTCCTCCACTTTTGCCCTCCAGGCACTCCGGGGTTAGCGGAATAACGTTGAAGTCGCCCCGATATCCCAATATCTCATTTCAGGTTTCACTCGCTATACTGTAAGTCCTATGACAGTGCGAGTCGGATTGAAGTCTAGGATTGCAGGGGGGAAGCTAAAGTGAACGAGAAAGCTACCGCAGATGTCGAGGAGAGTGTCGATTTGCCGCATTGGAAGGGGAATTTGTCATACTGCCGGTGTACTTGGCCATTTTAAAAGTCTCCGGACACCCTGCACTTTCTAATACTTATCTTGACACAACAGCGTCGGGAGACTTTTTAAATTGCCAAGCAGAGAAAGGAAGAAACACCATTTGACAGAATTGTATAACCCCCCCCCCCTGACCAACACCAGTCAGACTCACACTAGAACCCACTGTACTGCAGAATCTCAAATAATTGAACCGCGTGCTAGGAGGCCGGAAATTTCCCTCTTGGGCAAAACATGGCGGATGGGGAGTTACCTGGCACCTCTGAAATACAAATACTGGGCCCAATAGAGGAGGCATCACACTGGAAAGATATACGGTATCGTCCCCACTGGGGGCACGGGGAAGCCCGACTGGTGACGGATAGGGATATTTGGCGGGCGGGAAGTGAATTCGTTAAAAGAGAAGATCTATAGACTAGGAGGGGGGGGGGGGGCCCACCGGCGGGGAGGGCACA
>Ga0307510_10009477_pt1 | contig 11596 bp, 4 predicted proteins | sample 12_EM_MG_FD_207224 | JGI IMG/M metagenome (GOLD analysis project Ga0307510, IMG submission 207224) | Populus trichocarpa ectomycorrhiza microbial communities from riparian zone in the Pacific Northwest, United States - 12_EM | ecosystem: Host-associated > Plants > Roots > Unclassified | place... | reverse complement strand
GAATTGGTATCAACAAAAATCAAATTTATTATATGAATTTGCAGCTCAATCATATGAGCATGCAGATTCCGTCTCTCACAGTCACAGGTTATCCAGTCGTGCTATATACACTTGTCTGTAAAGAAAATAAGGTCCGAATGAATTAATGAGAAAGCAACAAATGTACGAGAGATTATTATGAAATATACTTGGCTCTCACGACTCATCATGGGAATTATATGGAGTCTCACCACCATGGTTAATTAGGGTATCTGATATTTTCAGAATGATCACCTGTTTGTAATTAATCAAACTTACAGGCTTCCATGATTTGAAGGGTTACAAAGTCTCACATTCAAGTAAAAGGATTGACAGAACCCAAAATACAAAAAAATGAGTGTCCAGTATGACTAAAAGTTAAAATTACAGGGGCTCAGGGTGGTTTTTTCCACTGAATAATTCGCAGATGGATGCGTGCCCAAACCCAGTGGTGGATCCCTTAAGAGACGGGGGAGGGGGGGCGGCGGCAGATTTTCAATGTAGTTTTCTAATAATTAAATTCAGTCCTTGCATCTCAATATTTGCTTGCAAGTGGATACTTGATTTCAGATTTTTCTTCTGTTTTTTTTTTAAAAGATAGAAGTCTCTCTCGATGTGTATGTGTATAGATATATAGCAAAATATTGGTTTCAAGAAACAAAATAATCTCTTTCTACGTAAAATTTAAGAGTAATATCTGTACACTCGTAACATTAGACAACCAAATTCACAACAAAAATTTTGGTAATTTAATTTATTAATATTTTTTTATGGATGGAATTCAGTGCTAACATAGAGGTTGAAACGTATTTTTAATCATTTTCTTGCCTCCTATAAACTAAATCTTCGTGTAAAGAACAGAAATTGAAGTTTTCCTACGTTAAACCTTCATGAATCTTTCATTTGTAAATCTGGCATGATCCTAGGCAAATATTCTGCAGGGGGGTAGATGCTCCAACTGTTGCAAAAATTAATGGTACAGAAGACACATCTTGCAATTCAGAAAACTTTCCATGTGATTCGCTTATAACAGACTGTACTCTTTGAGACTATCACCAGTGAGCAAATTAAAAAAATGAGTCGTTGAAATGTGTATCATGTTTTGTTTTGGCAGTCTGGGCCTTTGGGGTAGCCTACCTTGCTGCAAACTGCGCCTAAAAAAATTCCTCGGCCTCGCATTTTAGCTGACTGCACAGCCTTGGCATAGCACAAAGCAGATACAGCATTATGAATTATGATCAGCGTAGCGGCAATATATTGCATTATCCGAGACTAAGATAAACAAAGAAAATGAAATCCAAATGACAACAGTAAGAGGAAATTAGCAAACAAGGAAGGCTGTAGGATAATTGTGCAATAACGCATCATAGAACTCACAGCTGACCCTTTCCCGAACGAAACAATACACTAACATAACTGACTGCAGGGTGGCTATCGGGGAGGCGGATACGAAGAGGTCGGGAAGTGTAGGGCGAGAGAAATGAAAAGAAACAGAAACAAGAACTTGCTCTGCATTTTCTTACCTCCTATTTTAATCTTGTGGCTTGAATGCACGGTTTTTTATGCGAAAGAAGCATATAACGTATATGCGACTACTGTACAAAGCTAATCATTTGCATTATTGGATTCAGGAACACATCTAGGAAGATGGGCTAATTTTCTAATTACTGATACAATGCAGCTCCAAAACATTACTCTCAGTTTTTGTACGTTGAGATATATCAAAATGCCTTTGCTATCAAGAGATGAAGAAAATATCAACTCCAAAATATGTGTAGGAAAATAAGTGAAATCACAATAAAACAAGAAAAACCATTGTTCTTTACCTGTGACAGGAAGCATGCAGCTCCTAGAAGTCGCTCCATAAAATCAGGTGTTCCAGACTCACATTTTTCAAACTGTGACAAATGAAACATAAGAAATATTAAAAATATAACCCATAAGGAAAAGCTGAAAGATATTATTCTTGTATTAAAAATTAGTATATATAATCCAATACAAACCACCAATGCAGTGTAGATGCTCCACAAATTAAAGAGAGATACATTTGAGTCACAACAATAACCTCCCTCACATTGGATGCGAGGGAGCTACAGCACCTGGTACTAGTCTTATGCGCCATGATTTCACCAAGGCCTGAAGATTCTCATGATGCGCAATCCCTACCTCCAGCGTGCAATTTTTGTTGCCTTGCTATTATTCAAGCTAGACCTTGGTTAATTGCTTGATATTCATTGATCACTTGTTTTTTGTTTTTGTTTTTTTTTTTGTTTTGTTAATGACAATGTTGTTAGTTACTCTACTAGAAAATTGGTTAATATAAATAAAAATATCGATGGAATATTTCTATCAGTAGATTGCGATGAACTTTATTAATAGACTATTTTCCGCTGTGTTCATCGGTAACCACCAACATAATTATTCTTTTAATATATATCAAGAGAATTACAGTGAAAAAAAAAAGAAAAAAAATGCAAAAAAGTGTGATGACATGTCATTTTTACAGACATAATTACCAATGGCATTAACCCGTCAGTAAATCTGTCTACAATATTTAACTTATGACCTGGTGAGCAACCATCCTCTTCCCCTCCCCTATTTCTTCTTCTTCTTCCTTCATTTTTCTCTACAATAAACAACACCCTCCCTAATTTTATCACAAATCAACCTCCCACTATAAATTCGGTCACCCCAACACTCAGTTTGTTAGCATCCTTGTTCTTATTTAAATTTTATTGAAGATTTTCCATTTCAAGTAAGAGAAACTACCCTTTTTTTATTTGAATTCAATTTTAAAATGTTAATTTTTATTGTATATTTTTGTAGTATATGTATTTTGTTTGGGTGTTTACTTGTTTTATAGCTTTTTTTTATATATATAGAAACTTATTGTATGAATGTATGATTTGTACATGTTAAGGTTTGTTTGAGATTTTATAAAATCGTATTTGTTTGTAAATTGATGAAATTTATTTCGAATTTGTGACTTAGGTGTTTTGTGATGAAATAAATAATGTCTTATTTAATAGGTCCATTTTATATTTTGTCAATTTTAAATTTATTGTTGAGTTAATTTTTTTTGTTAATGTATAGAAATTTAAGTTTAAGTAGATAATTGATAATGAATTAAGAGTACTATTAAAATAGATTGAATAAGTTTGAGTTAAACCAATATTTATAAATTTATTTAGTTTATATAATTAATTAATATATGTTGTCATCAATATTCTATATAGGTTTGATATAAGTAATGGATGATCATTCATGAATGTATCGAGATTCACTTAAAGGGTTGTATATGATGCATTATTGTAATGAGATTCAGAGTTTTATTAATTACATACTTTCTAATTCAATAAATATTAGTGGAGGCAGTATTAGATATCCATATAAGAGGTGTAAGAATAAAAAATTTATCAATCCAGATTTTGTAACGATGCATTTTCTACAAAAGAGTTCATGGATAAATATATGTGTTGTTTTGCACACATAGAACCATATGTTCCTCACGAGACCATGATTAAAAGGATAGTTAGGTCAACTTCAAATTCTAGCAATGTGCATGGAGTTGTAGATGACAATCATAATTCTTATAGGAATATGGTTATGGATGTGATGAAAATGAATCAGAGTTATACCGATAAATTTTCAATCATAGATGAAGAATCTAATACAGACGCGACCAGGTTTTTTGATCTTTTAAAAGATTATGATAAACCATAATGAGACGGTTGAACAAATCATAGTAAATTATCAGTTGTTGCACATGTGTTCACCATCAAGTCTGATCATGGGTTAAGTGAGGCCAATTATGATAGAGCTTTGGAACTGTTCACTTCTCAATTTCATTATTCATGTTGTACATTACATACGGGATCATCGACGGTTGATGTCCGTCGGTATTTTCCGGACAGACATCTACTGTTGAGGGAAGGTTCATTCACAATGGGATCTATTTACCTGGAAGTACTAGGCTTAATGGAAGATCAACCTTTTAATGTAAGTTTGTTTTCCTTTCACAACGACATGTTAATAATTTTTTAAAAAAATATAATTAACGAATGCAATTTCAGGTTTACAAATTTTGAGGCTTCCAGAATCATAATATTGGCGATGAAATCATTGATGGAAATTTCATTGTTTTAATGGAATCAGGTTTCTAAACATCCTGAATTGTTTACATGTGATTTTTGGCACAAGACACAAAGAAAAGCCAAAAAAATATATGAAAGAAAGAGAGCTTTCAGGCTGAAGGACGTGAAAGTTTGGAAGGATTTTAGACCGTTGTACGTCTCAGATGTTGTATGGATAGAATATATTCAGCAAGTGATGTCTGAGTGATTCGTGTGACGATCATAATCTGATGTAGAGAACCGAAATCAATGAGTTCACAGTTTCGTTACCATGTACATCAGCGGTTCTGTTTTGTTCATTTCATATGCGAAGCGGTTGGTATGATTCTTTTTTTATTAGATCAATTTTTTAATTTTTTTTATAAATATTTTTAACTAACAATAGTTTTCTCTTGCAGGCTAAGGTTTTTGGATGTGAGTCAAGCATGATGAAGCTTTTTGTGAAAACACACGTGTTAATTGATGACCATAAAAAAAGGATATAACAGCTCATGGATAACCAAGCTCAGTACTTTGTGGTATGTTGGTTTTCAACTATTTTTTTATTAAGTTATTATTTTTTTGAATTTGTTGACTTTTTTTTTAGGATATGTATAACACCAGGTTGAAGGAGAGATACGAGGACGATCCTTCGACCCATCCGGATCTCGATCTGGATTTGTTGTTGAAGGTAGGATCATTTGGTGGAACTGATAGAAATTGAGTGTACATTTCATCTAACACTACAGCCGAGAACTTGCGAATGACTTGCAATGTTTCAACCATTGGATGCTTACAATCAGTTCTGAGCACTCAAACTCCAAGTTTGAGATGATTTTAGACCAACAAGTTCAAGCTCGGACAATATATCTTAGTATTGCAAATGTAACTGTCATTCTACACTCACAGATGAATTACATATTATTTTTATGTCGGTGATATATTATACTCACCGATAGAAATATCATCAATAAATCCATATGTGGTTTTATAAATACCAAAAGTATAAATACTGATAGAAAATTTTATTGTTAAATCTAAAAACTCTAGTAGTGTTACATGTATTTTATTTTGCTATAATATTGTTAATTTGTTTCAGGAAGCTTATCAAACAGCTGGTGGTGATACTAATAGGTATTGTCAAACATTCAATTCATATATTGTAATTAAATTAAGATTTCTCATGCAATTCGTCTTATTGTAACCGCAAGGGATATATATATATATATATATATATATTTGATATATTTTGATTGTTAAGAATGTTGCTCCTATGTAGTTAGAATCTTGATACTAGTATTCAAATAAATTTATTTTTTAAAATATATTAATTAATATAAGAAGACTGAGTTGTTGAAATATGAAATAAAAAAACTAAAAAAAAAAAAACACAAAATATTATTTCAATGTATAATAATTTGTTAGTATGGCTAGTGTTTTGTTAATTTTAATGGTTGAGAATAGAATCTTAATACTAGTTTTCAGATAAATTTATTCTCTTAATTAAATATATTAATTAATATAAGAAAGAGTTTTTAAAATTATTTGAAAAGGGGTTTAATGCCCCTTCGAGTTGTGAAGAATTAATATAAATATATTCTTCATTTTCAAATAAAAAATATAGGTATTTGATTATTGTATACGAGAAGATTATCTATATTATCCTATGTACTAGATTATTTCTGAAATATTAATGCCCCTTCGAGTTGTGAAGAAAGATAATTCCTTATTTTAATTTTAAAAAAAAGAAAATCAAAGTTTGATTTTGAACCCAATTAACAATATGATTAAAATAGCCTACGAGCATGATTAATCTATACAAATAGAGAGTGGTTGGCCTGTAAAATCATGTTAGTCATTTCTAATGACTTTTCTCCTAACCCTGCATGGCATATTAAGAGATTAATGCTTGTCGGCTAGAGCCTCTTAATCAGCATGATTGCTAATTAGATTTAGTTTTACGATTTGAACGCAAATAAATTAAGAATTGTTCCTTTTTACCTCTGAACTTTATTAATTAATATATTTCTCAAGCATGCACTGGCTGGCTAGCTAGCTAGCTACTGTCTAGACCCATTCATCAGTTGATTGAGATTGTTCCCAAGCCAAATGGATACTGCCTGTACGGTCACTTTCATGCTCCAACAAATCTAGAAAGCTACTGGGAAAAAGCTTCGCCTTAGTCAATGTCTGTTTTCTGATGCGTTTTAAATGTTATTTTTTTTATTTTTTATTTTTTATTTTAAATTATTTTTTAATGATTTTAGATTATATTAATGTAGTGATGTTAAAAATAAATTTTAAAAAATAAAAAATATATTATTTTAATATATTTTTAAATTAAAAATAATTTAAAACATAAACTTTATTACATTGATGTACTAGCAATAATTGTTTGCTTTTTTACCCCATATCATATTTTCAAAATAATTCGAAACTTAATTTTTGTTAAAAGAAATCAATTTAATTTAATAGCTTAAATTATTAGGTAAGGTTTAAAGATATAATTTATATAATTTTTTTGAACTTGAAACTTGCACAAACACACATTACCTTGTATTTTTTTTTAATCAAATAGAATAAGAATGGTGAGATTTAAAATCGTGATCACTTAATCAACAAAGTCCTGATACCTTGTTAAAAAATTAATTCAAATCAATAACTTAAATTATTACATGAGATCTCAAGATAAAATTTATATAATTATCTAACAATTTCTACCTCACTTTCAAAAAAAAAAATTTCTACGCAACTTATTACTTGTTTGGGATTGTGATAGTGGTTGTGGTACAAAATGCTTTTCGCTTAGAAATACATCAAAATAATATTTTTTTAAAAATTATTTTTGAGATTGTATATCAAAAAAATTTAAAATTATATAAAAAATAATTTTTAATAAAAAAAATAAAATTAAAAAAAAACACGGTAGAAACCGCGTTTTCAAACAGGGGATAAGTGACACAGGTCTTAAAAGAGTAACGTTTTAAAGAGGCTAATACAATGTCCTCTAGCGATGGGGATTCTTTCTTTGTGGACAAAAGGGGCGGTGCATCACAGCCAAAGATTTGATCAATATGGATGATGACATTTGCAGCAATTGCATTCTTTCATTTATTTTTATTTGAGTGATTGTACTATTTTTTTTATTTAAATATTTATATTTATCGAAATATTAATGTGGTTGTTAATTTTTCGTTAAATGGATTCAAGTTAATATTTTTTTTTTATTTTTTTAGGGATAATGACATTTGAGTAATTGCACTCTCTCATTTGTTTTTATTTGAGTATTTATACTGAATTGTTTCTCTTTAAATACTTATATTTATAAAATTTGATAAATCAAGTAGTTTTATTAGTTTTGTTATTGAAATGTTAAAGTGGTAGTTAACGGATTCAGATTAATATTATTTTATTCTAAAATTTAATATAATTAATTTTTTATTCTAAAAATGCCCTTAACCTGTACAAGAATATGATTTTACTTATTAAAAAAAATATTTCTCAAGACTTTAATGGTTGAGTAATTTTGATTTTTTATTTTATTTCTTAAGATATTCTGAGAATTGTTTAAAAAAAAAACATTAATCTAAGTCACCTGACAATGATTAAACTGATCAGATTTCATAAGTATAATTACTTGAATAATAATAATAATAAAAAAGTACAACTGTACAAGTATTTTGAAGAGATCATTACAAATTTTATATTTAAATATTTTTATTTTTTCTATTCAAGTATTCTAACTTTTATTTTCACTATTTGAATGTGTGGATTTTCAAATTTTTTCTATGCAACTATTTTTATTAGATTCTATTAATTACATGTTGACATGGCTGTTAAATTGACATGTCATCATGTTAAATTTAAATGTCATCATGCCATCATGCTGACATGGCTGTTAAATTGCATAAACATTTCACTTTATTTCTCAAGTGTCTATACACATTTGATTTATCTATTTGAATGTTTGTACTTTTAAAAGAGTTATCAATTGAGTGCATTTAATTTTATGGAGTCCATATTCGACTAAGAAAATAAAATATAAAAGATCAATAAAAAACAATAAAATATAGAGTTTTGATGAAGCTTGGTGGGTTAAAAAAGCAATAAAAGCATAGTTTTTAGACCCGGTTTAGTGACCGGCCTGATCTAAGGCCCGGGTTTTGGGTTTTGACCGGGTCACCGGGTTGTCCGGGTCAATTTTTTTTTTAAAAAAATCAAAACGACGTCGTTTTAGTAAAAAACAAAAATCAACGGGTTACAACCGGGTTTTTTACCGAGTTGCCAGGTCAGCCGGGTCACACCGGGTTTTTCCTTTCCCTGTTTTTTTTCAACCCGGGTCGGTCGGGTTTCAAAACTATGAATAAAAAACTAAAAAAAGTATAGGGTTTTCATGAAGCTTGGTGTGTGCATGTGAATTAAAGGTTTTATTGAGAAATAAAATAATAAAAAATAAGATTAAACGCTAAAAACAGAAAGAATAAAAAGCTATATATCCAATTGTAGCACGAATATTCGGCATGGTGATGGGATTTCTTCAAGGTTAGGAGGTTGATAGATGAACGCAAGAATTGTCCAAGAGAAAAGCCAAGAAAAGGCACACTAATTTCAACAAATTGATTTTGACATGAAGCAAACTCTTCTTAGAGTGTGTTTGGCAGTGTGGTAGTGGTTACTTTTCAAATAAATTTTCGTGCCAATACATGCCAATGATGTTTTTTTATTTTTTAAAAATTATTTTTAACATCAGCACATCAAAACGATCCAAAAAATACAAACCGCACTCAATTTTAGCAAAAAAAAAAATTCAAAATTTGGCGAAACACAGGTTGAAACGCACAGCCAAACAGTCTCTTAGTAACCTTCAGAGATCCATCACTCAATCGCATCTCTTGTGCCCGCCATGATTGAATTCGGTGTGGCAACACCTACGGGGTTAAACTCTTTTAAAATTGTGATTATAATTGTTTTTTAAAGTGATTTTCATACTAAAATGCATTAAAATAATATATTTTTTTTTATTTTTTAAAAATTATTTTTGAGATCAGCACATCAAAACAATTCAAAACATAAAAAAATTAATTTTTAACAAAAAATAATTAAATTTTTATGAAACGTGATTTGCACTGCGTTATTAAACGGTGGCTAAGTTTGACAACAAAAACCCAACACGTATTCATTCGAAAAGGAATTAAGAAACCATATTCAATGATACTCGGGTATTGTTTGAGAACGTGATTGAAATTATGTTTCTAACAATTAAAAATTTTCTTGTTTAAAATTTGTTTTTTTATGTTTTTATATCGTTTCAATGCAATGATGTTAAAAATAATTTTTAAAAAATAAAAAATAAAAAATAAAAAATATTATTTTAATGTATTTTCAAGCAAAAAATACTTTAAACTACAATTGGTATTACACTCCCAAATACTTTTTTAATGTGATTTGGTTAAGAAATTTGTTTAAAAAGATCCAAGAATCCATGCATCGGACTCAAGAGCATTGACATTATTGCACATCATGTAGCTTTACAAGAAAAAACTACATTCTTTAATAATTGAAGTTTGGTGTTTAATTTTTATATCCTAAACACCACCACCTACCTATATATGGCCTCCGTAGCACACAACATAGTACATGTAAGGTAGTTAGGTGGTTTTTGTCTTGGTGTCCACCGTGGACCTCTACGAGGTATCCTCAACCACAAGAGCACCACCAATATATATACCCAAAAAACTTATTAATATGAGTTCAAGGGAAGGTTAATTAATACATCCTCACCGCCCATGCAAATAAAAATAACAATTAGCCTGGTTGTCATGTATATATATTCATATCTTATGGCTGAGTCATGAGAATGTATATTCTTTTTTTTTTTCATCAAGACTAATTAATTAAATCTTTTTATTTATATTTTAAACATATTATTTATATTCAGACTATTGTATTCACGTAAATATTTTCTTCACAACATACAGAAAGAATCCACGTATCTTAAATGAAAAAGACACATCTATATTATCAATTTTTAATGCAATGAGATAGCATTTTAAGCTTGTTTTTGTGTATATTTGTTTTCGTAATTGTTTCTGCGTTTGAAGCAAACCACAAAAAATACATGTTTGGTAATATATAAATAGCTGTTTATTATTTGTTAATCCCAGTTAAATTTTGTTGAAAACATAGGTGAAGGAAAAGCTACTCCAAACTGCTTCTCAGCTATTGTAGCGAGAAGTGCAGAGTGAATTTCACTCTGCATGTATCATGAATATTCTTCACTGTTTATGATCGGACTGGATCCGGTCTGAACCTAAATGTATTAGACTACATCCGGTAAAAACTCTATTTTAAAATTGTGCCTCATCACTACTGATTAGTAACAATAACACCATGATTCAAAATATACTCTACTTTCATTTTCCTGATTCTCAGCAATACTAAACTAGCATAACAACCATGATTCGTTTTCTCCCCCCTCAAATCATCTTAATCATCACTCCTCTACCTCAACATGAGTTACATCCCACCAAGAACAAGAACATCCCTTCTTCATTGTTGCTCTAATGGGCTCTCTTTAATTTCCCTTTATATCAAATCTTCAATTTAAGATTTTCTCTCTTGTATTTGTGTGCTTAATTTTTTTTTTATACAATGTAATTGGTTTGGTAGCAGATTGAGCAATGAGGGTTTAGAGGAGAAGTGAGAATGGGTGGTTAAGTGGATGAAAAAAGGAAATTTGTTTTTTAGAAAACGAGCTATCTAGATTTTGAATTGTTGTGCTTTAATTGTGTATTTGTTTTTTAGGCTAATGATAGTTGTTTTTAGGTGGTGATATGCATATTCATTAATGTTTTTGTTGTTATACCATATATGGGCTATGCTAGGCTATTTTAATTCTCCATAAAAAAAATATGAAATTTCAAAATATTAAACAAAAAGCTTGGTTTCTTTTTATCAAAGAATCAACATTTAGATAGTATAATCTTTAAAAGGATTTTGTTATCGTGAAGTTGAATTTTGTTGTCTAAAAATATAACTTTGTTTTTTTTTCAAAAAAATGTGTAAATAATTATTATTTTTACTTTTTGTTTTTTTTTAAAAAAAAATATTACTTTTTTGGTTGAAAAATTAACCCAGGCATGATAAAATATTTAACAGGGTAGGGTTTTATATTCGTGAAGTTAAAACTTCAGTTTTTTTTTTTAAAAAAATATAAATACTTTATTATAAATGTTCTTTGGTAGTTTTTGTTTAGATCTTGATACATGTTCCATTCCACCTTTGCAAGGATACTTGGATTGGGTGAACATGATAACTTCATTACGTATTTTATTCCTGTAAATCTTAATCAGCTCTGCGACAAGCAGGAGATATGAATGATTTTCTGTGGGTTATCATCATGTTGTTCATATCAACTAGGTGAAAAAAAGTGAAATTTATACACAGCAATTCTTGTGAGGGTGCCA
>Ga0307510_10009476_pt1 | contig 11596 bp, 9 predicted proteins | sample 12_EM_MG_FD_207224 | JGI IMG/M metagenome (GOLD analysis project Ga0307510, IMG submission 207224) | Populus trichocarpa ectomycorrhiza microbial communities from riparian zone in the Pacific Northwest, United States - 12_EM | ecosystem: Host-associated > Plants > Roots > Unclassified | place... | reverse complement strand
CACGAAAAAGAAGTGCAGGAACCCCCCGCATGCGAACCGTAGCACGAATATGGTAAAGACAAAAGTGCAAAACCCAGAATTGCAACTTTCTTTTCGTCTCCCCCCCTCCCCCATTGCAGCCACTCCACATGTCACGCATAACCACAGGAAGAAAGCTCTCCATAGGTCAGTTGCCATACCATACCCGCGAAAAAAAAAAACTTCCGTGACCGAATAATCAACCTAAGTTACTCCGATGCGCCTAAGCTTAACGTTATCGGCCGGGGCCTAGCGTGCGGGTTTGGCTCACTTCTCTTCCAACTGGACGGATTCACGATTTTGATTCCCATCTGACTACAAAAGCGACTGCCAGCCCAGGAAGAGGCACAACCAACGGCGCTACAATCCCGGCGCAAGCCAACTCAACCCTCCTGGAGGGAGGATAATGAGGTATACTTAGGAATCTGACAACGCATATACCACTGGAACTCCCACTTGTGGCTGTAGTCGTAGAAAGCATAAAATGGCTGGTTGATTGAGTGGACCTGGTAGTTTTCGCAGGAGGAGGTGGAAAGATATAGCTCATGGCAATTGCGCAATAGTATGCCCGAGAATATTATTCCTCCTCCACTCCTCCCCGCTTATACAATTTTTCTGCTCCCTTACTCGTCACTTTGGAATACTGTATGTATGGTAACGGATATTGTTTGTCTCGTGACTGACTTAGCGCATCCAATCCTTCCGTGCGTGTCCGGGGTTTATTCGAAACTTCACAGCAGAATTTCTAACTAGCTTGTGTGGGTTCGTTTGTCGTGTACTTTTCTTTCTTTCTTTCTTTCTTTCTTTTTTCTCTCCCAAAAAAAAGAAAAGAGTGGTTGTGTGATCGTTGAATGATCGTTTGCCCATTGTGGAAGCACCAAGGCGTACCAGTAGAGTGCTGTGATTTGCTGAAAGTCTACGGGTTTCGGGGAATTCTGTTGGCGATGGGTCGTGTGGAAGGAAAAATTGATTCTTGTGTTGTACAAAGGCAGGGAAACTACCGGTAACAGCAATCAGTGTCTCACCAGTTTCTAAAGATTTTAGCTGGCAAGCCACTTTGGTGTGTGTAAAGACTTTATTCCTTTCCCCCTTGGGTTGAAGGGGGGAGCTCATGTAGGATTCCGGTGGGAATTACTCGAGTGCTTGGTATGTGGGTCCTGCCTTAGCAGGCAAAATGGTACGAGGGGAAGAAGGGACAAGTAGGGGAGCTATGTGCGATACCAAAGCTAACAGTCTAAGATACATGCCCTCTTAGTAGCACTGTGGATGATCACTTTTACTGTGGTCTCGGAGATTAATTGAAGCCTGTATTCTGGTAATTTCACTAGTCCGCTGGCTTTGTCATTTTCGAGCAGGATCTTAAAATACTAGTGTTAGTTTCCATTCTTTTTTGAATAGCTGGCCCTATCTCGTAGGCGCCATCCCGTCAACCCCTGGTGGCATATTGTATTTTGTATCAAGAGGCTAATTCAGTCGGCCCCTCCCCCCGAAATTTGATGTAGCCCAAGTCCTGAGGATCCTCCCCAGAGTACCAATCCTATATCCCGCCGAACAGGTTAGAAGTCAGTCCCTGAATTCGCGGCAACAGGGGCTTGGAACGATTCGCATTGGAAATTCCAAAATCGTGCTTTCTAGACTTGTTCCTAGAGCGTGCGAATCGACCAGGATCCTACGGTGTAAGTAAGTAAGTAGGCGGTTTATAAAACTGCCCTGGAGATCGACGGAATGGTGGAGCCGCTGAACCGCTGAGCAATACCGATAGGCAAGCGTACAAGTATGATCATCAAAAGGCGATTGGGAATGTTTGTCTGTCCGCTGACTATTGGGTTTGTGTTTGAGGGGATGGAGGGCAAAATCGGAGGGATTAGGTTGGAGCGCCGTTCTAGACCACACACTTCGGGACTCTTGTGGAACTTTGTTCGGATTGTGGATCATAGATAACTTACGATAGGCGCTTGCAGCTTGGTGTCACTTGAGCCAGGGATAGGATGTGTGTGACCAAGATTGTGCTAGATCCAGCTTCGGAGGTATCATATTCGAGTACGGGCACTGGTACAATATTCGTGAGCACTCGCTGCCCTAAAAATAATACAGAGGGAGCAGTATCTGCTCTGAAGGTATAAATAGGGCCACCTCGTTTCCTCAGACATTCTTGTATAAAATGGCTGCCGCTATCACAGAGAAAAATCCTTATCCAAGCATAATACATTGGGCCATGACTAAACCAAACCTCCAGCTCATAAGCTGAGTGTAGGGATTGCCGGTTTTATAGATTAATTCCGCAAGGAAGTATGCCGAGTGATCCAGCATAGGAAATATAGAAAACTTTCAACCCCAGCTCCGAGTGCTAAGCCTGACTTACTAAGCTACCAATTCCTTGGAGATGCAGTGATTGGCTGGGTTGAGGTATTCTAATGGCTTAGGAAGCAATATTTCCGCTAGATATACCATCGGTCCTTCTAATTAACCGTTCGGACATGGGTGAGTAGTATTGTTGAAATTAGGTACCGGTAAGGAGCCTGTTAGGAAGTTTCCCTGCAGCGGACTCAACCACAGGCCACCGCACATGCCATCTTACTATGCATGGCTTATGTGCGGTAGATCCTCGGTATGGGAAAGGATCCAAGAGCGGGATTATAGCATTATAGCTTCTTCTGACAAATATACTCCTATCCCGAGGATCTAGAATAACTAACTAAAATTCTTGATAGCCAATATTTACTCCTTTTCGACAAATATCATTACGGGATTGATATGCCCTACAGGCAGACATTCAATAGCACACTTACTCGGCCGCCGTGATACACTAGGGGAAGGCTATTTCTCATTACTAGATGCTATTCTAAACAATCCCTATCTCGCACTCGTTCTCTCAGAGAATGTGTAGCTCTACCGTGCGTGCATGCCTAAACACCCGACATGACCCATTTTCGTAGACAACGTGCACCAAGTAAGAAATTTCCCCTTAGCTAACTCAGAGCTATCGAGTGCGCTCGAGCCAAGAAGCTATATTGGGTAACCCCAGTGACACCTACCGCAGAACAAGGTAACGCTCACAAATTCTCACTCGCCTGGAAGGGATTTTATATACCTTGTTGTAATAGGGTGGCACCTAACCCCGCCGCACTCCCCCCGGAGGATTGAGGGGTCGCTGGTGCATGCTCCCCGCCCACATAACTTAACAGCTCGGGATGGAGAACTGTACGGTATTTTTCTGGCGATTATGAGTCCACCTTAGCCAAGGAAGCACTATACCGCTCTGAGTTAAGGATAACTAGAGCGCGTATAGTACTCGTATAGGTAGGTGCAGCAGGGTTAGCATTGCTTATTTGATAGTAGGGGAATGTGCACGCAGTATATTTCTGAGATCGGGATTTTGGCCGTATCGGATTGTGGAGTATCGTAATTCCATTATGTACTTTCTGCGCGTCAGCAAAGGAAATTTTTGAGCACTGAGGTGCATATAGGGCTGAATGGCCCGCTTTGAATGTGCGGGACTGTATTGTACTAGTACAGTTCAAGCAGGAATTTACTAATTTGGGAATGTCAGTGGGTCATGCACAATCACTCGAGATCATCCCCCGGTGGGTAAAACGTAAACGGTGAACTGCATAACTATTAAATACTGCCTAATTGATTTTTCACTCACTAACACGCGCGCACATGCACACACACAAAAAGCATACCTCTAGTACATTAACTATACACTCAAGCCACCGCTTTAACCTTCTTAAGGGGGGACGTTGGCATTACCCCTCCTCTCCCGCCCGCAGACGCCTCTTCATCGCTATCATTATCGCCATCGCCTTTTCTCTTCTTCTGCCCCCTGAACCTCCCTCTAGCCTCCACCTTCCCTTCGACCGGCAGCACTCGAGTACCAGCGAACACCACTCCCTCTGCCCCTCCGCGCGCGGTCATCACAGGATGCGTTCTCCCGGGTAACACTTGCCACCTACGAATCCTCGTTTCGTGTACGGTAGGCGCAAGCACAATGGTTGGATCCCCAACTCCATCTTCATCATCCACCACCCCTTCACCTTCATTCATCCACTCAGCTTTACTACTAGCGGAATAGCAATCCGCGAGTTCTATCACGGCTTCGCGGTTCTGACTATATGCCACAATTTGCGCGGAACCTTTGAGGAGCGGAACAGTGTGGCGAAGGATGCCCTTTAGGTCCATGAATGCTGCTACCAGTAGGCCGTCGAAACCACCTTTTTGGGCCTCAGCCACTATACGCGATGTTTTTTCCCAACGACGGCGTTTGCGCCAATATGCCGCACGCTTTCCTCCCTTTAGTGTGGCGAGGATTTCGGCCGGAATTTCTTCGGGTTTTTCGAGGGAGCTGTCCGCGCCTGGGTCGACTAGTTGTAGCCAGTTTAGTGTTCTGAGGTGCATATGTAATGGGTGGGATGTAGCGGGGTTGTTGGTGTCATAGGAAAAGTATTTCAGTAGTGAGAGGTTTGGTTGCTCGTTTGGGTGAATGAGGGTTATTGTGTTTGCAATGGGGAGGGGGGTATCTGGGCAACGCTTTCGGGCAGTGTCTTCTTCTTTCGACTCTTCGGATCCCGTAGGCGTGTGTTCCAGCAGGCCCAGTCTCTCAGCTATGGCAGAAACTAGTAGCCCACCAGATTCGTCAATTACCAAGTAGCGGCCACCGTAATGGACATTGGCGAGGGAGAGCATCATGGCAATAGTTTCGCTACGCATTTCGAGGATTTTTATGGGCTCCTTGGTGTCGAGAAGGTAGGTTGTTAACGAGGTAACGGTTAAAGGGAGAACAGTGAAACGCCGAAGAAACTTCTTAGTCTTGCGGAGGGTATATTTCTGTAATGCGAACGGAGTCTTCTGGTGGATCGCTGTGTGTGATTCCAACAGTCTCTGAATCAAATCCTATCCGATCCCCCCATTAGCTGGGAACTCAATTAAGTATAAGAAGAGAGATGATACCCTCCCAGAACCAGTTCCCTCCTTCTTAAGCTGCTCAATCTCCACCCAACTTAATTTCTGACTGAGAGGATCATCAATAGTCTCCTTATTTGTTCGCATCACTTCGCCTCCATCCTCCTCCGAGTCGACCGCGACCTCCAAATCATAATGGCCCATCCCTTCCACTTCAGCATCCTCACCACCTCCGAGTATGTCTCGTGTTACCTCTTCTGCCGAGACAAGTCGTAGTCCCACGGCCGGGGGGTCAAGAATGTCAAAGGTAAGGTTGTAAGGTCTGTAGAGTAGGGCATTCGAAGGGAAAGAACCGAATTTCCCAAGCGAGATGGTGATGTCGGGTATAATTTGTACCACCCGAGGAGCACCTGACGGGAGGCGGAGTAGCAGATGGGCGTAGGGAAGTATTCGTTCGCCCGACATTTGGAAGGAGTGGCGGGGGAATATTTTTTTGGAGGCTCATCACTGGAGATTTGGCTGTGCTCTGATAGAGTTATCTTATCGAAGGAGGATCTTATCTAATCCAGATTATCGGGGGTGTCCGGGTGGTCTGTCTCTTGATAGGTGGTAAAGTAGTTTCTCACCGGAGCGGCGGAGCCGCTGATGTCGTTTGTCTCGGGAGTGGAACAAGGCACCAATAGCCTTGCTTCCAGGAGGTTACAAGTAGTGTACCGTAGCCTATCACTGTTGCATGGCCACCGGGCTGTGGAAAGAAGGAGAGATAGCCAAAGCTTGGATGCAGCACCGGTGCCGGTATCATAGCCTGTTTATTAAAGAATCTCCATCACTGCCACATCTCATGCCGACAGATTGCTCAGTCTACGGTACTTGTATATATCCACAGAGCTCGCATAGGAGGCTTCCTGCGCTGTCATCACCGTACCTTTTGCCTTTAAGTAGGTAGATACTCATACAGCACGCACAATCACCATCTCCGTATCATCACTACCGTACTATAATATACTATCATTTTCGCTAAGAACTGCCTCGCCCTCCCCTCTTCTCCCTCTTCTCCATCTCCTCTCCGCTTCATTCTTATCTCATCTTATCTTCATCTTGCCACTAACACCCCAGGAGGGAGTCAAGTTTGTCGTGTTTGCATCATAGAAGATAACAAGAACTTTTCCTTCCAAAAAGGCAAAACACTTTGAGCCGCGTCACCCCCTACGCCAGCGCTAACGTAACCCGCCGCGCCACCAACACCGTCCCCCTCGTTCTTATCTGCTGTTGACCCATATCTTTGCTTAGAACTTGGACCGCCGCCACCAGCCTTGCCCTCTGTTTTTCTACCAAACAATCTCTCAATGGTTCTCAAGAAACAGAAAATTTCCAGTTTAACTCCTTCTACTCGTCCACCCTACCCTATTCTCGAAGGGGTCAATCCTTCCTCTTCTGCTCATTCTAATTCCAAAGTCAACCGTAGTGAACCCTATTCTCATTCTCCGCTCCAGTCATCAGCCTTTGACTTGCAGGGTCTCGATCAAGTCCAGAGTATGCCAGGCGGAGAATCCGCCGGTACGGTCATTCCCGTGCTGGAATCTCTCAAGATCGGAGAAAGCAGCGGCGAACTGGGGAGGCAGCTCAGCTCGGGCGTGCGAAAGAACATCGACAGCGGTAATCTTCCTGACATTTTACGACCTGGAGCGAAGGTCACGGTAGAGGCTGTAAGAAGAAGCTCCGAGGCCGAGAGGAAGGATGAAACATTTATGCACGGAGCCTGCGACAAAGGAGAGGTCACTAATGAGAAATCTGCCAACTCCGTTGCCATTGATCAGGAGAGTGAGTTGAAGGAAAAGCCAGAGCTTCCGGAGGAGAACGGAGCAGTTAGAGAACAAACCCCGAAATCTGATGCCTGTAAGCTCCTTCCGTTTCCATTTCTCGTCACCTGCTATTTCCTTCACTCTTCGCCTCGCTCCCTGGCTAGTTCACTTTTCCTAGTGGGAAATCCCCAAGTGTGTTGCACTAGAGGAGCACGGGCTAATATTCTTCCTCCCCTGCAGCCCTACCGGCCCCGCGAATGTCAGCTACACTCTCTTCAGCCGATAGGCCATTCACTAAATTTGGTCCGTTCAACAACCCCTTGGATCCGCCATTCCCAGATGCCCCTCAAGATCCGCTAGTCCCTTCGCAACAACCACCCAAACGACCAACGATAATTACCACTACACCTTCTGGGTCCGAAATCGAACAGAGACATCCCTCAATCGCCGAATCTACTACCTCTCTCTTTGAGCCTGGGACGGACTTATCTTCTTTTGACGCGTCCATTGCCCCCGCTTACCCCGGCCAACGAGGCCAACCGATTGTCGATATGAGTGGCTGGACCAAGGGGATTGCGGAGGAACCTGTGGCCAAAACTTGGGAAGAGGAATTGGATCAGAGGGCCAAGGCTGGTGCTGAGCTTCAACGACGCACTGAGGAGGCCGCGAGACGTGAAAGAGAAGAGCGCTTGCAGGCTGAGTTCTGGGAGGAGGAAAGAAAAGGTCAGGAGAGAACGCTTGCTGCTCGTTCGGAAGTTCCAGGGCCTCCCAAGCCACCCAAGTCGCCAAAATCAGATCCTGCAGAGAAACCCACAGAGGCAACTCCGAGGCCGAATTCGAGCTTAGATTCTAGGCCAGTCCCCCCACCCCCTACTGCCTCGAGGGTCTCACCTCCTCAACCTTCAGCAAATACCACAACTGCTATATACCAGATTAAACACATTAATTGGATCGATCCTTCTCGGCCCGGGTCGGCGCTCAGGCGTTCTCCTATATTACTACAAAACGCGAATGGACCATGCCCCTTACTTGCCCTGGTTAATGCCCTCGTGCTTTCCACTCCCGATGGCGTTAAGACGTCACTTGGTGAAGTTCTTCGACTTCGAGAGCAGGTTTCGCTTGAGCTACTTCTTGATGCTGTATTCGAAGAACTGATGTCTAGGGGTTCTGGTTTGCCGGACGTCGGTGACTTATTCGCTTTTTTGCTAACTTTGCATACTGGAATGAATGTTAACCCTCGCTTTTTGCCCCTGGATGACGAGCGCCGGGCTTCAGGTCTGTCGGGCGGATTCGAGAATACAAGGGAAATGGCGCTTTATGGAGCATTTAGAGTACCCCTTGTGCACGGATGGCTGCCTGAACCTACAGACCCTGTCCTCGACGCAATGCGGCGGCGGGGCGCCGGGAGTTACGAAGAGGCGCAGACGTTGCTTTTGATTGAAGAGGAAATCATCATGAAAATTACCTCCGGAGCCCAATCCGAATTAACAAGCGAGGAGGAAAGAATTTGTGATGATGCCCGGATCATTAGAGAATTCATGGAAACAAGCAAGACGCAGTTGACCACTCATGGGCTGGACGTACTAAGGAGAGATCTAAAGGCAGGACATGTTGCCATTTTATTTAGAAATGACCATTTCATGACTGTCCTTGGTGGAGGACGAACTGGAGGGGATTTGGTTGGACTGGTTACAGATATGGGGTTCGCGAGCCACGAAGAGGTGGTCTTCGAGAGATTAGCAGATGTTCAGGGGCGCCAAAATGAGTTCCTCAGCGGAGACTTTAGACCTGTCGGTGGTGGAGGTTCCGATTTGGGTAACAGCAGCAATAGTTCCAGACGTCAAGCAGCGCCACGACAAGAGGTTAGAAGCTTACTTGGCGACGACGAAGGATGGGAGACCGTTGGGTCCAGGAGAAGTCAAAATAATGGTCAAAGCCTAGCTACCACTATCGAGCGAGCACCGCCGCCGCCGCCCCCTAGGCCTAGTTCTTCGGGTAACCAACAAGACTACGATTACGACACTGATCTAGCACTCGCAATGCAATTGCAGGAAGAGGAGGACGAGAGACATAGACGTCGTCAGAGCCGTGCTAGGAACTCTACTTCTGCTATTCCTGCAGCGCCAGCAGCTCCACTCTCGCGTCCTGCTGTACCTCAAAGACCCTCTACCCCCGTTCCTCCTCCACGGGCCCAACCAGTCCCCTTCCAAACAAACAGACCAGTATCAAGTTCCGAGGAGGCACCACCTCCATATGAACGTGTCCCGAGCACGCCCACTGCCGCAACGATTCCTACACCCCAGTTATCCCCCTATCGGCAACAAGCCCAGAACGCTGGTCCTTCAGCCCCTCCCATTGTCGGTTCAAGCCCTGTAGCTGCCGTTCGACGCGGCGAACAGGCTCGTGGGATGCTACAAGAGATCAGTGGCCGCAGTGGAGGCCTACCGCCCGCCCGTAGGAGTAGTATGGGCGCTGCAGCTACCGGGGGCGACTCCTCGGGAAAGCGTGAATGCATTATTTGCTAGCTGGGAGGAGTTTTCTGGGGTTATTCGTGCTCCCGTCTGCACAATGGGGATTCATCATTGCTACTAGGGATAAGGAGGGTGGGCGCGCGATGTATGGCATTCCCTTTGATATCGATATATTTCGCAGTTGGTGGTTTGGTGTGCTCTTTTTACGATGTTTGGGTTTCGGGTTTTCGGTGTGGCCTGTTTTTTCTCTTTTCTTTTTACAATGAAGTGGAGTGGAGTCAATGTAGTTGCTTGTGTGGCTGAGGAGTCATTGTGGGATGTATGCATACACACGGTAGACTACGATATGTATAATAACTAAATCTCGCAGAATCTTCCTAGGGGCCACGGTCTCCCATCGCTTGGTTCTATAGTCCGTGATGTGAGATCACTGGTCATCACTCTATGATTAAAGCTTTTTCCTCCCTTCCATTCCCAATGAGAACATCGAGCGCTGTACCGTGTAGTGCACAGTGCTTATATCACAACCAAACAGCCCTTCTGATACTAGAATATTTAAATACGTCACAAAGATTACCACAAAAACCGTGCAAACGCACCCCGCGGCCCCTCTCTGGTGCTCAGGAGGATAGTTCTGACCACAAGTACACAACACTCTATTAGCACGTTCATACTACTCCTTCTCGGAGAAATAGGCCCTCGGTGTTATCATTTACGCTATCAAACTTGCTCAAACATCCATAGCTCAGCTACCGCACCCATATATCTCCTGTGATCGCCAGTCCGATACACGCTATAGTACTCGAGTACATCTTGAGGTCTCGGTACTACGGTATGTTATATGGAGGAATACGCCTGAGTGGACCGCAGATCACGAAAGCCCGTGGAAGTAGAAGCGAAAAAAGCTAGGAGCAGTAAGGTCCACAATTGCCGGACCTGATGGTGATGGTGGAGCGGCGTAAATCTTGCGGCCAACTATGACGGACGAATACTACACGGTACAAATACAGTAGTTACTTCTGCGAGGTAGGCGAGAAGCCGTTCATTTCGAGACGGGATACGGTACATACCAGCGCTACGGAGTGAGATAGAGATTCCAGTGACGTCATGTAGCAGGACAGGAAGTGAGTGAGAGCGACTTGCCAAGTGTGTACGCGCTGAAACACAATTGCTGGGCAAAAAAAATGGGTGATAGAGACAAGTCGTCTCCCCTTGCCAGGGTGTAATTTCACGGGCCAAAATCTCCCTTAGTGAAGATCACACGTGGAGTGTCGGTATGATATCTACTGTACTGTACTCGTATTATGCACATCAGATTCCTCACTTTTGGGGATGTCCATTTGCAGGGAAGGTCTACTGTAATGACATTATAAGAGTAGCTTTTTTTTTCATTTTCATTAGAGTAGATACAAATCAGAGGTATAGGACTCGAGTGATCTTCAGTGATGCTCTATTAGCTGTTTGGGGGGTTTTTTTTTCGAGCCAATTTCTTTACTCAAATCCCCACCATCAAAGATCTCTCTCTAGTAGGTGGGCTTTTTAGTTAGTCCCTTGCAGTGAACTACTTTGTAAATCTTCGGATAAATGCTCTAAATAGGGAAAATCATATCTTGGGGAACCCCCAGTTCGAGGCAAGGGGGAGGGGCGAAAAAGGGAAAGGCACGAGTCTCGGGAAAGTCATAAAAGTGTAAACACGGCACATTATAGTAGTTGTAACAGAAGTGCCCGAGAATTGGCGGTCTCCCCGACGATTACAGTAAGCCATTGAAAATTTGGGGTTATGTATGACATCTAACGGGCGGACGTACCGGTAACTGGGACTTCTATAGAGCCCATCCTGTGAAAGGCTTTTTTTTCTATGAGCGAGGGGTTTAAATCTCATGCACCTTAATTTTCGGTGCGGGAAAAGTTTGGGCATTCCTTCCTTCCTTCCTTCCTTCCTTCCTTCTCCATTGCTCTTGATAGGAAGACAGCAGGGGGGGGGTCAAACAGTTATCCTCCTCACCAAAATCTCCATCCGCGAATATACTCCTGAAACAGGGAGAACAAAACTACCAAGAACTCCCCTCGCCCAAGAAAGGAGAACAAACACCATATGTTCCAAGAAACCCTTCAGGTAACCATATAATATTATATAAAGCTCAAAGTTGCCTCAATTCTTCCCTAGCTCGAAACATATACCAATACAAACTCCTCCAACTCATACCAACTCAGCCATACCAAGAACAGTGCTTAAACAGTGATAAAATATATATATATATATATAAAGGCATATTTCACTTCCGCAATGTTCACGACGAGAATAGGGATCCCAAATACATACTCAGCCCTCACACTTCCACTGGCTTACCACCTGCCACCACCGCCTGGTGCTGTGAACCCCCCAACCACATCACCAATTGA
>Ga0307510_10009475_pt1 | contig 11596 bp, 5 predicted proteins | sample 12_EM_MG_FD_207224 | JGI IMG/M metagenome (GOLD analysis project Ga0307510, IMG submission 207224) | Populus trichocarpa ectomycorrhiza microbial communities from riparian zone in the Pacific Northwest, United States - 12_EM | ecosystem: Host-associated > Plants > Roots > Unclassified | place... | reverse complement strand
GTTAATCCAGTTAATTCAGATTTTTTTTCTTTTTCTTCATTAATTTTTTTCTTCATGTTGGTTTTTTTTCTTTGTTTTTTTCTTTTTAATTAATCTATTTAATTATCATACTTTTATGACACGATCTTGCAGCCAGACCCACATCCAAGGCTCTTGGATCTGGTGTTGCAGTCAGACTCACTTAAACTTGAGTCATGCAAGTTTAATATTGTTATTATTATTATAAATATTACTCTTGAGTCAAGCGTTGCAGTTAAACCCAAGGCTTTTGGGTATATCTTTGCAGAAAGACCTAACACTCTTAGATCTTAGCCTTTGTTTATTTTTTATGCAAGAAAAAAAAATAACCCATGGGTATGCCTTTGTTTTTTTCCCTTTTCTTTTCCTTTTTAAGCATTTTATTGTGGACTGCATAGTGCAATCCACAGTGAAAAAGGTGATGCTTTTAGTTTTTTTCTGGCTTTTTTTTTAATTATTTTTTTTTAAATTTACTTTCTTAATATTAATTTTTTTCTATTTAATTATCAGACTTTTATGACACGAATCTCGGGTTTGACGGGTTAGCCCAGTTAATTCTGGGGTAATCCGTCAAATGTTTTTTTCTATTTAGTTATCAAACTTTCACGACACCAATCCAATGTTTGACGGGTTAACCTGGTTTGAAGAGTTAACCCAGTTAATTCGGATTTTTTTCTTTTTCTTCATTAGTTATTTTCTTCATGTTGGTTTTTTTTTTTCTATATTTTTTTTCTTTTTACTTAATCTATTTAATTATTACACTTTTATGATACGACCTTGCAGCCAGACCCACATCCAAGGTTATTGGGTTTGGTATTGCAGTCAAACTCACTTAAACTTGGGTCATGCAAGTTTAATGTTATTATTAATATTATAAATATTACTCTTTGGTCAGACGTTGCAGTCAAACCCAAGACTCTCGGGTATAGTTTTGCAGAAAGACCTAATACTTTTAAATCTTAGCTTTTTTACATATTTTTTATGCAAACAAATTGACCTGCGGCATCGCGCGGGTCATCTAACTAGTTATTAACTATTATGGATCTCATTATATAAAAATATTTGTATATATCTCATAAAATAATATAATCTCCATTTGTGTTTAAAATGTTATGAATGAGTGTAATTGATGAAATTGTTTTGGTGGCATCCCTGAGGCTACATATGTATTAGTTGTGTGAGCTTAATGCGATTTTGGTTGTTGTGCTTACAAGTATTAATGCAGATAAAATTTTAGTTAGAGTCCCCATGCAAGGGAGACCCTGTCAAGATTTCATCAAATTAAATAAATTTTTATTTTAAATGAAAAATCCCTTGCATGTATGATAAAGATGTTTAATATATATTTTGTGTTTTGTATTGTGATTGAGAGGGCCCTTGTATAAGGGAGACTCTGATAATATATATAAAATCCATTCCATTTTACTCATATATGATTAATAGAAAGATTGTAATTACATTAAAAGACATGGGATGTTACAAATTTATTAAACACACTTGTCAAAATTTCTATCATATTTTATTTTTAAAAAAATCCTTAACAATTCATACATATTCTTCTTTTTACATTTAAATTAATTTTTAATCTAGCATGCAGAGGAGTGTGTGCACCGAGACAAGTCTTTAACTACTTTTTATAAGGCGCTTCGTCTAATATATATAGATTTTTTGATATCATAAAGGCTTAAAACTAAAATTGGCTAGGGTTTAGGGACGATAAGTTTAAATGCATTTAAGGTATTTCCATCTAGGATTAAAATTTTAAACCGAAATGAGGTTTTTACCCTTCTTTCATAATTGAATGCTTCTTGTAATTTTTTCTTTACATTTTTTTCTTGAAAAATTATTATACACAAAATAAGGAAATAATGTTTCATTGTAACAATTATAACATTGTTCAATTTTTCTGCTACGTTAAAAATTAGCTTGAGATCTTACATGTTTTTATTCTTACATGTTATTATACACAAAATAAGGAAATAATGTTTCACTGTAACAATTACAACATTGTTCAATTTTTCTGTTATGTTAAAAATTAGCTTGAGATCTTACATGTTTTTGTTAATACATATGATATTTATTATATTTTATTATAAATAAGAATCGACTTTTTGATTCACGGTTATATTTTTTATTTGATGTTAAAAAATGCATTAACAACACCTAGACATTAATTTTTTTGTGTTAGAAAAAAAAAAATTTGACGTACAGCGAGATGAGTTTAATAAACACGTTAACACTTTATTTTTTATATTTATTGGTATAAATGGCTAGACATGTATTTAATTAAATGCATGTCTTTTGATTTATAATTAAAATTTAAAAAAAAAAACATTTGAAAAACTTGTATGTTTATTTTTTTTAAAAAAAATTATGTAATCAAACATATGTCAAATAACTCGTTATCATTGATTCTCATACACATTTTCTTATTTGAAGAAAGTTGGGTCCATTATAGCACCACCCCAAATGTTGAAGTAATGCAATTTTCATAAATACACCAGAGTATAATTAACAATAAAAATTAAAATAATCTTTTTAGTCCTATTATTATATTGTCTTTTGATAATAAAAATATTTTTAAATTATTTTGTATATTAATTAAAATTATTATTTTTAGTGGGTGTTAGATTTTTATAACTCTAAGAACTTCTACTTCTCCTTCGAATTCAATTATTTTTATTTATTCAATATGACCCCGAATATTTTGATGGCATTAAGCCATTGGGTTTTTCTCTCTTCCTCGTGGGTTGTTTAGATTATTACTTTGGCCAATCAATTTTATAGCCTTTTTTCGTTGAACACTATTATGTTTTTTTTAATATATATATTTTATTTTTAATTTATTTTTTTTTATTTTTTAGATTATTTTAATATATAGATATCAAAAATAAATTAAAAAAATTAAATATATTTTTAAATAAAAAAATTTTAAAAAATAATTATTACAACATAATCAAACAAATTCTAACCGTTGATATATTTTAAAAGTATTTTTTTTATAATTTTTTTTAAATTAATATTTTTTAGTATTTTCTAATTATTTTAATGTGTTAATAACAAAAATAAATTTTAAAAATAAATAATATATTATTTTAATTTTTTTTAAATAATGTTTTTTGAAAAACAACATTATCTCGAAAAAAAAGAGAAAAAAAAAAAAAACTGTGTATCCTTTACAATTTTGAAGTGTGATAACGACAAAAACACATGACAAAAAAGAAATAAAATAAAAATCTCCGGGGCAAGACATATAAACAACATTAAACTTACCAAGCAAAAAAACACATAGCTAGCTAGCAAGCCTGCCCAGTGTCTCACTGCCTTGTTGTTTTTACTCTCGCTCTCACTCTCTCTCTCTCACTCTCTCACACACACCTTTTCACGCATGTAACGCACGTTTCTCTCTCCATGGCCCTCAAATCCGCATACTTTTCTATATTGTAACCTCCGAAAGCAAGATTTCTTGTGGAGATTGCCCTTGTCTTGGCAATGTACGGTGTGAGTGATGAAAAACTTTGTATTTTTGTTTGGTGAGCTGAAACCAACCTGATAATTTTAAAATTTTGACCCAAACTGTTCGTTTATGTGCTTGTTCGTTGTGTTTGGTTCAGAATTTTCTAGGGTTTTTCCAAAGTCTCTAATCCTTATGTTAGTTCTAAAGATTACTTTACTGTTGACAGTGGTCCTTTTCTTGCATGTACATTTTGTGTTCTGGGTCATGTGCATTTTAGTATCTTTAGCCTTCTAAAAACATATATTTTGTTATGTGGATTTGAGTGATAGTGATGGTTTTTTGAATTTGTTTCTGTAAGTTCAAAAGATGGTCTCGTTTCAAGGTTTATTAGAGTTTTGATTGGTTTGTTTGGTTTTTGCTTTCTGGGTTTTGTTTTTGTTTGCTGAGGCTTGATTGTGAGTGGTAATTGGGGTCATTTTAATGCCTGACTGGGGTTGGGGTGGTATAGGCATAGGAGAATTGAAAGAGCTGCAGTTGGTGCTCTGAGGTAGTTGTGAGATATGGTATTGTAATTCATTTTTTAGTTTCCAAAGAGATGGTGTTAGGTCCTGATTCTATCAATGTGGCTGATTGGACTGTGGGAAAATCAAAGTTAAAGAAGAAGAAAGATGGTGAAGCTGAGGAAAGTGGATGTTGGATTAAGTTTAGGTTCATTGGGAGCTGCATTTCTTCAAGAACAAGGGTTGATAGCTCCATAAGTGGCACTAGCACACAATATGGTATAATTTGATTTATTCGCTATAACTAGTTTCATCTTACCGGTTTGTTTGAATGTTTTGATTGTGTTTTCGAATACTATTATAAACAAGAAAATTAAATATTTTTTTCATGCTTGATTATAACATGTTATAATCATTCTTTAATTGTACTTGTTTGGTGCCACATGGATGTTGGATCATACTATATATTTATTCAATTCTTTGGTTTTGCAAGTGCATCACTCTGCAAGAATATGGTCTTTTATCGTACCTGTCATTTATTCTCCTTATTCAAATTTGATTAGTACTACTGTCAGAGTGTTTTTGATGCGATGTTATTCTCCATTTGTTCAATTTTTATGGAAAGGGGTTTTAGATTTTGGTAAGTGTTTAGTTATTTACTTTGGTTGAGACAGTTAATTGGTGGTTTTGATTTTATCGTATGTCTATTAACCAAATTTGGCCACTTGTTGTAATTTACACTAATTATTTTGCTGCTATCTTAGAAGCTGAAATGAGTCAAATAATGCAATATACAGGGGCTTAGTGGTTGGAGCTTGCTATGCTGAGTCTTAATTCTCAAATGCTGGTTTGCAAAATATGTTGGTTGGATCATGATGTAAAATGTTTAAGATACTTGATGTAAAAAACATCAGCTTAAAGTTTTGTGGCATTATAATATATTCTTGTTCAAAATACTTTTCTTGCTAGATTTATATGGATGATTCTTTTAGAATTTTTTTTTAGTTTCCCATTGTTAGTACATGGCATATAAAACAGATGATGTTTGGTTGAGCATTTGAGCATTGTGCATTATCAAATATTTCAGGAAACTTGCAACCCTTTTAATCATTTATTGACAGCAGTCATAAATTTTATGTTGACATTTGTATTTGAGAACAGAACTCTTGTAGTGTTAAAAATTACATGACATGTGACCTTGAGTGCAACATGTCTCCAACTCTATTGTAGGCTTTGAGTAAATATCCAATTTTATGAAGGTTTCACTTCATACCTAGAAGTTGTTAAAATAAGAAAACAAATGAATGGATGGTTCCACTAGAGTCCAGAACAAACAACTTAGCAAATTCTTACCTAGTATATTGAATTCAATGCACAAACTATCTTATACAAGAGTAATGTACCTTTAAAAAAACTACTCTTGAATCAATTTTATTATTTTTTTTGCAAATGAATCTAAAAGTTTTTATTTTGCTCACACAAATGATAAAACAAAAAAGGTCATTCAATTCAAATCAAGACACTAATCATGCATTGAAGCACCATTGGTGTCTCAGCATGTTCTTATCTCTCAAAGAGACGAAATGCAACTAACTTCAGTCATGATTTGGTGTTGTTATGCCTTGGAATGTTTTAACTAATAAAAATGCATGGATGGTTTAAAGTAAACCTACACTAGTATAGGTGCTATTTAACCTCAAGGATGCCCGTGCGTGTCTTTGTCTACATATTTGTAAATAGACATGTCTCTTCTGGTTTATACTGTTTCTGGAAATGTTTATATTCATCTCTCAGGTTGTATGCACCGTCTGAGTTCGTATTTGAAAGTATAGATTAGTTGATTACCGAAAAACCAGATACAGTGATGGTATTTGTTTTCATTTGTGATTCAGCGGAAAGCAAATCAACAAATGATACCGGCAGAGACCAACCGGCTGTTCAAGTGGGATCATCCTCGAGCACTAGCAATGTTGAAAGTTCTCCATCTACTCCCAATACTGGTGAGGAACTTAAAGTTTCCTCTCAGCTTCGAAAATTCTCCTTTAATGAGCTCAAATCAGCAACAAGGAATTTTAGGCCTGAGAGTATTCTTGGCGAGGGAGGGTTTGGTTGCGTATTCAAAGGTTGGATTAATGAGAATGGAACTGCTCCAGTGAAACCTGGCACGGGGCTGTCTGTTGCTGTAAAAACTCTCAACCATGATGGACTTCAGGGACATAAAGAATGGCTTGTAAGAAATCTCACATCTTTTTTTAGTATATTCATGTTCATCCACATGCATGCACATGCCCATATGTTTCACTTGCATGTTTGGTCTACAATAATTGCTTGTGGTATTTCTGCATTTATGGTTGAAGGATACTTCTTTTATACATGGCAGGCTGAAGTTAATTATCTCGGCGACCTTCTCCATCCTAATTTGGTTAAATTAATTGGCTATTGCATTGAGGACGATCAAAGGCTTCTAGTCTATGAGTTTATGCCTCGAGGAAGCTTGGAGAATCACCTCTTTAGAAGTATGTAATGAGCTTATTATTCTATATATTTGGTTACCTATCCTGTGTTTTCTCCTAAACTGGTAGATGTTTCAATGAGCCATCTATAAATGAGTGTACAGCCTGTAAAATCATTCTGTCAAATCTTTTGATTGGTTGGGTAACTAATGAGAGCTCAAAGTAAGAAGCTAATTTAGGAAAAAAAGCATTGACCAGTTTTTATTGGTAACCAGGACTGAGTTTATTAGCTCAAAGAAATTAATACATTTTCCAGTTTATGCTATGCAATTATTTCTAGGATGGTATCATACCTACAAGTGATGTTCTTTTCATCCTTTCCTACATTTTCCTATTTTTTAATTGAAGGACCTTATCATCACAGTCACATATAGTGTGAAATGAAGTCAGCGCAAGCCTTAAATTTTATTGCCTGTGTAGAAAATGTCAAATTAATATGCTGCATGTAAAATCAATCTATATGTCAAAAGGTTACAAAACTTGTTTTGGAACAGGTTGGTGGTCATAACACACCGTCCTTCTAAGAAACTATATAAAAGGGGTGCCATAATTAACCACTGCTGGGAGGTTAAATTTTCAATGCACTTCACTTATGGGAAGAGTTCTTGCATTCTCTCTCTCTAAGAGTGTATGGTTTTTTGTTTTTCCTTTTTTTCTCATGCTTGCTGGAAGTTGTATTTATTCCCAACATAAACATTTCATGAATTGCAATTAATTTAAAAGGATAAGAAAGAAGTATTTAGTTGAAAGACCTAGGAAAGCTGCCGTAATGCATATATATTCATCACAGTAAATAAGGAAAGTGTAGTTCACATAGAAGACCAATTTATGGAGATAATGCATTCCATAAAATGTGTGCACAAACATAATCCTTATTGTCCTAATTTAGGTATGGTGGAAATACAGATACAAAACTAGGTTCTGTTATTAGATAGATCATTGCACATTTTTGGGAGTAATATGTTTGATGCAGCAGGATCCCTGCCTCTTCCCTGGTCTGTCAGAATGAAAGTACTGCTTGGCGCTGCAAAGGGCCTTACCTTTCTTCACGAGGAAGCTGAACGGCCAGTGATATATCGAGATTTCAAAACATCTAATATCCTACTAGATGCAGTGAGTGACTAGTTTTATGAAAATAATCTGTTATTTATCCATTGTTGTATCCATTTCTAAAGTATTGCTAGACCTATCCAGGACTACAACGCCAAGCTTTCTGATTTTGGACTTGCCAAAGATGGTCCAGAAGGGGACAAGACTCATGTATCTACCCGCGTGATGGGAACATATGGTTACGCAGCCCCCGAGTATGTAATGACAGGTGAGCATGTTAAACATTGTGTGTCAGTCTTTTGCATCATTACAGGTTTTGTGCTTGTGATTAGATGTAATCTAGTGTGTTAGCCCAAGTATTGATAACAGGTGAGCATGTTAAACATTAATCTTCTGCATATAGGCTTTATTCTCTTAATTGAATGTAATCCATGATTTTATACATGATTAACAAAAAACTGAATTTCTTGTTGCCGAGTTTATCCAGAACTTGTTACATTTCTCAGTGGTAGCTTGACTTTGTTCGTCTTTTTCTTTCAACATTGCCATAGAGTATGTGTGCGCGCTATGTGCATATGTGAGAGGAACAATGAAATTTAACTACTTTCTTGATGTGGAAAAGAATACATAAATATATTGTCGAGAGGAGCAAAAACTCCATGTTTCACCAAATGACCTTCATCATGTAGCTATTACAACCACAAACACCACCATCTCATACCCCTGCCACTAATTTGACTGCTGTTTCAACAGCATCAATTGCTATACTGCTCTATTGATGTGGCATTCAAACTCTCCAGATAGTTCCCTTCATTCATTTTGCCATCTTTATGACTAGTCACCTAGTAATGGATTAGAATTTCCCCTCTGCTCCAGTAATATGTTATCTCCACAATTTACTGCAATCATCTTACTCTTGACCAGAAACTAAAACCATGATTTATTATGCTCCAGTGTCACTGGCAGTACCTTGTTACTGTCACTAACACTTTGTTACTGTCACTAACACTTTGTTACATCACCTTTATGTCTACCTAGCTACTGTCGCCGGAATGCAGCCATCATAATGCTTCTTGCTTTCTAATTCCAAACCTTCACTACATTATGTTGTTGCTGCCTTCACTCATTTCTGCATTATCATTCTAACCATTTCACCATTGTTAGGTGTCACTGCTGCACCACCATACAATGAGCTATGTCTCAGACCTGTTATTTACTTTTTCAAAAGAACAAGAAAGAAATTAATGTGGACTTGTAAAGAAATAAAATGACTTGAAAGAATTTCAAATTAAGATGTTGGGGAATGGGGGGTTTCAAATTAAAGATATTTTAGGCAAGTGAACATATAAGATGGCAAGAGGACCCAAGTTATGTAAAGCTTCATAGTTGTCTCTTAATCAAGTCAGACTTCAGGATACTTGAGTTACTAGGGTACTAGCATTATTAGTGGCTGAGAAATATGGAACCCTGGACTGATGGTGAATATAAATGTTGGAATTATGGACTGAACAATGGAAAGTATAGCATGAAAGGGCCTGCTTTCTTTGACAAATAGGTAAGTATTGTTTGCTTTTCTTTCATGGAATGCTGGGACTCCCAGAAGTTGTTGGGTTTTCAACAGTACTACTCTATGTGGTCAAATAAAGATCTATACATAAAATTTTGCAACATTTTGTACATATTGAACTTCATTTAGAAGAAGATGCTTTCTTAGCATCATCATCTTTTTGTTCTGCATAATGAATAAAATAAAATAAAAAAATCCATATCTTCTATGGTTCTATTGACAGATTCCCTTGTCTCCTTGATTTTCAGACATGTGTGCATACTCTGCAATGTCTTGGTTAAATGTTTTCTGAATTGCTAGTTTCCTAATGTCGATAAGGTGAATTGGTTATTGTTTGTCACAAAATCCAGTGAGTTTTCATCATTAGGATCAAATTCAGGCTAACTAAGAACTTGTCAAATTTCTTTCGTCTCCCTTGCACCCACCCTCACAGGTGCACACATGGATGTAGTAGCCCTCCATCATGTGCACATAATTTCTGTGAGCATGTAATTAAGCCTTGCATTATTTGAGCTGTGTTATACGCAAATCCTCCATACTTGTTACACTTGATGTTGTGCCAGGTCATCTCACATCCAAGAGTGATGTCTATAGCTTTGGGGTTGTTTTACTTGAAATGTTGACTGGTCGAAGATCTATGGACAAACACCGACCAAATGGTGAGCATAATCTGGTGGAATGGGCACAGCCACACCTTGGCGAGAGGAGAAGATTCTACAGAATGATAGACCCTCGTCTTGAAGGACGCTTCTCCATCAAAGGTGCTCAGAAGGCAATCCAATTGGCTGCACACTGCCTTAACCGTGACCCCAAAGCCAGACCTCTGATGAGTGATGTTGTTGAAGCCCTAAAGCCTCTGCCTTGCCTCAAGGACATGGCCTGTTCTTCATCATACTTTCAAGCCATGCAATCAGAGCGAGGCAGCTCCAATCCAAGCGCTCAGAATGGAAGTAGAGTGCGGCCAGGGTATTCCAGGAATATGCAACCAACAAAGAGCTTCCCCAAATTCAATGGTCATCATGGTAACAGTTATTACCGGTCACCCGTTCCTAAAGCAGGAGAACCATAGGATTGAGTCCATGCCCTTTCTTTTTCAACCCCTTTCATTTCCTTGCATGATAGTATTGGTTTAAAGATCATACTTGGGACCTTGAAAGGCCTTATGGGGTGTGTTTTTGGAAGATAATGCGGGATGTTCTTTCTTTCCTTTTTCCTTTTTGAGAGGATCGTAGTCTGAGACGCTACTTTTGATTTTGCAATGTTTTGTTCTTGTAGTTTCATCGTTTTTTGTAGGTTGGAAATGCTCTGACCAAATTACATTCCAGCTTTGGAATGAGAGGTTGCGGGTAGTTCCTTCACCGGAGAAAAGACGACCTGCCGGGTTTACTTATCTCAAGTTGGGATGATCCATCCATCTAGGATTGTAAGTATTAGAATAGGGATCATACTTGTGTTGTTGGCATAGGATCATTCCCAAGGAATTAATTTGATTTGTAGAGTCATCTTAAAGAGTTACGAAAGAATCGATACCATGTCTTTGCATCATGCAAATTTTACAAGTCTTTAACTTTTTGTGGGTTACATGTCACCAAAGAGGTAAGAGTATCTGCGTTAATCCTTGGGCTAAACTGCTAAGTATTGGCAGTCATATTGGATATCAATTGTCGCCGCGACCTTGAGTGTTTTGTCCACTATATTATGTTCCTATCTCGGGGAAGTTGCTTAGAAATTTGATGTTAAGTGCAGCTAGCACATAGTTTTTTAAATCTTTTATAATATTCATTCAAGGATTCTTCATTCATTTGCTTTATTTCCTCAAATTTCTTTTCTTAAAATTGCAACCGAAAGTATTTTTCTAGGAAACATCTTAACATCTCTTCCCATAAGGGCAAACATTACAACCAATTTTAAGGGAAGGCTCTCAACTTGATTTGTTCTTATGTAACCCCAACGGGTTTCATGCTTGAACTAACAATAAGAATTCTTAAGGTGCTTATTGATAGGTCCCAGTCAAAGCTATAACAATTGCTAAATGTTATAGCTAAATAGATAAAGTTCTTCTCAGGGTAAGGCTGAACCACAATATTTGATACTCTGAAAATTATCCTCATTAGTGCATAATGAAAAGGTTTAAATACATAAAGAAAAAACAACTTCTCCTAAACTTACGACCTCAACTACTTAAAATCAAGGTTGTCAATTTCGTTTCAGTAGGTGTTTTGTTTTTTCAATTGGAATGGAATGTTTCAGTTTCGGAGTGTTTCGGCGTGCTGTTTCGGGGTTTAACTGTTCATATATATATATATATATATATATTCAACAAATATAATTCAAATTCAAGATAAGTTAATTATAAATTATGCAATACAAACACAATGCCAAACAAATATAATTTGAAAATTTAAAATATTTCTAAATAGTCAAGATTAAATAGATCTTTAACTTAAAGTAATTCAACTTAAACAAAATATCAAAATATTATGAAAGTAAA